>OGHE01001077.1_pt1 | contig 20140 bp, 12 predicted proteins | sample 1571431 | NCBI WGS metagenome assembly OGHE01 (sample SAMEA2581966, study PRJEB24529) | metagenome | biome: Human gut stool | place: China | collected 2011 | reverse complement strand
TTTTATGCTAAAATCTATTTAAATTCACTTTATGATTATTTATAGAGGTTATATTATGTCAAAACTTATCAATAAAATTTTATTAATCATGTCCACAATACTCATTTTATTTGTTGTTTCGTTTAGTGCAATATTTGGCTATCTATTCTTTCAACATTCTCAAAACATAGAAAGCAGTCGTTTAGAAAGCACAGCTTTATCTTTAGCTGATATTTTGAGTAAGTCTACAGGTAACAATCCTTTAACTAATATATACAATGCTAATGTACTGCAATTAGTAAATATATTAGAACAAGGTGAAATATGGCTTGTAGATAAAAACACACTGCAAATTGTAGGTTCTCGCTTTAATCCAGCATTAACTTATGACCAACTTCCAGCTCAAGCAGCCAATGACCTTCAATCCATTTTAAACGGTCAAAATATTCGCACTCAAACCTTCAACATATATACACAGCCACATTATACTACAGTTGGTGTTCCTATATATGATAATGAAGGTAATGTCAAAGGAGCATTGCTTTTTCATAGCAAAATGCCTACATTAAAATTCAGTTGGTATGATGGAATTGCTTTAATGCTATTTTGTTCTATAGTCCTATTTGTAATTTTAATACTTCTCTTAAAAGTTCTCCTAAAAAAATACGTTTTACCTTTAGAAGTATTAAATCAATTTATTGAAAAGATTTTGCACCATAATTATACTTCCCATATAAAAACAAAAGCTAGTGATGAGATAGCTCATGCTTTTATCGGTTCGGCTGATTCAGCCTTGACTCCACGGAATTTTACCTCACCGGTACGTTCTTCCGGTAAATCAATCGTTTTCCAATGTGTATAATGCTCACCGTCTTCAGCGTATGAATAAACCACCTTTAGAGGAAAAAGAATCCAGGCCCCTATTTGATGAAGAAAATCTGTTTCCACACTTTGTATCTCTTTTGTTTCGCCCAAATCTATAACAAATGCACCATCGGTTCCTTCCCAACCAATCCAGCTATCAACAAAGGTTGCTCCACCAAACAAACCGTCAACCAATGCGTTCTTTCCTAATGCCGCATATTTTCCGGTAGGAGGAATTAGATAAGTAACTTTTGCACCCAAAGCTAAACTTCTTTCTTTCTGCGGCATGTAACGTTCGCGATACAATTTGCAATAGTCTACCGGTGAATTGGAACGCTCATTCAATGTAGGAACTTGAAACTCTTTCACGCGTTCCTCAAAAAGGTCTAACTTCTTATTAATATCTACCAAATCTTTTTCTGTCTCTGTTCGTGCAATCTCCAGTTCTGAATACTGAATTGGCAGACGTGCCCGTTGAACTCGTTTTAAGAAATCGGGTTCTGCTGCAACAGCCTTTTCAGCCAAATCAAATAAATGATTATAACGACGCATCAAAGCAGGCTTTAACATGCCATATTTATGTGATACAGGTGAATCATATATCCACAACCTCTGTCCACTACCAATTAATGCGCCTTCCATTATCTTTATGTACTGATAAAGATATGGCGCTGCTTCCCCATAATATCCATGCAGAAAATGTTGCATCAATGAGTCTACATTAACTTCTGGATTCCACATTAACTTTGACACTAAATAAGCGCGAAGTTCTGCAAAATCTCCTCCCCTGCTCCCTGCTATTTGAGAGAAATGCATGGTGGCATGATTCTTTTTGAAAAGACGGATATTGTCCTGTAAAATATGGAAATTAGGAAATGGAGCCAGATAATTATCAAAGTTAATACCGTAATCCCACACGAAAATATTATTGGTAATCTTAGACCATCCTTCCATGGCTTTCACAAACTCTTTTCCCGAAGCATTCTCCGTCAAAGTTACTTCACGGTCACAGTCAATATCACATAACATAATATTCACATTCGGCAAAGGTTTCACATGTTTCGGAGGATTCATCGTATATAGATAAGCCAATGTGGAAAATTCTTTATCCGGAAAACGGGCAGCCAACTTATTCAGAAAAGTGATGATACTTCCTGATAATGCTCCTTCATAATCATCAATTGCCTTACAAGCATCACACGTACAATTTGTATAATTACCATCATTCTGACTTACAGACATGATATGTTTATCTGGATTTGCTTTGAAAATAGAATCAACACGTTGAGCAACAATCTCAAAAACCTCCGGATTACTCAAACACCACTGACTGGCCTTTCCCGGGTGGCGTTTTCCTTTGAAGTAAGAATAATATTCCGGATGTTCTTTCCCATAAATGGATGAAGGCAGAAGCTTATCAAAAGTATGCACCCAATAACCGGCAGCAAACACTTCATTCGGTTCCTCTAAACGATTCCACCACTTATAAATAGAGTCTGTATGGATAGCATAACATTGTGTCTGACGATAACGAAAGCCCGGGTTTTCGACTTTATTAATGAAGGGTAAGTTCACCGTTTTTGAAGGGGTAAGAGAATATTCATTCTCTCCCCAATAATCGATACCCAAATATTGCTCCAATAAAGTAACAACCCCATATACAACACCGTTTTCTTTACCAGATATTTTTAGAATACCATCTTGAGTAGAAATAGAGAATCCATCCTCTGTTACTTCCGCCGAAGATTGACCACCAATGAGAATATCTCCTTTTCGAGGAGTTTTATCATTTTCAATAGGAAGTGCAACTCCCGAAATTTCAGTAAGAAAACGTTGTAAGAATTGTGCTGACGTCTTACTATTTGGCATCTTGTCCTGCACAATGATGCGAGCACTACTTTTGCCATCTTTTACGAGTGTTATTTGTGCTGAAACAGTACCACATACCACCAGCAAAACAGATAATAACCAATGTTTCATGTTTGTTAGAATTTAAGTTTATATGAGCATTTACTAGAAGTACAATTCAGGAGAATAAAGTTCTAATAAATTATGGATACTTTAACATATAAAAAAGAGGATATGCCTCTGCGACATATCCTCCTCTTTCAATGATTTATTAGCCTAGAACATTTTATTTATCAAATCGGATATTATGTTCCCACCTTTGAAGCGCACCATTAGATGTTGCATTGTGTCCGTTTCCTGTAGCATCTCTAAAGGAAGTACCATCTCCTTCATCCATTGGCCAAAGGGCAATCAAATTAGGATTCTTAGGATTAACTTCAAAATACATATTGTTTGCGATCTCCGATTCTGTACGAGCTACTTTCCATAGGCGAACCTGACTCATAGCACAATTATTACGGAAATAGCTACCACTATCCACTATTTTCATAAAATCAAAGCGTACGCTTCCACCTTTCGGTGCAGGAGGATCAAAGAAGGTATCTTGTTTTCCATTCCTATAAATGGTAAGTGTTGTTCCATTATAAACGAAAGCCCAATGATACCAAGTGTTTGCTTCCAAATCACTGGCTGTTTGTTTTTGACCTCCCAAAGACTTTATCTGTAGATAATTGTAAGGCCTATTGGCATCTCCAAAACGGATATAGACTTCATGATCATTACTTCCGGAAGTGAAAATAGCCTGATTATTTATACTATAACCATCCATACGTACCCATGCTTCCAATGTCCATGCATCTACTGTAATTCCCCAATCCGTTTCAGGAAGTGTTGTTACATTTCCGGCATTACCACGTAATACAGGAACAGAAACATTCAAAGGCTTAGCTAATACATAAATAAATTTACTTTGAGCTTTTGATTTTACAATATTACCTTTTATAACATTTCCTAATGTAAGAGGAATGGCATAAGTAATACCATTAGTCACAAAATCATCCACATGAAGTCGATAATTAGCACTAATTTCACCTGCCGGAATTATCACTGTCGCATTCTTTGGAAGCATATCGGCTGGCAAGACTTCATATTCCGTACCGCTAGTTGCATTGTATTCAGCCAGTAATTCAGGAGAGAACTGGATTTCCACTTCCACATCTTCCATAACTTTTTGAGCTAAACGCACAACAACGTTAATGTCTGCACCATCATCCATGGTAACAGTAGTAGCATTGTTTGTACCAGCCGCATCTGTTATGTAAAGGCTGTTTGACTGTGCCTTGTATTCTGCATTCTCACATCCTATAAGAAAGAATGCTGACAATGCAATCATAAGACTTGATAAATAGATATATTTCATAATTTTCATTCTTATAAAATTCGTTTAATCATTATTCTTCGTTGGCAGCATTCATGCGATCATAGAAATTCCTATATATGTTTGTAATTCCCTGACGCAAGAAATAATATTCCGGTGAACCATCATAATCGCCCTTACCTTGTGCATAGTCAAAGCCTACACGATAAAGACCACATCCACCAATTAACTGGTCTATTTCATAAGGTTTTCCATTAACAGTATAAGTATTTTTATATACGTAGTTTGACATACCCAGGAATCCTCCTCCAGTATTAGCATACGATTCAAAATTCTCGGTAGCTATGGTTCTACGGACAATTTCATCCGGAGTAATAATCCCCTGTTGTATCCAATCATCCATATCACGCAACACGCCTGTCATTCTATAATCTGCCATTCCACCATAAGCTTGCAATACAAAATAGTCTACATAGTATGAAAGCCATTCTTTATCCATACCTGTTCGGATTCCAACCTCACCGTCAATCAAGAAAAGAAGGCGTTTCTCTGGCATAGGGCGATCTCCACGATCGCGGTTAGGATCCATAGCACCATGTCCAAACCAGTAGGAAAGTTCCTCGACAAAAATAGTTCTCTGTACTTTATTTGACCAAAGCGGACCAACTCCCATTCCACCACCAGGCTCATAATCCCAGTCATAACCATCATATCCACATTCAAGACAAGCTTTATAAATATCCTCTGCATAGGCTTTAATTGCAGGTCTCACCTTTTCCGGATCACTACTGGTTCCAGCTTCGTGATAAATTTCTTTATCTGGAAGGTCGTCGCCTATATTTTGAGAAAATAAGGTAACAACAACCTTTGTGCCTTTCACTTTTTGTACATATTCCATATCAGCCTTTCGCTCCGAAGTTAATTCAAATTTCGGATGCCCACCCCAGTTGGAAGCAATGGTTACAGAATCAGGTAGACCTCTCAAGCTATTTTCACCGGTAGGGGAAGTTCCTGTCCAATTGTCGAACCAAACGAACACTTGTGGAAGTCCCGGTGTTTCTTTCCACTTGCGCAAAGCAGCATAATACTCATCAGTTTTAATTGTTTGATTCAAATCAACATCATTAATAGATTCCACATCCGTACATCCAACGAAGAATATAGCGGCAAATGCAAATCCGAATGCATTTTTTATATGCTTTATATTCATATTCTATATTTTATCAGGTTAAAAATTAATTCTTTTTCGCCCACCACAAATCTGTAGCTCCGGTGTCCGGACCACCTAACATAGTTGCAATAGCTGCTTCTACATTGGCTGAGTTACTAGATTTTTCCGTTGTAGGATATGGTAAACGACGTACCATACGTTTACTATCAATATCACCGATATAACCAACAGAGCTTAGATTATCTCGCGCCGTAAACAATTCAGGATAACCAGTTCGGCGATAATCACACCACGCTTCGATTCCCAATGGATAGTTGGCAATCCATTTTTGAGTAATAATCTTCTGAAGTTTATTACTTCCGTTTTCCCATGCAACAGTAGGAACATCAGTAAATGAAATATTATTTTGAGAGTTCCATCGATCTGTATACCCTTGAGGAACAACTGTACTTGAAAGATAATCACCAATCTCTACGCCATATTGATTCATTGAAATTTGAATACCTTGTTCATAGTAACTCTTAGCTGCCGCTGTTCCACCTGCAATCCATCCTTGTAAAGCCGCTTCAGCTTTTAAGAAATAAGTCTCTGCCGCATAAAAAACTGGCATAGGAGAAGCATCTGTTACAGCTGGTTTAGAGTACCTTGCAGCACTACCTTCAACGCTTTTACTTGTATCTTTAATACCCATACGTACACCACGATACTCTCTATACGAAGTCGAGGTATTCATATATTTGCTGATACGTGGATCATTATATCCATTCATGTATGCAGAAAGTGTTGCATTGATAGCTAAATCACCCCAATCTGAAGCAATCCAAAATGGGTTATATGGCATAGATGGAAAAAAGGCATTATCATCATTAGATTCTATTACTCCGCCATCAATCGCTTCCGCCATCATTTGTTTGGCATATTCTGTATCTTCAGTATTAGAAGCGATACGTACGGCCATACGAAGTTTTAATGAGTTAGCGTATTTGATCCATTTGCTAAAATCACCATTATATATGATATCATATTCGGCAACAGGTACTTCTTTTCCTTCATTTTCCTGAACAAATGCCGAAAGTACATTGATACTACGTGTCAAATCATCAAACATATTATGATAGAGTGTTTTCACATCGTCATATGCCACTTGGAATTCTCCTTTTCCCATTTCAGAGTAAGGGATAGGACCATAAATATCAGCTACACGAAGCATAACACCGACCCGCAGAATAGATGCCCACGCATAAATATATCCGGTACCTCCTGTAGATTCTTTTATTGTCTGGAAATTCGGATAAAACTCTGTAAACATATCTTTATAAGGAACATCTACCCAGTCAGCACTAGGATTGAATGTTCCAAAATTAGTACCATTCCAAGGAGCAGTTGTTGCAAAATACCCGCCATACTGCCCTACCATTTGTTCAGTGTGTTGACTGTTATTTTCCTGACAGGCATTCAATAAGCGAGTCATAGCCACAAACAACGTACCGACCCGTTCCGTCGGAGTCATATCTTCGGGATACACGTCTGTTGGATGTGTGTTTAATTCGTCAAAGTTTCCCGTACATGAAGCGAATAGCAGAGTAGTAGTGAAAGCTGCCACGCTTACAGTCTTAATTATATTGAATCTTTTCATCATTCGTTGCTTTATTAGAATTGTACTTTTATACTAAATCCCATGTTTCTCAAGCTAGGTTGCATGAAATAATCCACACCAGTATAGAATGTACTGGTAGATGACGCAACCAATTCAGGATCGAACGGTGCCTTGCAATATATCATGCCCAGATTATTTCCGATTAAACCTAATGTTACATCAGCAATGTTATACAACCACTTTTTAGGGAGTGTATATTCAAGACTAACCTCCTGCAAACGAATATTGGTTGCTTCATATACATAGTGGTCACCTTCACCAGTACCAGCCGCTACTATGCTGAGATAATCCTTAGCGGATACATTTCTGTTATTGATGGTTACTCCTCCAGCCTGACGAAGTTGTGCGCTATATTCGGAAACACCACAACGATCAAGGAAAGCTTGTGTATTAGATACAACCAAACCACCAAAACGTCCGCTTAACAATATATTCAGACGTAAACCTTTATAAGTAAATGAGTTTCTCCATCCTAAATTAACCTTTGGAAGCAATGAACCGATTTTCTTATATTCGGTTTCCACCATACTTGGCAAACCTGTCTTGGCATCCAAATAGATATAACCATTATTATCGCGTTTAAAGTCACGGTTGATATACAGGTCTCCCATAGAACCACCTTCTGTCAGGCGTACTACCGGTGAAGTAGAGCCTCCTAATCTTGCTTTGTCTACATAAGGCATTTCAATCGGTTCCCCCGTAATTCTGTTTGTAACACCATCAGCCAATCTTTTAATTTTATTCTTATTATAAGTAAAAGTAAAATTACTGGACCAACCGAAATCACGCCACTCATTTTTATATCCTAAGGCCATCTCTATACCTTGGTTCTGTACACTACCTGCTTGGATGTTAACAGCCGTATACCCAGAACTTGCCGGAAGAGGCGCAGCGAATGTTTGGTTACGTGTATCAGAGTTGTAATAAGTAATATCAAAATTCAATGTATTCTTGAAGAAACGCATATTCAATCCCGCCTCATAAGATTTAGTAATTTCTGGTTTCAAATCAGAGTTTGGATACAAGGATTCTGCTTTATATTGGTCAAGCTGATCATCATAAACATAACGTACCTTTGTCAAATATGGATCATAGGCATTACCCACCGAAGTGAAAGAAAAACGTGCTTTTAAGAATGAGAACCATTCAGGCAAATCAATAACTTCACTCAAAATGCTTGAAAGACCAATAGAAGGATAGAAAAACGGTTTATTTCCTCTTTCTGAAAGAGCCAGAGAAGAATCCCAGTCAGCACGTCCGGTGAGACTTAAGTAGAGAAAACTTCTCCAGCCTATTTCCGCATTGGCAAAAACTGATTGTGTCTGACGCTTTAAACCATCAGCATTTACTTTATAATAACCACTGCGTGTAAGGTTTTCGATAGTAAAATGATTAGTTACATTGTTCAAGTCTCCATGTAAAGAAGTCAACTCCATACGAAGATCCTTAATAGAAGCACCCAAATTGGCCGTTACATTAAATTCATTGAACGTTTTATTGAAGTTCGCCAATACATCAGCATACACTTGTCTGTCTAGACGGTTTTCTTCTTTATATCGCCCTTTTGGACCAGCAAAATTACCGACCGTACCTGCGTGGAATTTTTCGGTGTATTTACTTTCGGTGTTATCGATGCTCACACGTCCTTGTACATTTAGCCCTTCAATGATATTATATTGTAGACTAGCAGCCAATTTATAACGTCTTCTATCGTTCTCACGATTCATACGATTCATAATCCAATAAGGATTTTGAGACGAAACACCGCCTAAATCACCATATGGCCAATACTGAGTATTTACACCCGACAAATCATCATAACGTTCGTATACAGCTACATCAGAAAAATCTTCGCCACGTGGGAACAAGTACAAAGAAGTAAGCGGGTTAAAATACTGCCCTTGCGATACCATATTCTTATCGTTTTGAATAATATAGTTAGCACTTGTATCCAAAATAAACTTATTATTCAAGAAGTTGGTAGTATTACGGAATGAGAAATTATATCTATCATAGTCATTATTGGGCATAATGCCTGTTGCATTAGTTGTGGCTACAGAGATATAGCTTTGACTCTTATCATTACCTGTAGAGAGAGAAAGTGCATTGGATACATTGCTTCCTGTATTAAAAAAATTTGCAGGATCGTATCTCTTATCAGTTTCTAATCCCCAGCTCATCATTTCACCTGTCATATTACCATAAGTGTTTTGAAACTTAGGCATCATCATAGGATCACTGAATGTGGTATTATTACTATAAGTCACGGTTGTCTTATCAGCACGTCCCTTCTTGGTAGTAATTAATACTACTCCATTAGCTCCTTCATATCCATACAATGCAGCTGCAGAAGGTCCTGTCAACAACGACATGCTCTCAATATCATCCGGATTAATGTCAGCTATTGATTCACTGCTCGGTTGTGTAGCCATAGCTCCATCACCCCCGGAAGAAGCACGATTATACATTGGAATACCATCAATCACATAGAGAGCGTTATTATTCTGCGTAATAGATTTAGCACCTCGCATTACAACCTTTACACCACCGCCTGGACCTGAAGCACTAGAATTAATCTGTACCCCTGCTGCTTTACCAGCCAGTGCTCCCATAAAGTTAGTACTCTTTACAGTTGTAAGTTCATCCCCTTTCACCTGTTGTACATTATACGTCAATGCTTTCTCTGACCGCTTGATACCCAATGCAGTAACAACTACTTCATCCAATACTTGCGTATCTTCTCCTAGGGTAACTTTCAAGGGTTGTGCGTTGGTAAGTGTGATTGCTTGGGAGAAAATCAGTTTCATATACTTTCTCTAGATCCAATTTTTGTTAGATAAATAGATTAGATGTTCTATTTTTAAGATGTTAGGCTAAATACAATTGAGCAAAATCAATGAATGAAAGAAAAAGTTAGTAAGATTGCACATGAATATGCAGTAATTAAATTGTTTTTATTCATATATGCGGTATGAATATTCGATAAAAGACGTTTTCTCAGGAATGTTCCACACCGAGAATCACTTCGTTTCTCGGTGTGGAACATTTTGATTCTTTAAATGGAACCTAACAAATCATTTAAAGAATAATAATAACTTGTTTTATAGTAGTTGTTTTCTTCTAGTTAGTGCCGATAATACAAAGAACGGAATCTTTTCATTTGATTAATATTATCAATATTAGATATTATTCTATCACTACGCGGGCGATAAAAAGAATAATTTGCAATAATATTATCCTTTTTTATTTGAATTACGTTTGGCTAAAGTGGAAATCCCTGCGGTTTTCAAAACACTCCTGATAACAAGATGCATATTCTAAATTATAGGTAATCTGAATATGCGTTTTTAATATTATATTCACTTTTATCCTATATCAATTATTGGTCCATTTTTCATTGTACATACAATTTGCATGCAAATGTATTAATCTAGAGATTAAAGTTAGTCAATAATTGAGCATTCCTTATTCTTTCCTCTTTTTCAAAGTATGCTAAATAGTGCTCGGTTACAGATAAGTTAGAGTGTCCCAAGCTTTCAGAAATATATGAGGTTTTCGCACCTCCACGTTTTAATACTGTAGCAAAAGAATGCCTTGCCGTGTAAGTCGTCAACTGAAAAACTCCAATGTCTTGGGCTATTTTTTTAAGTCTTCTGTTACATTTGGTTATAATACGCCGTACCAATCTAATCTTTTCAAAGGCATCTTCAGATCCTCTAGCATATTTAAAAATATACGTTTGCGGGCTTAATCTTGGATTACCCCATTTTTGAATAATATTCCACATTTCAGGAGTAATGATTGCATGTATCTCTTTGTTATGTTTGGTAGTTCGAGATGTCTTAGAGCGTACAAAGCATATTTCTCCATCCATAATATTTGAATACTGAAGAAATAATAAATCCATAAAATTAATGCCATTACATAAATAAGAAAACACCCAGAGATCCCTAAATTCTTCTATATCTTTTGTTTCACATTGATAAGACATTACTTTTTTTATTTCAGAAAGAGTAAGTGCCAATTTACGTCCACACCCTTCAGGAATTTCATATTTATTCTTTCCAAAAGGAAAAGATGATTCTTTTATGATACCATCATGTACAGCACGATTTAAGACACACTTTAAAGCTCGGAAATAAATACTTATGCTTGAATAGCTTTTACCTTCTGATATCCAAAATTTTTCACAACGTTTAAGCCAATCAATTGTAATGTTTTCCAAAGGTATAGTGGAACCTCCGAAATCTTCTAAACTTTTTAAAGCACTTTGATAATTTAAGTAAGTGTTTGCTTGTTCATTGGCTTCCAGTTCTTTCATTTTTAAGCGAAAAGCACTGCGCAAAGTCATATCATTCATCTGCCTTCCTAACCTGGCGCTTAATGTTTCAATACTAAATTCTCCTTTTTGTATCAGTTCGTTAACTTGTTGCTTAATAGTTGAAAAACTACTCTCTATATCTGATCGAATTTCTGCCAATAACCGGCTTTTTACTTTTAATAACCTTGCCCAATCTTCTTTTGACAATTCCTTCCCAGTTGAGTAATATTTTTGCTTTCTTCTATATACCACTTGAACTTTAACAGGAAATTGTCCACTCTTTTTTGCTCTTCTGGTATCTAATATGGTTAAAACCGAAATTCCATCTTTTGAATATTTGAACATAAAATGAATATTTATATCTATACAATAGGTAAAGCATACATATATTGTATGCAAAATGTATGCAAATGTAATAAATCAGTCTGATTTTAATAAGTACATAAGATTCTATTTATCAAATATTTGAGTATTTATTTTTCAATTAGGAATCTTTCTATTCTATTTTTTTCGAAAAAAATCTTATCTTCGTTTAGTAAGGTTACAACATAAAATGTATTACTATTAAATAAGCGCTTATGGAATTTATTTTAAGTGTAACCTTTAAATTTATTAATTATGAGAAACAGAGATACATGAAACCTTTGTGTGAAAACGGTAATCACATTTACCGCTTCTAATTACAAACTCTCTAAAAACTATTTCTAATTAAAAAGAATAAGATGAAAGAAATTATAAAACACAAGTTCTCACACTTGTTATTCTTCCTTTTGTTGGTTTCGTGTTTTGCTTCAGCTTATGGGCAAGAACGAACGATCACTCTTAATCTATCGAAAGTACCCTTGAACACTGCTTTGAAAGAAATTGAGAAACAAACTTCAATGTCAGTAGTCTATAACACAAATGATGTCGATATAAATCGTGTCATATCTATCAAGGTAACAAAAGAATCTTTGAATAATGTAATGAATCAGTTATTCAGAGGAGTTAATGTCAGTTTTTCAATAGTAGATAATCATATTGTACTTTCTGCGAAGAGTAATAAAGAAGAGCAGCAGAAAAAAACACCAATTACTGCAAGTGGTACTGTTACTGATTCAAAAGGAGAACCATTGATTGGAGTTAGTATTTTGGTAAAAGGAACTTCAAATGGTACTATCACTGATATGGATGGAAATTTCAAAATACAAGCAGCTAAAGGTGATGTACTTGAAGTATCCTATATCGGTTATGCCTCCCAAACAATCACGCTTGCCAACGCACAACCTATAAAAGTAACCTTAGGAGAAGATACGCAAGTATTGGACGAAGTAGTTGTTACTGCATTGGGTATCAAGCGTGCAACTAAGGCGTTAAGTTATAATGTACAAGAGGTAAAAGGTGACGAATTGACAGCTGTAAAGGACGCCAATTTTATGAATTCACTATCAGGAAAAGTTGCCGGTGTTCAAATTAATAGTGGTGCAACCGGTGCTGGTGGTGCCACACGTGTTGTTATGCGTGGTATGAAATCTCTGACTAAAGATAACAATGCATTGTATGTAATTGATGGTGTACCTATTTTTAATACAGGAAAAAGCGGTGGCGAAGGATTATTTGGAGAGATGGGAGGATCAGATGCTGTTGCTGACTTAAATCCGGATGATATTGCTAGTATTAGTATGATGACCGGTCCTTCTGCGGCAGCACTATATGGTTCTGCTGCGGCAAACGGTGTTGTTTTAATTACTACTAAAAAAGGCCAAACAGAGAAAACTACCATAACAGTATCCAACAGTACTACTTTCTCTAAAGCATATATTATGCCGGATATGCAGAACCGTTATGGTACAAGTTCCGGATTATTCAGCTGGGGAGAATTGACAAACCGTCGATATAACCCATCTGACTTCTTTAAAACAGGATCCAATGTTATCAATTCGGTAGCATTATCTACAGGAAATACCAAAAACCAGACCTATCTTTCTGCTTCTACAACTAACTCCGGTGGAATTCTTCCGAATAACTCCTATAACCGTTATAATTTTACGGCACGTAATACCACCCATTTCCTGAATGATAAACTTACTCTGGATATCGGTGCACAATATATCGTTCAGAACAACAAAAACATGGTTTCTCAAGGACAGTATTATAATCCTCTCCCATCACTGTATCTATTCCCTCGTGGAGACAACTTTGACGAAATTCGTTTGTATGAACGTTATAATACTAACTACGGCTATATGGAACAATATTGGCCTTATGGTGATGCAAGTTTGTCATTACAAAATCCATATTGGATACAAAATCGCATCAACCGTACTTCCAACAAGAAACGCTATATGATGAACGCTTCTTTGAAATGGCAGGCTACAGATTGGCTCAATGTTGTTGGTCGCGTCAATCTGGACAACTCCGACTACCGGAATAAAAACGAAAAATCTGCTTCTACATTAACAACATTCTGTGGTGTAAGCGGTGGTTTTGAAGATGCCATGCGTCAGGAACGTTCTTTATATGCCGATTTCCTGGCTAATATAGATAAAACATTTGGTGATTTTCATTTAACAGCCAATGTTGGTGCTTCCATATATCATACTTCAATGGATCAGTTATATATTGCAGGTGACCTGGTTATTCCCAACTTCTTCCAGATCAACAATATTAATTTCTCCGCCAACTATAAACCGGACCCTACCGGATATGAAGATGAAATTCAAAGTATTTTTGCCAGTGCTGAATTAAGTTGGAAAAATCAACTGTATCTAACTGTAACCGGACGTAATGACTGGGATTCAAAACTCGCATTCTCCAAACAAAAATCGTTCTTTTATCCGTCAGTCGGTTTATCGGCTTTATTATCAGAAATGGTTAAACTACCAGAGGTGATTTCTTATGCTAAAATACGCGGTTCGTATACAGTGGTAGCCTCTTCTTTCGATCGTTTCCTTACTAATCCGGGGTACGAATACAACAGCCAGACACATAACTGGGCGAATCCGACCGTATATCCGATGGACAATATGAAACCTGAAAAGACTAAATCCTGGGAAATCGGTTTGAACTTGAAATTCTGGGGAAATCGTTTCTATTTAGACGCTACTTACTATCGTTCTAACACATTGAACCAAACATTTAAGGTAGATATCCCTTCTTCTTCCGGATATAAACAAGCGATTGTACAAGCTGGTAACGTGCAAAATCAGGGTATTGAATTAGCTTTAGGATTCAGTGATAAATGGGCAGGATTCGGATGGTCTTCTAATGCAACCTTCACTCTAAACCGTAACAAGGTGAAACGACTGGCAAGCGGCAGCGTGAATCCCGTGACAGGAGAAGCTATCCAAATGGATGAAATGAATGTGGGTTGGTTAGGTAAAGAGAATGTAGCTCCTCGCGTCATCCTGACAGAAGGAGGCTCCATGACTGATATCTATGTATACAACCAACTGACAAAAGACAATAACGGTAATATAAAAGTCGATCAGAATGGTAATCTGGGTATCACTTCATCAAACACTCCGGTAAAAGTAGGTAATCTGGATGCTGATTTCAACCTCGGATGGACCAATCATTTCACTTATAAAGGAATTGATTTAGGAGTTGTATTATCAGCCCGTGTAGGCGGATTAGCTTATTCGGCTACTCAAGGTATTTTAGATTATTATGGAGTATCCGAAACATCTGCAACAGCTCGTGATAATGGTGGTATACCTATTAATAACGGCAAAGTTAACGCCCAAAAGTATTACCAGACTATTGGTACGGGTGAAGGTGGCTACGGTCGTTATTATCTATATAGTGCAACCAATGTACGTTTGCAGGAATTGAGTCTAAACTATACACTTCCTAAAAGATGGTTTAAAAATGTGGCGAATGTTACTTTGGGTATTGTAGGACGTAATTTATGGATGATTTATTGTAAAGCCCCATTTGACCCGGAATTGTCTGCCTCTACCTCCAGTAACTATTATATGAATGTAGACTACTTTATGCAACCCAGCTTGCGTAACTTCGGTTTTAATGTGAAAGTTCAATTCTAAAAGAAAAAGCTAATGTTATGAGAAAATATTTAAGAAATATCACAGTCGGTGCCGCTCTGTTGTTACTGGCAGGAAGTTGTACCGATAAATTTGAGGAGTATAATACGAATCAATATCAAATTCATGATGCAGACCCTGCGACTTTGATGAAATCTATGATTGAAACAATTGTGAATATTCAGCAGAATGACTCTCAAATGCAAGATCAGATGGTGGGACAGTTAGGTGGCTATCTATGCTGTTCTAACACATGGAGTGGTACAAACTTCAGCACATTCAATCAGAGTGATGCCTGGAATGCTACCCCCTGGAACACTCCGTTTGAAAAAATATATGGAAACTTCTTCCAAATACAAGAAGCGACAAATTCTACGGGACATTATTATGCTTTTGCGTGTATGATACGTGCAATAACAATGCTTCGCGTTGCGGATTGTTATGGACCGATGCCTTACAGCCAAGTAAAGAAGGGTAATTTCTATGTATCTTATGATACCCAGGAACAGGTCTATACCAGTATATTAAGTGATTTAGCCAATGCAGCCGATGTTTTGTACAACTATTATGTAGAAACAAATGGTAATGCCCCATTGGGAGCCAATGATCCGGTTTTTGATGGAAATTATTCAGGTTGGGCTAAGCTAGCCAATTCAATGCGTTTACGTGTTGCAATGCGAATCAGCGGAACATGGCCTGGCATTGCTCAAGAGGCAGCTGAAGCAGCAGTAACACATAAAGCAGGATTGATTGAAAGTAATTCGGATAATGCTATGCTTTCTTGTGGCACGCAGAGTAATCCCTATCAACTGGCAGCTGTAAGTTGGGGTGATCTGCGTGTGAATGCAAATATTGTAGATTATATGAATGCATATGGCGATCCACGTATGCCGAAGTTCTTTAATAAGTCTACCCTTGCCGGGAAAACAGATAAATATGTAGGTATGCGTACTGGAGATGCTGATTTTAAAAAGGCAGATGCAGCAGGATTCTCTATTCCTGCATATACGGCAACTTCTAAATTAATGGTTTTCTGTGCTGCAGAGACAGCGTTTTTACGTGCAGAAGGAAAATTGCGTGGTTGGAATGTCGGTTCTAAAACAGCAAAAGCCTATTACGAAGATGGTATTAATTTATCAATGGAACAATATCAGGTTTCAGCCACTGAATACATGAAGATTGACGAGGCTCCTGTCGTATCACATGAAAGTGATGTTGTGCAAAATGCTACTGCTACAATTACCAATACTGTGAGTGTAATGTGGGATGACAGCGAGGCTGACAACGTAAATGGAAAGAATTTCCAACGTGTCATTACTCAAAAATGGATCGCCAATTATCCATTAGGATTGGAAGCATGGGCTGAATATCGCCGTACAGGTTATCCGGAACTTTATCCTTGTATCGACAATCTATCAGATTGTGGTGTGAGCAGCCAACGCGGTATGCGTCGTCTAAGTTTCCCTTATACAGAGGCACAAAACAATAAAGCCAATTATGATCTGGGAGTAGCAGAACTAGGCGGTGCTGATAACGAAGCTACTGACTTAAAGTGGGCTAAAAAGAACTAATTTATATAATGCATAAAAAGGACTTTTATGAAGAAAATTTATTTATTATACATTGTACTCATATCACTGGCAACGACCTCATTGATCGGTTGCAGTGACTGGACGGAGTCAGAAGCAAAAACTTTTCCCGAATCGATCGTATCGGATGAATATTATGCGGCCTTGCGTGCCTATAAACAGACAGATCACCAAGTTGCATTTGGTTGGTTTGGTGGCTGGAGTGGTGAAGGTGCCTATATGAAAAGTTCTTTAGCCGGTATTCCTGATAGTGTAGATATTGTTTCTATTTGGGGAAATTGGTCGAACATTACAGAAGCTCAAAAAAAAGATCTGGAATTTTGCCAACAAGTTAAAGGTACTCGTTTTACCATGTGTTTTATTATCAGAAGTGTAGGCGATCAAATTACTCCGCAGAATATTCGTGAAAATTGGGAAAATATGGGATTTTCATCCGAAAAAGAAGCTGTGAATGATTTTTGGGGATGGCCTTCCGATGAATCAAATAAGGAAGCAATAGAAGCATCCATTCGCAAATATGCAAGCGCCATTGCCGATACAGTAAACAAATATGGTTACGACGGCTTTGATATCGATTATGAACCTAATTTTGGCAACCCCGGTAATATCGTAGACGAAGACGATAGAATGTTTGCATTTGTTGATGAACTAGGCAAATATTTCGGTCCGAAATCAGGAACTGGCAAATTATTAGTTATCGATGGCGAACCACAGAGCATAACAGGTAGACCTGAAGTCGGGTTATATTTTGACTATTTTATCATTCAGGCTTACAATAATAGTAGTCCTGGCAGTGATTCTAAACTCGATAAACGTCTTATCACAGGCGGCGTAGCAGGTGCAGGACTTGTTCAGACGTATAGCAGTGTCATGTCTGAAGAACAAATCACGAAGATGACCATCATGACCGAGAATTTCGAGGCTACCGATGCTGCTATGGACGGTGGATATGATTACACTGATCGTTATGGTAACAAAATGAAATCTCTCGAAGGAATGGCACGCTGGCAACCAAGTAACGGATTCCGTAAAGGTGGTGCAGGAACCTATCATATGGAAGCAGAGTATGGAACTTCACCAGAATATAAAAATATACGCCGTGCTATTCAAATTATGAACCCGTCATCACATTCATTACTTAAAAATTAATGTAAACTATGAAACGTATGAATTATATAAAAATTTTATGCTTCTCCGCAGTCATAACAGGCTTAGGAAGTATAGTAAGTTGTGGAGATACAAAATACGATACTTTAGATACACATGCTTATATTGAAGAAGCTCTTTCCAGTACAAGTCAAAAAGTGACCGTACAGGCTACTGGAGAAAGTTTTACTACCCTAAATGTGCATCTAAGTAATCTTTCTTCTACAGACAATCATTATAAATTGGTTACAGATCAATCAGTACTGGACACTTATAACCATATTAATGGAACCGGATATATAATGTTGCCCAAAGATTATTATACGTTGCCGGAAACGATTACTGTAAAAGCAGGACAATATGCAGCCGATGCCCTCTCCATCGCTTTGAAAGCTTTCAGTCAGGAAATGATGAAATCGGGAGAATCATATGCACTGCCTGTAAAACTAGTATCGCAAGATGGAAGTATTTCACCGATGGAAAATACCGGAACCTTTGTTATCTTGGCAGAAAGTATTATCGAATTTTCAGCTCCAATGTTTGTTGGCGCTCCTAGTTTAAAAGCTAATAAATTCACAGAATCTCCCGAAACGTATTCACAATATACGATAGAGGTTCGTTTTCAGGTAGCCAACACAGCTGACCGTGACCGTGCAGTATTTAAGAACGGAGGAGATGATGCAAACTTCATCCTTTTACGTTTTGAGGATCCTCAAAGTGACAATGAAAATTATAAGGCACATTCATTAGTACAGATTGTAGGACGTAACCGGCTTTATTTGAATCCAAGTAATTCTTTCAAGCCAAACGAATGGCAACATTTAGCATTGGTCTGTGATGGTTCCAACTATCGACTTTACATAAACGGAGTTGATTCGGGTGTGTTGAGTATACCAACAGGAGCAACAACTTTCTCTGATGTAAATTGGTTCTGCTTAGGTGATGATTCTTATAGTAGATGGGGAAACTGTAAAATTTTGATGAGTGAAGCACGTATTTGGTCCGTAGTTCGTTCCGCTTCTCAAATTCAGAATAACATGACGCAAGTTAGCCCTAAATCTGTAGGTTTGGAAGCTTATTGGCGATTCAATGAAGGACAAGGTAATGTGTTCGAAGATGCAACCGGTAAAGGTCATACTTTGACAACTTCTGCTACTCCTACCTGGATTGACGGTATTTTATCTACAGATAAGGCTACTGAATGGAAATAGTAAAAATTAAATTGTATATGTATATGAAAAATATATTTCAATCACTATCAATAGCAACTCTACTCGGCTTGTTTGTCCCATTCATTTCGTCCTGTAGTGATGATGAAGAAGTTTTTAACGAGTGGAATGCTACGTATGTGTCTCTACAGAGAAATGACTATTTATCGGGGAATGTAAAAAAGTTCAATCTGACTCATGATGCGAATGGAATCGGAGGAGATGAAATTAAGATGGCTTTTACTGTAAAAACACAGAAAGCAGTCTCTACAGATATGGTTATCGCATTAAGTGCAAAAAGTGAAACAGAAGGGCTTGATGCAAGCCAGATCGTTTTAAGTTCCTCACAGGTTACTCTCAAAGAAGGACAGATGACTTCTGAAGAAATCACTGCAACGGTCGATCCAACGATATTCGCCAGTATCATGGAAAAAACAAGTTTCTCTTTCAGTGTATCAATCAGTAATGTAACTACCAATGATAAGAACACTGTCATTAGCAGTAATTTAAGTATCTTACCTGTCATCATTAATAAAGCTGCCTACTGTAATCTAAAAAGTGGTACTCCTAGCAATAGCCAACTTATCAGTAATCGTGCAGGTTGGATTGTTAATGTGGAAGAAGGAGTAGACGGCGCACCTAATAATTTAATTGATGGCAAGACTGGAACTGACGTTGCTCTAAATAATAAAGGCTTCTGGTTCACCGTTGATTTAGGAGAAACTAAGGTTTTAACAGGCATCAAAACGAATCACTGGGGAAATGCATATGCTCCTAGAGAAGTGGAAATATTACAGTCTGAAAATGGTATGACATGGAAATCATTAAGTTCATTAGCAATACCCGGTAGTAGTACACAAAACATCACGTTCATCTCTCCTATTACTACGCGATATCTAAAATAACGTGAGTTCGATATAATCAGAACATAGCCAGTTGCCCGTCATTGACAAATTT
>OGHE01001072.1_pt1 | contig 20188 bp, 20 predicted proteins | sample 1571431 | NCBI WGS metagenome assembly OGHE01 (sample SAMEA2581966, study PRJEB24529) | metagenome | biome: Human gut stool | place: China | collected 2011 | reverse complement strand
CCACGGAGACAGCGGAGGAATGCGTGTCCGTCGTGCAAACCTATCTGGATGCCGCGCCCGCCGCGGGGGATTTCACCCGGGGGCTTTACGAACGGGGAGTTGAATAATCAAATGGCAGCCTGGATAGATACCCGCTGGTTTTGGACCCTTTTGATCCTTACCCCCCGCGGAGAGTTTCTGCTTCCCTGCCTGCTGGCCCGGAAGGATCCAGCCTATCGGCCTGGAACCATGGCGGTCAGCGTTCTGGGCAGAAGGGGCGGTCCCGTGGCCCGGGTCTACCGCCTGTGGCTGGCGTGGCTGGGGATATGGCTTTTGACCACTGCCGCCGTCTACGCCGTCGGCGCGGCGCCGGCCTCCCGGTGGCTGGCGGCGGGATTGGCCGTGTCCCTGGGCGGCTTCGCCCTGGGCGCCGGTATCCTGGCTGCCCTGTTTCCCACCGGGCTCACCAAAGATCTGTCGGATCGCTCTGCCCTGATCCACGGCATTGCCTCTGCCCTGGGCTTTTTCGCCCTGCTGTTCCTACCCCTCTGGCGGGCGCTGCTGGCGCTGGAGACAGACTCCCCGGTTATGGCGTGGGCCTTCTTTGCCGCCCTGGGGCTGGCGCTGGTATTCTTCACGCTGTTTGTCCTCTCGGACAAAGACCGCTTCCAAGGCACGGCTGTGGCCCGTGAGGGTCTTTGGGAACAGCTCTGCCTGGCGGCCATGTATGTTCCCTTGTTGCTGGATGCAATCGTCCACCTGATTTCCGCCCCCTGAGCTGTACAGCCCTCCGCACGGAACCTTACACTGATAAAAGCAGGGATGCATCTGTCCGCCCATCAGCGGGACTTGTCTCCTGCATCCAATGGGGTTAACCGCCTGAAAGCATCATATTTCCTATACAATTCATAAATTTTATTTTATACAAACCGTATTTATTTTGGAGTTTGACATGGAAGAGATCAAGGTAAAATATTTCACAGATGACATCGACGAGCTGTGCTACGTGGAGGGCAAGTCCGACTGGATCGACCTACATGCGGCGGAAACCGTGACTATGAAGGCCGGGGAGTTCCGGCTGATCCCCTTGGGGGTGGCCATCGCCCTGCCGGAGGGGTATGAAGCCCACATCGTCCCCCGCAGCTCCACCTTTAAGAACTACGGTCTGCTGCAAGCCAACTCCATGGGTGTGGTGGACTACACCTACCGGGGCGACAATGACCAGTGGCGCGTTCCCATGTACGCCACACGGGATGTCCACATCGACAAGAACACCCGCATTTCCCAGTTCCGCATTATGAAGAACCAGCCCCCTCTCGCCTTTACCCGTGTGGAGCACCTCACCGGTCCCGACCGGGGCGGCTTCGGCTCCACCGGCAAGTAAGGAGGGCCGCCATGTCTCGAATCGTTTTGGCCTCCGGGTCTCCCCGGCGGCAGGAATTATTGAACCGCATCGGCATCACGGATTTTGACATCCGTGTGCCCCAGACGGACGAGCACTACCCGACGGGTCTCACCCCCGCGCAGATCGTGGAATACATCTCCCGGGAAAAGGCGGATGCCGCCGCCAAGCTCTGCACCCCGGAGGAGATCGTCATCACCGCCGACACCATGGTGTTTCTGGATGACCAGCGTCTGGGCAAGCCTCAGGATGAGGCCGACGCGCTGCGGATGCTCACCGCGCTGCAGGGCCGCCGCCACACGGTCTGCACCGGCGTCACCGTCCGTCAGGGAGACCGCGTACTGACGGAAAGCGAAGCCACCGGCGTGGTGTTCCGCCCCGCTGAGGAATCCGAGCTGCGGGCCTATATTGCCACCGGTGAGCCTATGGACAAAGCCGGGTCCTACGGTGTTCAGGGCAAGGGCGCGTTGCTGGTGGAGCGTCTGGAGGGCGACTTCTTCAACGTCATGGGCCTGCCTGTCCTGCGTCTGAGCCGAATGCTGGCTCAGTTTGGCATTAAGTTATTGTAATCGATTGCGTTTTAACTTTTTAGAAGGAGAACTTCCTTGAAGGATTTTCTGAGAAATCACGGATTATGGATCCTCTTCGCCGGGGCGGTGATTGCCGTGGCGCTGGCTCTGCTGTCCTATTTCAGCACCAACGCCTCCCCGCTGGTGGATCTGGCCAACACCATTACCAGTCCTTTTCGGGCAGTCTGCACCTCCGTATCCGGCTGGTTTACCGACAAGCAGAATTACTATGAGGACGTCACCGCCCTGAAAGCGGAAAATGAGGCCCTGAAAAAGCAGATCGCGGAAATGGAGGCCACCGTCCGTCAGGGCGAGGCCGCCAGTCAGGAAAATGTATTTCTCCGGGACCTGCTGGACCTGCGTCAGCAGCGCCGGGACCTCAGCGACTTCGAGACCGCCACCGTCACAGAGCGGGGTGTCACCAACTGGACTGCCTCCCTGACGCTGAACAAGGGCACGGCCCACGGCGTAGAGTTAGGTGACTGCGTTATCGACGGAAACGGCAACCTGGTGGGCCGCATCAGCAAAGCGGGCCACGACTGGTCCACGGTTTTGACTGTGATCGACACCGACACCTCCTTAGGCGCCCGTGTCTACCGCACCAAGGACATCGGCATTGCCGGCGGCGATTTCGCCCTGATGGACGACGGTAAGCTGAAGCTGGACTCCCTCCCCGCCTCCTGCCAGCTGTTGGAGGGCGACCTGGTAGTTACCTCCGGTCTGGGCGGCTATCTGCCCCCGGATCTGGTCATCGGCTCTGTCTCCGAGCTTCGGGCCGACGATTCCGACACCTCTAATTATGCCATCCTCACCCCCGCTGCGGACCTGAACGGTCTCACGGAGGTGTGCATCATCAAATCCTTTGAGATCGTAAGCTGACCGCTTACCGTTCATTCACCATTACAGAAGGGAGGGATTCCCCTTGCTGGCCCGCAGCGCCACGATTTTTAAATGGACTCTGTACACTTTGGCCGGGCTGGTCTGGGCCGTTGTTCAGGCCGCCTTTCTCCAGCGTGTAACCATCTGGGGCGTCATTCCCTTTCTCTATCCCCTGATTGCCGCCCTCCCCGCCATCTTTGAGGGCCCCGCCGCCGGCACGGTCTACGCCCTTGCCTGTGGCGTTTTCTGCGACCTGCTGCTCCCCTCCCCCATTCCCTGCTTTTATACTCTGATCCTCCCCCTTGTGGGCCTCGCCGCCGGACTGCTGTCCCAGAGTCTGATCCCAGCCGGGTATCTCTGCTCTGCCGCCGCGGCTCTGCCCGCCTATCTGCTGACAGGCATCTTCCACTGCATCGTCCTTTGGGCTCAGGGCCATCCCGCATGGGGTGCGGCCATGTCCGTGACCCTGCGGGAGCTGTGCGCCTCCCTGCTGTGGAGCCTGCCTATGACCTGGCTGTTCCGCCGGGTCTATCTCCGCGTTCATGTTGACGATTAAGGACTTTCCACGGAGGTAATCATGAACCAACGCCCCTCCCAACTCACCAGATTCCGCGTCATGGCTGCCATGGCGCTGGCAGTGCTGGCCATTTATCTGGTGGTCCTTTTCAATACCCAGGTTGTTCACCACGAGGAATATCTGGCCAAATCCATCCAGACCATCACCCGCATGGAAAATGTGGAGGCCTCCCGGGGCATCATCACTGACCGCTCCGGCCGGACCCTTGTGACCAACCAATCCACTTACAGCCTGACCTTTGACGCCTCTCTTTTGAAGCCCGGTGAAAACCAGAATGACGCCATCCTCCGTCTGGTCACTCTCTGCCGGGATCAGGGGGTCGCTTGGGAGGATAACCTCCCCCTCTCCCTGGACGGCGCGGCCCATTTCACCGTAGATACCCTTACCGACACGCAGAAGAGCCGCTTTTTCTCCTACCTTCGGGACCTGAAACCCACCCGGGAGCTGCTGGCCGCCTATGTCCGCCAGCACCCGGAGCTGCTGAAGCCCCCCAAGGAGGGTGAAACTGCTCTGGACCCGGCCACCGCCAAGGACACAGAGCTTTTGAAGCAGACCAACAGCGCCGCGCTGACCAATTCCCTCCTGCTGAACGCCGGCGTCACACCCGCCAAGCTCTTCGACTGGATGCGGGAGGATATGAAGCTCTCCGACGATTATTCCGACAGCGACGCCCGCTTGATCTTGGGTGTCCGGTACGAATTGAAGCTGCGGAAGCTGGGTGCCAACAACAACGCCTACGTTCTGGCGCAGAACGTGGATGTAGCCTTCTGCTCCCTCATCAGCGACGGCCAGTTTCAGGGGGCCAAGATCATCCGCTCCTCCGCCCGGCAGTACGCCACCACCTACGCCACCCATATTTTAGGCACCGTGGGCCGTATCCCCGACTATACCGATGAATGGGAAGATCGGGGCTATCTAATGGATGACACCATCGGCCTCTCTGGTGCAGAAGCCGCCTTTGAGGACTACCTCCGGGGTACGGACGGCAAGCGGATGATCTCCGTCAACAGCGACGGAAAGATCACCGGTGAATATTATAGTGTAGAGCCCCGCTCCGGCTATACCGTGGAGCTGACAGTGGATCTCAAGCTCCAGCAGGCGGTGGAGGACACTTTGGCCGCTAAAGTAGCCCAGTTGAACCAAAAAGACCATCTGGACAGCCGGGGTGCCGCCGCCGCTGTGGTCAAAGTCGGTACAGGCGAAATTCTGGCACTGGCCTCCTGCCCTTCCTATGACCTCTCCACCTGGCGGAAGGACTTTGCGGAGCTGCGGGACGATCCCGCCAAGCCCCTGACCAACCGCGCCACCAACAGCCCCTACGCCCCCGGCTCCACCTTAAAGCCCGCTACCGCTGTGGCGGCACTGGAATCCGGTGTCACCACCACCACCGAGACCATTTTTGACCCCGGCTACTGGAAATACCCCAGTGCCACTTGGGAAAACAACACGAATTGCTGGAAGCGCAGCGGACACGGCAAAATGAACGTCACCAGCGCCATCACCAATTCCTGCAACACCTATTTCATGGAAATGGGTTACCGCATGGGACTGGACACACTGAACGAATACTATTCCGCTCTGGGCCTCGGTGAGCCCACCGGCATCGAGATCGGTGAAAGCACAGGCCGACAGGCCGTCAATGAAAGCGGCCAGGATCAGGCCCCGTGGGCAGCTTTCGGCCAGGCCAATCAGGAATATACCCCGTTGCAGCTTGCCAACTACATTGCTACTCTTGTCTCTGGTGGCAAGCATTACCCCGCCCATTTGTTGAAAACCGTCAAGTCCTATGATAACTCTGAGATCATCGCCACCGGCGACACAGAACCCCTCAACACCCTGAACATCAGCGATTCCACCCTGCAAGCTGTGAAAAAAGGTATGCTGGGCTACACCACCAACGGCGGCTCCGTGGCCGGTCCCTTCCAGAACTGCGTGGTCTCCGCCGGTGCGAAAACCGGTACCGCCCAGATCGGCGGCTCCATGAAAAACGGCGTGTTCGTAGCCTTCGCACCCTATGACGAGCCGGAGATCGCCGTAGCTTTGGTATTGGAAAAGGCTGACGCCGGCGCGGTTCTGGCCACCACCGCTGTGGACATTATCAACGCTTACTTTGACCGGGAGGACACTGCGTCCATTCTCCCGGAAAATCAACTGATTCCTTGATTCGGAGGTCTCTCCCATGCGTGATCCCTTTGTGTTCGACTCCCGCAGTGAGTTCTGCAAAAAGCCCTACGGTGCCGTCCCCTGCGGCAGCGATGTTGTGTTTCATGTCCGTCCCCTCACCCGGGATGGCTATTCCCGCTGTGTCCTGGTGGCGCGGCGGGAATTTTCCGGTGAAGAGATCCAGATGGAGCTTCTGCCGGAGGCTGTGGACGGTGAGCGTACCCGCTTCACCGGCGTCCTCACCGCCCCCTCAGAACCGGAGTTGCTCTGGTATCATTTCCGCCTGATCCGCTCCGATGGCTCCACGGCCCTGTTGGATCAATCCGGCTGGCAGGAGACTGGGGAGATTCAAAGCTGGCAGTTGACCGTCTATGAAAAGAGCGCCACACCTGCCTGGTTCGGCAGCGGTGTGATCTATCAGATCTTCCCGGATCGCTTCTGCCGTCTCTCCCTCCCGGACCCCACCGGTCTGGTGGGAAACCGCTGGGTCCACGAGAATTGGAACGACCAGCCCGTTTGGGCGCCGGACCCGGACGGTGAGGTACGAAACCGGGACTTTTTTGGCGGCTCTCTCAATGGCATCACCGCCAAGCTGGATGATCTGGCCGCTCTGGGCGTCACCGTGCTGTACCTGAATCCTATTTTTGAATCTGCCTCCAACCACCGCTACAACACAGCCGACTACCTTCGCATCGACCCTATGTTAGGCACCGAGGAGGATTTCCGCCGCCTTTGCCGGGAAGCGAAACAGCGGGGCATCCGGGTGATTTTAGACGGTGTATTCAACCACACCGGCTCTCAAAGCCGCTACTTCAACGCCGACGGCTTCTATCCCGGCGTAGGCGCGGCCCAAAGCACCGATTCCCCTTATTTCAACTGGTTTTCTTTCCATCCCTGGCCTACGGATTATGACGCCTGGTGGGGGATCATGACGCTGCCTGCCGTTCAGGAGAACGAGCCGGACTACCGGGACTTCATCATCCGGGGACAGGACTCCGTGGTGCGCCACTGGCTCCGGGCCGGGGCCTCCGGTTGGCGGCTGGACGTAGCCGATGAGCTGCCGGATGGCTTTATTGCCGAAATTCGTACTGCTATGGAGGAAACCGCCCCGGACAGCTTCCTTTTGGGTGAAGTCTGGGAGGACGCCACCACCAAGGTCGCCTACTCCCAGCGGCGGCGCTATCTGCTTGGCCACGAGCTGCACGGCGTAATGAACTACCCCTTCCGCACGGCGCTCATCGCCTACCTGCGAGGCGGGGATGCCGACGATTTCCGGGAAACACTGGAAGCCCTCCGGGAAAACTACCCGCCGGAGGCATTCCTCTCCCTGATGAACTTCCTTGGCACCCACGATACCCCTCGCATCCTTACTGTTTTAGGCGCAGACAACGTACCGGACAGCAAGGCAGATCGGGCAACGTACCGCCTCTCCCCCGCCCAGCGCCAGATTGGCCTGGAGCGGCTGCGGCTGGCGGCACTGATCCTCTTTACTTTCCCCGGCGCGCCCACCGTCTATTACGGAGATGAAGCTGCTATGGAGGGTTGGGAAGATCCCTTTAACCGGGCCGGCTATCCTTGGGCGCAGGAAGATACTGATCTCAAAGCGCACTTTGCGGAACTGGCCCGGTTCCGGCGCTCCTTCCCGGCACTGCAAGCCGGCGTTCTTCATTGGATCTGGACCTCCGGCCCCCTGCTGATCTTTGCACGAGAGCTGGATGGTCAGCTTCTGACCACCGTGGTCAATGCCGCTGATGTGTCTCAGGCCTTATCGCTGCCCTGGTCTGCTCCGCCTGCCCGGGATCTGCTTACCGGTCAGCGCTTCATCCCAACTGACAATGCAATTCCCTTGACATTGCCGCCCCGCAGCGGATTGCTGCTGCAAACCGATCTGCCGTGAAGCGCTCTCGCTTCCGCTTCATGTTTCACGTGAAACAACTCCGCTGACAAAAGTCAGCGGAGTTTCCTTTACAGCCGCCGCCAACAAAATGTTTCACGTGAAACCAGTAGAATCTGAGTTTCCCAAAAATTGTTTTTATAAAAAATACTGCAAAACCGCATTTTTTTACAGGAACGCCTTGAAACACCGCAGGCTCCTTGTTATAATACTATTTGCTGAGTCATTGCACCGCAATACTCCACGGCACTTATGCCGTGCATCAAACAGGGCTGTGGCCCGGAAAGCAGGTGGCCTGTGGCAAAAATCATTTCCATCGTAAACCAAAAAGGCGGCGTGGGCAAAACCACCACCTGTGTCAATCTGGCAGCAGCACTGGCGGAGCAGGGCAAGCGCGTCTTGCTTTGCGACTTTGACCCACAGGCCAATTCCACTTCCGGCATGGGCGTGGACAAAACCGTTTCCAAAGGCATTTACGAGGTGTTAGTCTCCGACGTGCCCGCCGCAGACGCGGTGGTGCACACCCGATACGGAGACGTACTTCCCTCCAACAAGGCACTGGCCGGTGCCGGCATTGAGCTCATCGGCATGGACCGCCGCGAATTTCTTCTGAAGGACGCGCTGGACCAGCTGGCGGCGGAATATGACTTCATTTTCATTGACTGCCCGCCGTCTTTGGAGCTTTTGACGCTGAACGCCCTCTGTGCTGCTGACAGCATTTTGGTTCCGGTTCAGGGCGAGTATTTCGCTCTGGAAGGTCTCAGCGACCTGATGAACACGGTTCGCATCGTGCGGCGCTCTTTGAACCCGAAGCTGGCGCTGGAAGGCGTTCTGCTGACCATGTTCGACGGGCGCACCAATCTGGCCATGCAGGTGGCGGAAGAGGTCAAGCACTACTTCCCCGGCAAGGTCTACGCCACAGTGATCCCCCGGAACGTCCGGCTCTCTGAGGCGCCCAGCCACGGAAAGCCCATCACGGCCTATGACCGCACCTCCCGCGGTGCGGAGGCCTATCAGGCACTCGCAGTCGAGTTCCTGAAAAAACAGTAGAAAGGAGCGTTTCTATGGCATCAAAAAAGCCCTCTGGTCTCGGCAGAGGACTCGGCGCCCTCTTAGGCGACGATGTGATGAAAACCGAGTCCAGCGGCAGTCTGTCACTTCCCATTTCACAGGTGGAGACCTGCTCATCACAGCCCCGGAAGCGCTTTGATGATGAATCTCTCCAGGAACTGGCGGATTCCATTTCACAGCACGGCATCATTCAGCCGTTAACCGTGCGAAAGCTGTCATCCGGCTACTATCAGATCATTGCCGGAGAACGCCGCTGGCGGGCAGCCCGGCTGGCGGGCTTACAGGAGGTTCCGGTCATCGTGATCGAGGCCGATGACCGCAAGGCAGCCGAGCTGGCCATGATCGAAAACCTCCAGCGAGAGGACCTGAATCCCATGGAGGAAGCCGCCGGTTTTCAGTCATTGATCGAATCCTACCACATGACGCAGGAGGAAGCCGCCCAGCGGGTAGGCAAATCCCGCAGCGCCGTGACCAATGCCCTGCGGCTGCTGGGACTGACGCCCTCCGTCCGAAAGCTGGTGGAGGAGGGCAAACTCTCCGCCGGTCACGCCCGGGCTTTGGTCCCCCTCTCCCCTTCCCTGCAGGAAAGCGCGGCCAACGCCATTGTCAGCGGCGGACTCTCCGTCCGGCAGACAGAGGCTCTGGTCAAACGGCTTTCCGCCGAGAAGAAAGAGGCGCAGGCCAAAGATCCTGACGAGGTGGATTATCTGGCAGAGGCCCAAAATGAGTTGAAGGCCCGGCTGTGCCGCGGTGTGAAGATCGTTCCCGGCCGCAAAAAAGGTCGGATCGAGCTGGAATATTACGGTGTGGACGATCTGAATGACCTGCTGGACGCTTTGGCCGTCATCAAGGTCTCACAATTAAAGAAAGGACCTCATGCATGAAATTTGAAAAACGAGCTGACGGAGGCGAGGTGACGCCCACATCCTCAGAAACGCCGGAAACCGGCAAGAAACCCGTTATCATCTATATTCTGATCCTGTTCCTGGCGGCATTTCTGCTGATGTTTCTCTCCATGCTGTCCCATCAGCGGAGCAACACGGAGGCACTGGGACAATTACAGAATTCCGTCTCCGCCATTCAGGAGATCCAGACAACACAGGAGCAGATCATCGAGCTGCAGAAGCGGCTGGATGAAACAGAAGCAGAACGGGATGAGGCCAAGGAGGAGCTGAAGGTCATTTCCGACAGCATCTCCGATCTGGAGAAAACGTCTCAGGCGCTGCTGGCCCTCTACAATCTTCAGCAGGAGTATCTCACCGGAAATCTGGACGGCTGCCTCCTGACCCTTCAGGAGATCAGCGACCAGCATCTGGACGAGCTTCTGCCCAGCACCAATACGGAAGGCGTTACGCCTCCGGCCCAGCGGTATCAGGAATTAAAAGAAGCGATTTTGAACAAGTAAACATTATCATTACAATTATTTCGATCAAATCGATCAAGGAGAATGAACTATGCTCGACATTAAGTTTATCCGGGAAAATCCCGACATTGTGAAGGAAAACATCAAGAAGAAGTTTCAGGACGAGAAGCTGCCTCTGGTGGATGAGGTCATCGAGCTGGACAGCCAGCGCCGGGCCAACATTCAGGAGGCGGACCAGCTCCGTTCCGACCGCAACCGCCTGAGCAAGCAGGTCGGTATGCTGATGGGTCAGGCCAAGAAGGACCCCAGCAAGCTGGCTGAGGCCGAGGCTGTGAAGAAGCAGGTCACCGATGAGGCTGAGCGGCTGGCCGCTCTGGAAAAGCTGGAAGCTGAGCTGGACGAGAAGGTCCACCACATCATGCTCCAGATCCCCCAGATCATTGACCCCTCCGTGCCCATCGGCCCGGACGATTCCGCCAACGTAGAGGTCCAGCGCTTCGGCGAGGCCAAGGTGCCTGACTTCCCCATCCCCTATCACACGGACATTATGGAGAGCTTTGACGGCATTGATATGGACGCCGCCGGCCGTGTCTCCGGCTCCGGCTTCTACTACCTGCTGGGTGACATTGCCCGTCTCCACGAGGCTGTGCTGGCTTATGGCCGGGACTTCATGATCTCCAAGGGCTTCACCTACTGCATCCCCCCCTTCATGATCCACGGCAACGTGGTGGAGGGCGTTATGAGCCAGACGGATATGGACGCCATGATGTATAAGATCGAGGGCGAGGACCTGTATCTGATCGGCACCAGCGAGCACTCCATGATCGGCCGGTTCATCGACCAGATCATTCCCTCCGACAAACTGCCCCAGACGCTGACCTCCTACTCCCCCTGCTTCCGCAAGGAGAAGGGCTCTCACGGCATTGAAGAGCGCGGTGTGTACCGCATCCACCAGTTTGAGAAGCAGGAGATGATCGTGGTCTGCAAGCCCGAGGACTCCAAGGCGTGGTACGATAAGCTGTGGAACTTCTCTGTGGAGCTGTTCCGCTCCATGGACATCCCCGTGCGGCAGTTGGAGTGCTGCTCCGGCGATCTGGCCGACCTGAAGGTGAAGTCCTGCGACATTGAGGCCTGGTCCCCCCGTCAGCAGAAGTACTTTGAGGTGTGCTCCTGCTCCAACCTGGGTGACGCCCAGGCCCGCCGTCTGCGCATCCGCTACAAGGATGAAAACGGCAAGATGCAGCTGTGCCACACTCTGAACAACACCTGCGTGGCACCTCCCCGTATGCTGATCGCTTTCCTGGAAAACAACCTTCAGGCGGACGGCACCGTAAAGATCCCCGAGGTCCTGTGGCCCTACATGGGCGGCACCAAGGTTCTGGTCCCGACCAAGAAGTAAATTCTTCTCACAGCCCTGTAAAAACAAGAAATCGGCCAAAAGCTACGAATTGTATTATTCAAATAGAATAATACAATTCGTAGTAGGCCGATACAGCCCATAGCAGACCGCGGAGGCCAAGGTGGGATCATTTTAGGTCCTGAAAACGTCTCCATTCCGGTCTGCGTTCTGAAACCCTTGCGGCGCAACGGTTTCAGCTTTCAAGATTTTTTGACCAAAAGGAGGTTCTTCCCATGTCCGCACCCGAAAAGAAAAAAAGCTTCATGGGAGAGTTCAAAACCTTTATCGCCCGAGGCAATGTGATGGATATGGCCGTCGGCGTCATCATCGGCGGTGCGTTCGGTAAGATCTCCACTTCCCTTGTGAATGATGTCATCATGCCTCTGATCTCCGTGCTCACCGGCGGCGTTGATTTTTCCAACTGGAAGATCGTACTGAAGGCCGCTGTCGCCGGAGCCGACGGGGTGATCGATCCCGCTACGGAGGTTGCCATCAAATATGGCAGCTTCCTGGCCACGATTCTGGATTTTCTCATCATCGCCTTTGCGGTGTTCCTGATGATCAAGACCATCAACGGCTTTCACGATAAAATGAAAAAGCAGGAGGAAGCAGTCCCTGCGGAAGAATCCGCGCCGCCGGAGCCCTCTAACGAGGAGAAGCTGCTGACGGAGATCCGGGACCTGCTGAAAGCCCAGAAATAATGGAAACACTTTTGAAAAAGGGCCTGGCGGAATTGGGCTTGGATTGCAGCGGCACCCCTCCCCTGCTGCGGTATGGGGAACTACTGCTGGAAACGAATAAAGTGATGAATCTCACCGCCATCACGGACCCGGAGGATGTGGTATCCCTCCACTTTTTGGACAGCGCCGCGTTGTTGACGTTGGCGGATCTCAAGGACAAAACCGTGGTGGATGTAGGCACCGGTGCGGGTTTTCCCGGTATGCCCCTGAAAATTTTGGAGCCGTCCATCCGCATGACGCTGCTGGACTCCTTGGGCAAGCGGATCACCTTCTTACAGGAGGTCTGCGACGAGCTGGGATTGCAGAACGTGCAGTGCGTTCACGCCCGGGCGGAGGAATTCGCGGCAGAGCACCGGCAGAGCTTTGACTTCGCCGTGTCCCGGGCCGTGGCGAATCTCAGCGTATTGTGTGAGTTGTGCCTGCCACTGGTGAAGGCGGGCGGATACTTCCTGTCCATGAAGTCCGTGGAGTCCGATGAGGAACTGGAATCCGCCAAAAAGGCCATCCAAACACTGGGTGGACGGGTGGAGCGGACGGCCGACTACCAGATCCCCGGCACAGAGGTGGTCCATCGGGTGATTTTTATAAAAAAAATTGCCGAAACACCAAAAAAATATCCCAGACCATTTGCAAAAATCAAAAAGAATCCGTTATAATAAGGATACTGGCATTTGAAAGTGAGGTGGTGTCGTGAGCGGACAATGTATCGCGGTAGTGTCCGGCAAGGGCGGCACCGGTAAGACCTCCCTGTCTGCCGGAGTCGGCACCGCGCTGGCCCAGAGCGGCAAGCGGGTGCTGTGCGTAGACTGCGACATCGGACTGCGAAATCTGGATTTGGCCTTGGGACTGACGGACCGGGCGCTGATGGATTTCTCCGATGTGGCGCTGGACCGCTGCCCGCTGGAAGCGGCTGTGGTGGCGCATCCCAGTATTCCCAATCTCTATCTGCTGACGGCGCCTGTGCGAATGCGGGGGCCTGCTGTGACAGAGGAGGACTTTCGGCGGATGCTGCAAAAAATCCGGCAGCAGTTTGACTTCTGTCTGCTGGACGCACCGGCAGGGCTGGGGCTGGGATTCCGACTGGCAGTCTGCGGTGCAGACCGCTGCGTGGTAGTGACCACACAGGATGCCTCTTCCCTGCGGGACGCCCAGCATACCGTGATGGAACTGCGGCAGTTCGGCTCCGGCCGACTGCATCTGGTGGTGAACCGGGTGCGGAAGAAGCTGCTGCACAGTATGCACGCCACCATTGATGACGCCATGGACAAGGCAGGCCTGCCTCTCATCGGCGTGGTACCGGAGGATGACGCACTGCCTGTGTCCCTAAATCAAGGAACTCCCCTTTTGCTGCGCTCTTACAATGGAGCGGCCAGCGCATACCGAAATATCGCAATTCGACTGCAGGGCGGTAAAGCGCCGCTGCTGCGGATCAGATAAGAACCCCAGAAAGGAGATCGACAGATGAATATTGCTATTATGTCGCATGACAACCGGAAGGACCTGATGGTGCAGTTCTGTACCGCCTACGCCGGCATTCTCTCTCAGCATAACCTGTACGCTACCAACACCACCGGACACATGGTAGCGGAAGCCACGGGTCTGAAGGTACACTGCTTCCTGTCCTATGCCCACGGCGGCAGCCAGCAGATCGGCGCCCGCATCGCCTACAATGAATTCGATCTGGTACTGTTTTTCAACGACCCCAGTAACGAAAAGATGGCCGGTGAGATCAGTTACATCTCCCGCCTGTGCGACCAGAACAATGTGCCCTTCGCCAGCAACATTGCCACGGCGGAAATGCTGGTACTGGGTCTGGCCCGGGGTGATCTGGACTGGCGTATGATCGTCAATCCCGCCAGCAACCGGCCCATCGCTTGACAAATCGCCGGAAAACGGCTACTATCAAATGAATACACCGCTATGACGCCGCAGCAGTAGGCCGGAACGCAGTCTCACAGAGAGGGGTGCAATGCTGAAAGCATCCCGTCTGCCCCGGAGGAAGGACAGCGGCGGAGCGGGGACGGAAACGTCCACGGTCCCCTTCCCGTACCAGAAGGCCAAAGGGGGCAGTCTGCCCCGAATTTGGGTGGCACCACGAAGCGTAAGCTCTCGTCCCAAAGCTATGGGACGGGAGCGTTTTTTTGCAGTTTTTACGATCCTATAACGCCCCGTTTCAGCGGAAAATTCAGTAATATCACCCGAAAAGGAGTATTTTTATGGCAAAAATGACCCCCCGGACGCTGTCCGGCTTTATGGAGCTTCTCCCGGCGCCCCAGCAGCAGATGGAGCGCATTATGGAGGTCCTCCGCAAGACCTATTCTCTATACGGCTTCACGCCTCTGGATACCCCTGTCATTGAATCCAGTGAGGTGCTGCTGGCCAAGGCTGGCGGCGAGACGGAAAAGCAGATCTACCGCTTCCAGAAGGGCGACAGCGACCTCTCCCTCCGCTTTGACCTGACGGTGCCTCTGGCCAAGTATGTGGCCCTCCACTACAATGAGCTGTCCTTCCCCTTCCGCCGGTATCAGATCGGCAAGGTGTATCGGGGCGAGCGTGCCCAGCGGGGCCGGTTCCGTGAGTTCTATCAGGCGGACATTGACATCATCGGCGACGGCAAGCTGGACATCACCAACGAGGCGGAGATCCCCTCTATCATCTATCAGACCTTCTCCACCCTGGGCCTGAAGCGGTTCCAGATCCGGGTGAACAACCGGAAGATCCTGAACGGCTTCTACGCCATGCTGGGCCTGACGGAGAAATCCGCCGACGTGATGCGCACCGTGGACAAGCTGGATAAGATCGGTCCCGAAAAAGTAAAAACCATTCTGGTAGAGGATTTCGCCGTCAGTGAGAGCGACGCCGATGAGATCTTGAAGTTCATCGCCATCAAGGGCAGCAATGCAGAGGTCCTGACGGCGCTGGAGGGCTACACTGGCAGAAACGAGATGTTCGATCAGGGGCTCAGCGAGCTGAACACCGTGGTGAAGTATCTGGCGGACTTTGGCGTACCTGCGGAGAATTTCGCCGTGGATCTCACCATTGCCCGTGGTCTGGATTACTACACCGGCACGGTCTATGAGACCACGCTGCTGGATCACCCGGAGATCGGCTCCGTGTGCTCCGGCGGACGGTATGACAATCTGGCGGAGTTCTACACGGACAAGCAGCTCCCCGGCGTGGGCATTTCCATCGGCCTGACCCGGCTGTTCTATGTGCTGGGCGAGCAGGGGATGCTGAATCCGGAGCTGCCCACCGCCCCGGCGGATGTGCTGATCCTGCCTATGACGGAGGACCTCTCCCCCGCCATCGCGCTGGCCACCCAGCTGCGGCAGGCGGGCATTCGCACCCAGCTCCACTGCGAGCAAAAGAAGTTCAAGGCCAAGATGAGCTATGCCGACAAGCTGTCCATCCCCTATGTGATCTTCCTGGGCGAGGACGAGATCAGCGTCGGCGTGGTGGCCTGCAAGGACATGAAGTCCGGCGAGCAGACCAAACTGAATACGCAGGAGACCATCGACCGGATCAAGGCCGGTCTTGCCGAACTGGAAAAAGGAAGCGTAATCGTGGAATAACCACGGGAAGGAGCCGTTATGAAGCTGACTCTGAAGCGTGACCTGCCGCTGCTGCTGGCGGCACTGCTGGTGATCTGGGGGCTTTGGTACGCCCGACCGGTGGGGGTGGAGACCCTGTATCCGGAGCTGGAGCCGGACATCATTGAGGTGTATTTGTCGGATTTCACCACATACCGCCATGAGGATCGGCGCTTGGAGTTTACCGCCGGGACAGAGGAATTTGACGATCTCTGGTCGGAAATTCGGGAATTGCGGTTCCGGCGCTCCCCCTTCAACGTGGTGGTGCAGGCCCTCCCCTTCCTGGAAGGGATCGTAGATACCTACGTCAAATACCCGGAAACCGATGATTTAGATACCATGTCTATCAGCTTCGCGCAGGACAACGGAACTGATATCTGGCGGTCTGAGCATCTGAAATTCGATGTGGACGCATGGAGTTACCGGGACTTTGACCATGGGGTCACGCTGCCGCTGATGATGAAGAACGGCCACGAAATCGGGCAGAAAATGGCCCACGAGCTGTGGGAACAGGCGACCGAATAAATACAATTCGTTATTTCTTATTTTCATTATACAATTCTAAATCACTTTTCATGGAAAGGAAGCAACAATATGATGCAGAATCGAACTCATACCTGTGGAGAGCTGCGCCTCAGTGACGCGGGCAAGCAGGTGAAAATTTCCGGCTGGATGGAGAACGTCCGCGTGGTCAGCGCCAATCTGGCCTTCGTGGTGGTCCGGGACTTCTACGGCACCACCCAGGTGGTGGCGGAGACCGAGGACATGGTGAACACCTTCAAGGCCATCACCAAGGAGTCCACCATCTCCGTGGAGGGTACCGTCCGGGAGCGTGACAGCAAGACCGACAAGATGGCCACCGGCGACATTGAGATTGTCCCCGCCAAGGTGGAGGTACTGGGCCGCTGCCAGCACAGCGAGCTGCCCTTCCAGATCAACCGCAGCCGGGAGGCCGACGAGGCCCAGCGGCTGAAGTACCGCTATCTGGACCTGCGGAATCCCGCCGTGAAGAAGAATATCATCCTGCGGTGCAACGTGGTGGCCGCCCTGCGGAAGTCCATGACCGAGCACGGCTTCCTGGAGATCACCACTCCCATCCTCACCGCTTCTTCCCCCGAGGGCGCCCGTGACTACCTGGTGCCCGCCCGGAATCATCCCGGCAAGTTCTACGCCCTGCCCCAGGCTCCCCAGCAGTTCAAGCAGCTGCTGATGACCTCCGGCTTCGACCGTTACTTCCAGATCGCCCCCTGCTTCCGGGACGAGGACGCCCGTGCTGACCGCTCCCCCGGCGAGTTCTATCAGCTGGATATGGAGATGGCCTTCGCCACGCAGGAGGACGTGTTTGCCGTTCTGGAGGACGTGCTGCCTCCCATCTTCGCACAGTACGGCGCTTACAACCGGGCCAGCGGCGCACCCTTCACCCGTATCCCCTACACCGAGGCTATGGAGAATTACGGCTCCGACAAGCCTGACCTGCGGATCGACCTGCGGGTGCAGGACGTCACTTCTGTTCTGGGCGGCTGCGGCTTTGAGCCCTTTGCCGAGGGCAATCTGGTGAAGGCCGTGAAGGTCAGTGAGTTCCACGAGACCCGGAAGTTTATCGACAAGACGCTGGCAGATGTGGAAACTGTGTCCGGCGGCAAGGCCTATTGGTTCCGCATGGATGAAAACGGTGAGCTGGTGGGCGGCATTTCCAAGTTTGTCAACCCCATCAAGGAGAAGGTCGTGGAGGCTCTGGGGCTGAAGGCCAACGACTTCGTGGCTCTGTCCGCCGGTAAGCGGGAGGCCGCCCTCAAGACCGCCGGTGTGCTGGTCAAGACCCTGGGCGCCGCCGTCCCCGGCCATATGGACAAGGAGCAGTACGCCTTCTGCTGGATCGTGGACTTCCCCATGTACGAGATCGGTGACGAGTCTGGCGAGCTGGAATTCTGCCACAACCCGTTCTCCATGCCCTCCGGCGGTCTGGACGTGCTGCTGAAGGCCGAAAAGGGCGAGATCGACCCCCTGAGCATCACCGCTGACCAGTACGATCTGGTGTGCAACGGCGTGGAGCTCAGCTCCGGCGCTGTGCGGAACCACGATCCTGAGATCATGATCAAGGCCTTTGAACTGGTCCGGCTGGGCGAGGATGATGTGAAGGCCAAGTTCCCCGCCATGTACAACGCCTTCACCTACGGTGCACCCCCCCATGCCGGTATCGCACCGGGCGTGGACCGCATGGTAATGCTGCTGGCCGGCGAGGACAGCATCCGGGAGATCATTCCCTTCCCCATGAACAAGAACGCGCAGGACGTGATGATGAGCGCACCTTCTGAGGTCACCCAGAAGCAGTTGGATGAGCTGCATATTCAGATCACCAAGCACGAGGAATAAACCGCAATGTGCGGCTTTGCCGCACAGGAAAGCATGGTAATACCATGCGGGATGGAATCCCCATTTTCTTTTCCTCTTGCGGAAAAGAAAACGGCCATTCATGGTCAAAAGAAAAGACGCTGAGGGATGATTTGACACCTCCGTGTCAAATCACCCAAAACGGGGGCTGGCCGCCACGCACTGCCGACTAAATCCGGAAGTCTCCTACCAGCTGCGCTATATCTGCTCCACCCAGAACTGCATCCCCGCACCAAAAAGCCCGTCGCACAACGAGGTGCAAAACTGAATCGGCGTATTTCTACTCCCGTGCGTTCCGCTTCGCTACGCACTACCCTGCTCTGCAAATGAGCAGGAGCGGCAGCGGAAAGAGAAGCAGAGGGTGTCCTATTTGCACCCAGAGGCTTCATGTGACTATCAGCACGGCGTACAAGACTTGATAAGCTCCGCACCCTGCCCGTGCTACGCAGGGACTGATAAGTCTTTGGACAGAACAGTTGAGAACCGCATTCCCCAAACTTGCGCTTGCTGCAAGTTTGGACAAAAGCGTCTTTTCTCTTCCACCGTATACGGCGCATTCTCTTTTCCACAAGAGGAAAAGAGAATGGGGGGTATATTCCAATAGGCAAAGCCTATTTAGGGAATGTTACACCGGCTCGCCGTACAGCGCCCAGGTGTTGCTGTCCGTTATCTTTACGTCAATAAAGCTGCCGATCAGACTCTTGTCACCCTTCAGCCGCACCAGCCGGTTGCCCTCGGTGCGGGAGGCAAGGGGAAAGTTCTCGTCGTCACTCTCACCGTCCACCAGCACCCGGACGGTCTTGCCCACATAGGCGGCGTGGAGCTTGGCGGAATTGGCATTCTGGACTTCCAGGAGCTTATCGAACCACTTCTGCTTTTCGGCCCGGGTGGCGGGGTCCGGCATGGCTGCCGCCCTTGTGCCGGGACGGGGGGAGTAGATAAACGTAAACAAAGCGTCGAAGCCCACTTCCTCCACCAGAGAAACGGTGTCCATGGCTTCTGCCTCCGTCTCACCGGGGAAGCCGATGATGACGTCGCTGGTCAGCACCAGACCGGGCATCACCTTTTTGGCATAGTTGATCTCCGCCAGGTACTGTTCCCGGGTGTAACGGCGGTTCATCTCCTTCAGCACCCGGTTATTGCCGGACTGGAAGGGCAGGTGCAGCTGCTTTGCCACATGGGGGCATTTGGCCATCACGTCAAAGAGCCGGTTGGTGGCGTCCTTGGGATGGCTGGACATGAAGCGGATCAGGTACTCGCCGGGGATCTTGTCGATGTCCTCCAGCAGATCCGGAAAGTGGTAATCCAGCCCCAGGTCGTTGCCGTAGGAGTTGACGTTCTGGCCCAGGAGGGTAATGTCCTTGTACCCGGCCTCCACCAGCTCCCGGACCTCCTGCAAAACGCACTGGGGATCACGGCTGCGCTCCCGGCCCCGGACGTAGGGGACGATGCAGTATGAGCAGAAGTTGTTGCACCCGTACATGATAGACACCCACGCCCGGACGTTGCCCTCCCGCACCACGGGCATCCCCTCAGCGATGGTGCCATGTTCATCCTCCACGGAGAACACACGCCCCCGCCGGGTATAGACCCGGTACAGAAGCTCCGGGAACTTCCACAGCGCCTGCGGCCCGAACACCAGATCCACGTGGCGGTAGCTCTGGCGCACCTTCTCCGCCACCTCCGGCCGCTGGGCCATGCATCCGCACAGGCAGATGACCTGCTCCGGGTTCTGCTTTTTCGTGTGGGTCAACGCCCCCAGATTGCCGTAGACCCGCTTTTCGGCGTGATCCCGGATGGCGCAGGTATTCAGCACCACGATATCCGCCTGAGCGGCGTCGTCGGTGAACTGGCAGCCCATGTACCGCAGCATACCCAGAATGTGCTGGCTGTCGGCCACATTCTGCTGGCAGCCGAAGGTGTCCACCAGCGCATAGACGGGCTTGCCCCGCTGCTGATGGAGGGCCGCCAGCTGGCGGGTATACTCCCGCTGCCGCTCCAGCTGCGCTTCGTCCAGAAGAACTGTTTTTCTATCCAATGGGTACCTCCCCGCCCCGGTGGGATATCGGGGCGCTATCTTCCATATTTATCATGTTAGTATACCATATTTCTCCCCCCGGCACAAGAAATCCCGACGAAAAAATCCAAAAAACTGCCGCTCCTTGCAGAGA
>OGHE01001067.1_pt1 | contig 20196 bp, 21 predicted proteins | sample 1571431 | NCBI WGS metagenome assembly OGHE01 (sample SAMEA2581966, study PRJEB24529) | metagenome | biome: Human gut stool | place: China | collected 2011 | reverse complement strand
AGCAACCGATTCGTTGTATCCAATGCCGCCCGCTTTTGCGCCTGCTCCGGCGGAAAAACCGGCAACAAAGGTCTGCTGCTTCATCCCCGGCTGTGCGCCCAGCGCACCCGCCACATCGCACAGATCCCGCACCTCGTCCCGCTGGTTGGCGGCAAAGGCCATGACACCGTCATAGCCGTCAAAGCCCTCCCCGGCTCCATTTGGCTGTGTCACGAAGGTCTGCATCTGCATATTGGTGAGCTGACCGTCCGGCCGCATGAGCCCCGCTTGGATCTTAAGCGCATGCGCCAGCATCTTCGGCAGCTTCTTGCCGCGCTCAAAGGCGCGGCGCAGGATGCCCAGACAGGCGGTTTTCGATAAATAATACTTTAGAGACGGGTACGCTTCCAGTATGCCAGACAGTGAGACGCGGATCGGGCGGCGGGGCGCGGCCCCGGTATTGAGGGGGCGCTTGCCTTCCCGCCATGGAGATCGGAGCTCCCAATGGCGCTGTCCAAAGAGATCCACGGGAGAGGACAGCAGATCCAAGTGGAAATACGGGATCGAAACCAGTTCGGAGTCCGGCTTGCCCGGTCTGCGCTTGGGCGGTGCTCCGCCCCTTTCAGCCGTGTCTAACCCAAGCATCGTCATCTGCCCGTTCGTGTCGAATCGGTACATCTATGAGACCTCCTTCCCGCTGTTTTCCGTTTCGTCAAATACATCAAATAAAAGCTGGGGCGCAAGCGGCCCGGCGAAGTCCGCAAGCAGAAAAATGCGCTTGCGGCGCTGCGCGACGCCACACAATTGCGCGTCCAGACAGCGCCACGCAATAGAAAACATATCGCCTGCCGTGAGATCACCGACATCGGGCCATCCGTAAGGATAGGGGCCTGGGATAAGCTCGTTGGGAAAGCAGATCCGCACGATCTCCTCCAGCACGATCCGAAAGTCCTCATACTTCGGTTTTCCGCTTGAAAAGGCCCCCGGCACGTTCTCCCAACACATCCAGCGCGGCCGTATGTTGACGCTCTCCCGGCCACGGGCTTTCTCTGCCAACCGCATTTCACGCACAATGCGCATCTGCTCCATAAAGAGGCCAGAACGCGCGCCGGCAAGACCTGCCCTTGCGCCAGCAACGGAGAGATCTTGACACGGGCTGCCCCCGCAGATGATGTCCACAGGCGGCAGCTCTGCGCCACGCAGCTTAGTGATGTCGCCTACATGGATCATGCCGGGAAAGCGCAGCTTTGTCACCTCAATGGGAAATACTTCGATCTCCGACGCCCATACCGGCGTGATGCCGTTGCGGACCGCAGCCAAAGGGAATCCGCCGATACCGTCGAACAGGCTGCCCATGGTGATTTGTGTTAACCAGGTCATATCATCACCCTTTCATTTGATCGCCGCGGCGATGGTTCGGGTGGTGTTGACGGCAGCCTGCGCCGTATAAACGGCGCTCGTAATATTGGCCTTTGTTGTGGTGTCCAAGCCAAAGCTGCCAGCGATGCGGGGAACTTCGCCTGCGGAGAGCATGAGCCCCACGCCCATGAGCGCGTGGTCCTTGAAGACCATGAGTCCCGCAATGAGGATGGTGGACTGGAGAAAGGCGGTCAGGCACAAGCCGATGACCTGTCGCATCCAGCCCATAAAGCCGTCCAGATAGCCCCGCGGGACGCTGAACATATAAAGGCTGCCCACGGCAATTTGAATCAGCAAAATGCCCCCGCGTTTGAGGTTGGCGAAAAACACCTTGATGACCGCGTAGCCCATGAGGATCACGCAAAAAAGGAGCATAATGGGGCTGGTGATGATGCCGAGACCGAAGTGAGAGCTGTTTATCACGTCCGAGAGCGTCTGGATCTCGCTGAGCTCCGTTATGATGTCCTGTCCCACCTCACCGATGCTTCGTCCGTAGCCGGTAAGTCCCGCGGAAAAGGTTCCCTGCAGCGACACCGATAAGGCATAGAGCCGGACGGGGACGACGGTGAACAGGCTCACCGCCAGAAAGCCCTTGATGATGTTCATCCCGCACTGCTGGAGATTCCCCCTGCCGGTGGAGTATTCAATGCCGCACTCAAAGGCGCAGACCACCACGCTGACGGTAAACAGCGCCCACGCAAGGCGGGAGAAAAAGAGAATGATGGCGCTGACCCATTCCAGCTCGAACAGCTCCACGCCCATATTGCCCATGAGGGCAAAGAAGTTGCCGAGAAAGCCTATGGCCTGCCCATAGACCCAGTCCATGAGCTGATCCAGGACTGTCGCGGCGACAAAATCCCAAATAAATATTGTTCATTCACCTCCGGAGACGCGACAAGGCCGCCGCCCTTTCGGGCGACGGCCTTGACTGCTGTCTTTACTTATTTCATTGTCTGTCCAAAGCTTTGGGTATCTTTGCTTTCCGGTTCATATCCAAGTTTCTGGCAAACAAAGTCTTGAACGAGCCTGCATTCCTTTAACGCGCAGACGGCGTCGGATTCATCCAGTTCTAAATTGGATGGATAGCGAACTTGAACGCCGTATGGCGTCAGTTCAATACAGGAGTCTGCCAGTTGCTCAAATCGCGTGTCTACTTCACAGCACAGCTTACAAAGCTGGATAAGGTCATGCGTTTTGGGCGGCTCTCTGTCGAATTGAACAAGCGTGGCTTTTAGAAATTTTTCGGCAGCCTGTTCACAGTGATAGCAAATAATTTCCACAGGCAGCGGACGCATCGTCAGCAGATGTTCCGCGGCGCTGAGATCCATATAGGCAAAGTCAAGCCATTCGCTGCTCCAGCCGGTGCTCATACAGCAAGACCCCCTCTCTTGCGATTTTCCGCTCCAGAGAAGCGTGTTCCGCTCTCTGATGGAATGCGTTAGAGCGATAAACAATTACATCCAAGGGGACGGACTGCGCTGAAAAGAGCGCACGGCGGATCGCCTTGACCGCGTCTGCCGGACGCATGGAATTTTCCGGGATAATGACGCACAAATCGTAGTCACTATCATCGGTTGGTGTACCATAGGCGTATGAGCCGAAAAGATAGATCTTCTCTGTATCCACAGTTGCGTCAATGATCCGGCAGATATCAGAAAGCTCATTTTTCACAGATTCTGTCATTCGCGCCGCCTCCTTTCCTAATTTTCATTATACCCAGCACACAGAAAATAAGCAACTGATTTTTACCCTTGCACCACTTAGATGCCGATGATGCTCCAAATGTATTTCGGAGCCGTCAAGGTGAAGATGAGGCAGGCAAAGAGGATGGCGGGGCCGGTCCACTCAAATTGACCTCGCTGGCGAAAATCAAAATACGCGCCGCCAAGTTTTACGAAGAACGCGATGGCGAGGATCATATCCAGCGCCGGGAACACCACCTTCTCCACCACGCTTTTAATTTGCGTAGCTGCCTCCTTCCATGTCTGTTCCACAGCGCCTGCCACATCGCCGCCCGCGGCAAGGGCGGAGGTGCAGCAGAGCGCGGTCAGGAGCAGGAGCGCCAACGCCAAAATCATGATTTTATTGTGTTTCAAAATCTCAACCTCCTATTATTTTGAATATCCTCATGCAGCGGCAGAAGCTGTTATCATCTTATTTTCTGCCCAAGCTGCTGTGCAAAGCTTTGTGTCTGCTGCTGGAATAAGCCCAAATATTCCGATATCTCATTTGTGAGCGTCTGGTAGTCCCGGCTGCTTGGCTGATAGACATACCAGCTGACGTTTCCGTTGTCATCCCAGATGTGTGGTTCCACACCGTTTCGGAAATTGGGATTCTTCGTTGCCTGCTTGCCTAACAGATCCGTTAAGCTGACGCGCAGCGTGTCTACAGTTCCTTCGCTGCGGTTTAAAATCGTCATTTGCAGAGCGTTATATTGATTGGAAACGATGCCGGTGACAAACTGAATCTTCGCCCGGTTCTCCTCTCCCAGCCGCACATAGCAGGCTCTGCCGATATAGGTGGCATCCGGATAAGCACTGCCTACGATTTTTCTCAATTCCTGTTCAAAAAAGTTCATCATATTCCCTCACAAAATGGGGATGCCGCCCTTTGCGGAGCGGCATCCGGTGTTGTTAGCTCTTAATAACCGGTGCGGGGCAGGGGCTTGCTGGGGGCGTAGACACGGGTGACCCATCGAGAGGTCGCCATGATCCACTGCCCGTTGTAGACGCCGCCCGCATCCGCCTGGTTAACGAACTGCGTACCGCCGGTGAGCTTGGCAAGGGCCTTGCAGTCCACGCGGGGGGCCTCCACCTGACGGAAGTTGGCGGGGACGATGCCGAACGCAGCCATAAACTCCGTCACATACTCATTGGCGGCAAGTCCCAGTGCCGCGGGCGAAGCGTCCAGCACATAGTTTTTGGATGTGCTCAGGTTATCCGCCAGCGTGCGCCAGGTATCTCTGCTGAGATTTGTGCGGTACACGATCTTATAATTTCCGGGGGTGTTCCACGTGCCGGTGTAGATGGTCTGAAGCCGAACCGCCTTGACGGGCAGGGTGTCACGCCAATAAAAAGATTCAAGCGCCGTGGTGGAGTTGTTGGCAATACCGGCAAAATTGTAGCGGACAAGCTGCCCCGGCATGACCTCCACATAGCCGGTTTTCTTGATGGAAACGTTGGTAGACAGGCTCTTATTGGTCATGCTTGCCTTGACGATTTGACCGGCGTACTCGATCTCCACCTCAATGGGGGTCTTATCCAGCCCGTAAAACTCCGCCGCCTTGGATTCCACGATCTTGTATCGCGCCAGCGGCAAAGGCTTGCTCACCGCCAAGCCGTTTTTATCCGTCTTGATCGTATCCACCAGCCGGTTGGTGCGGGCATTGTAGATCTCAAAGACAGTGTTGGGGATGGGCGTCCCGGCAGGCCAGCCATTCATAGAGTTGTAGTCGGCGCTGACCTTCGTCACTTGGATCTGGCCGGTGATGGGCGTATTCTTCCATTCAACTTCTGTGGTTTCGCCGCTACGGACATAAACCGTCTTGCGCTGGGTATCGGGGATATAGCCCTCATTTTCCAATTCACGCAGATAGTAGCGGCCATCTTCCAGTCCCTCGAACCGGACATAGCCCCGGTCATCGCTGGTTTCCTGCGCGATGGGATCATTGCCGCTGTCATAGAGGATGAAGGACACGCCGGGGATGCCCTCGCCGGTGACGGCGTTGACCTTGTGGAGCAGGATGCCGGAGATGGCCTTGTTGGTGATCTCCAGCGTGTCGGTCTGGCCATCCCTGACCTCGATCCGGTGGGGTGTGTCATCCAGACGGTAGCCCTCGGCAGCCTTCAACTCCGTCACGGTGTACCAGCCGTTTTCCGCTTCGGGGAGATAGATCACGCCGTTTTCATCGGTGGTGAAGGTGCCGACGATCTCGCCATCCATTTTCCGGATCTCAAACTGGACGCCGGGGATACGCTCTCCGGTTTTTTCGTCCTTCTTAATGACGGTAAGCCCGCCCGCGCGGACATTATAAAAGCGAAGGGTCTGTACCTCACCCGCCTTGATGAGAATGGATTTCGGGGAACTATCCAGCACAAAACCCTCCACGGTCTTGACCTCCCGCGCCGTAACGGTGGTGCCAGGTTCCAGATCATGGATAACGATGCGGCCATTCTCATCGGTGATGAACTCTCCGTTGGAGTTGCCCACCACCGTGCCAGAACTGTCGGTGACAAGGAAGGTCACGCCCTTCAGCGGCGTCGTGGTGCCTTCAATATACTTTTCAATCACAAGGGTGGTGCTGGGCGTGTTGGTGAAGTGCAGCGTCTGGGTGTCATTGGGATTGACTACCACCGTCTGGGTACGGCTGGCCTCGTCGATGGTGTAGCCGGGAATGGTGGCCGTTTCCGTCACCACCAACGTCCCCACCACACCATGGATGGTGATTTTGCCGTCCTTGTCGGTGAAGTACAGGCCGTTGCTGCTGATCTGTCCGTTTTCAGCGGGTACAAACTCGCCGGTAGAGGTCGTCACCTTGAAGGTCACGCCCTGCAAAGGCTTCCCAGTGAGGGCGTCCCGCTTGTCGATCACCAGGGTTCCGGCCTTGGAGTTTTTCACGATGACCGTCTGCGTATCGCCGTTTTTGCCGATGACCACGTTTGTGGACACACGATCCATCACATACCCTGTTGGGGCCTTGATCTCGTTGATGACATAAGCACCGGGGGCCAGATTGGTGATCGTGATCTCGCCCTGCCCATCCGTGGTAAAGATGCCGTTCTGCGTCAGGGTGCTGGTGCCGATCACGCCATCCAGCCCCACCTCACAGCCAGCGGCAGTGGTCACCCGGAACTCCGCGCCGGGAAGGGGCTGACCGGTGGCGCTGTCCCGCTTCTGGATGATGAGCTTGCCCTTGGGCTGGTTCTTGAAGGTCAGGCTGACCGTGCGGCCTTCCTTGATCTGAACGGTCTGGCTCTGGGTGTCGATCAGATAGCCATCCGGCGCGCGTGTTTCTGTTACAATGACGCTTTTGCCGGGGTTCAGGCCGGGGATACGGATCTCACCGTGTTCGTCCGTCCGGAAGATGCCATTGGCGTCACCAATCAGCGTACCGTCCGCGTAGGTGATCTTAAATTCCGCGTTGGCGAGGGTCACGCTGGGGTTTACGGAACAGACCTTGCGGATCAGCAGGATGCCATCCGGGGCGTTGTCAAAGCGGACGGTGACAACACTCTGCTCACCGCTGTCCGCCAGGTAGATCGTTTCCGAGGCGTTGATGATACTGTACCCATCGGCTGGGTCAACCTCCTCCGCGATATAGGTGCCGCTTTTCAGCCCCGTCCAGATGGCGGTGCCGTTCTTGCCGGTGACCTTCTGCCCGATGGTCGTGCCGCCGGTGCCGGAGGTGCCGCCAAAAAACCGCAGCTGGAAGGTGCAGCCGGGGAGCGCCTCATGGGTCACGCTGTCGTACTTCTCAACAACAATGGCGTTCAGCGGGGTATTCTGGAAGGTCAGGGTCTTGCTCTCACTGCCGTGGAGGATGATCTTCTGGGTGGAGGGTTCCTTCATCTGGAAACCGGGAGCGGGTTCCACTTCCGTCACAGTGTACTCGCCGGGATAGAGCCGCTTGCCCTGCTCATGAAGCCGGATCTCGCCCTTGGCGTCTGTGAGGATATTTCCGTAATCGATGGTGGCAGGGGCCTCGGCGGATTCGCCGCTGCTGGTATAAGTGATGTGGAACTTGGCTCCCTCGATAGGCGCGCCCGCTACGCTGTCCTCCTTGTAGATGGTGAGCTGGGGCATTTTCCGATTCCGAAAAGTGACATTCACCTCGTCACCGGCGTTCAGGCTGACGGTCTGCTCCCGGTCGGTGTTTTTGCTGGGCAGGTAGTACGGAGCGGGAACAGACTTTTCCGTGATTTTATAGCTGCCGGGGGCGACGCGGTCCGTCACAGTACCGTCCGCGCCGGTGGTCCAATCGGCGGAGAAATCACTGTCGATGCCCTCCACGGTGAACACGGTGCCGGGGATGGGCTTGGAATCCTCCGCGTCGATTTTGGTGACGGTCAGCCGGGGCATTTTCAGGTTTTCAAATACGAGGTTTTGATCGTCGCCGGGGCCGAGGTAAATGGTCTGGATCGTCTCGCCGCCCACCACATAGGGGTCAGGGACGGATGTTTCCTTTACCTCATAACTATCCACCAGAATGTGGGAGAGGATCGCCTTGCCGTCCGGCCCGGTGGTGACGTCCTGATGATAGCCGTAATGGATGCCCTTGATCTCAAAGACCGTGCCGGGGATGGGCTGCTTGGTTTGCTTATCCAGCTTCTGGATGGTCAGATCAGGGAGCTTCTGGTCTTTGGCTGTTACGGTCACGGTGCCGCCGCCATTGACGGTGGCCTGATCCACATGGGCGCAGACGGGGGCGGTCAGCTTGGCGTAGGGGGCGGGGGCGCTGACCTCCACAAAGGCGTACATCCCCTCCGTCACATGGGGGACGGTGATCCTGCCGGATGCGTCTGTGACCTCCGTGCCGATCAGCTGGCCGTCCCGGAGGATATGGAATACCGCGCCGGGGAGGGGGTTGTTGGCATCGTTCAGCTTGATGAGCTGGATCTTCACCTTCGCGTCATTCTCAAAAACGAGAAATACGTCTGTTTTGCCGTCCCAATAGAATTCCTGACGGACTTTGCCAGTGTCCTTGCTCAGAGAGTAGCCGTTGGGCGGCGTCACTTCTTCCGCCACATAGCTGCCGATGGGCATGGTATCCCAAGGCACATCCGTGAGCGCGCCGCCAGCGCCGGTGGTATAGGTGCCGGTGAAATTGTTATCCACACCGGTGATCTTGATGACCGCGCCCGCAAGACCTCTGGTGGGATCGTCCGCGTCCACCTTGCGGATCTTACCGGTGGCGGTGACGGTGGGGGTGTCCGTAAAGGTGATCGTTACGGTGCTGCTGCCGCTGTTCGGCAGGACTACATATTCAGGCCCCGCGTTGTCGATCTCGTAGCCGTTCGGAGCCGCCGTTTCCGTTACGGCGTAGGTTCCGGCGTCCAAGGGAGAGAAGGTATAGGTGCCATCCGCGCCGGTGACGATGTCCTTGGAGAAAGAGCCGTTGGTGGATTCCACGTGGAACCGCGCTCCGGCAAGGCCCTTGGTGGGGTTGGTGGCGTCCACCTTCTTGACCACCAGCTTGTACTGCTCATTCGTGACGGTAAGACTGCCGATCATAACGCTCTGGACGGTGCTGGCGGGGTGTGCGGCAGAGCCAGCGCCGGTGAAGGAATACTCTTTTACGTCGCAATCGCCCCAAACATCCTGCTTGCCAAGATCCAGGATATATTTCGTCCGGTCCCGGAATGTGGTGCCGTCGCAGGTCTGGTCGATGCTGGTATAGCTCGCGCCCTTCAGCGAATTCCAGACGTACATCAATTCCTCCGCGCAGGCGGTGGCGGGATCGCCCAGGGAGCCGTCCTTATACCGCCACACGATGGCCTGTACCCAGGCGTTCATGTACCAGCTATAACCGGAATCCCAGATGTCATCCACGCCAAGGGCGTGAGCCTTGTCTGTGAAGATGCTGAGGGAGTGGGCGTAGTAATAGGCCATCATCATTTTAACGGTGGGATCGGTGACGGGCTTCGGATCGCCCCAGGTCTGACCGATCAGAGAGGTGCCCATGCCGCCGCCCTTCGTCCCGCAGAAGCCCACGGAGGTCTTTCCGGCCACGCCGTAATACATCTGGTGCATTGTGCATCTGCCAAGGCTGGCGGACTGATAAGAGACGCCGCTCATGCCGAACCGCTCCAGCTTAATGGTGTCGGCCCCTGCCGCCAACGCGGCAGTGGGGAGCAGGCCGAGGACGCAGATCAGGGCCAGCAGCATCGCGGTCACGCGATTTTTCAATGAATGCCATGTCTTTTTCATCGTTATTTGACCTTTCTTTTTGGATTTGCTCATAAGAAATGGCCTTCCGGCAATGAAGCTGGAAGGCCATGTGAGCATATTGAGTTGCGGATAGGTTATGCGTAGGGGTTGTGCGCGTTGGGATCACCGACGAACAGGAAGCAGATCGTTCCATCCTCATCAGTTGAGATCCCGACGCCGATGGTGTCGCAATCAGGGTTTATCATCGTCTGGAAGTGGCCGGGAGAATTCCGCCAATTCTCCACTGCCCGCTCTGCGGTTTCAGAGGCGGGCACATTCGTGAATGCGGTGATGTTCGATCCAAATCCATGGGGATACCCGGAGGCCGCTACCGCCTCGCACTCCACCTTATTCTGGTGGTATGTGACACGCAGGGACGCGCAATGCTGCGCTGCGTCCATCAGAGCGGCGTTGACCGTCAGCTCCGGCGCGCCGTTTTCCCGGCGCACCTGATTGACCAGCCGGACGATCTCCTGCCGCGCCGCGTCTGTCTGACTGGCGCCGGATTCCGGGACGCTTGCGCTCTGTTTGCCATCGGCCACTGTCAGCGTTAAAGCGGCGGTCTGGCCGTGCTGATCGGTCACGACCACGTCGGATGTGCCGCTGCTGACCGCGATTGCGGTCCAGAAGCCGGAGATATTCTCAACGCGGATGATGTCGGGCCGTGTGGAGACCACGCTTTTTATTTCCTCACTGGGACTGATATTCAAGCCGCTGCGGTCTCCGGGGCGGAGGGTGCTGCCCTTGTAGCTGCTGACGCGGATGCCTGATTCGGCAGGGGCGATCCCCGTGTATGGATGTCCGGTGTCAATTTGGACTCCGGCACTCCAATAAACATTGAAACCGGCCTGCTTGCCCATGTCCCGCAGCTTCACATAGTTGTGCCCCGCAATGTTGTAGGCTTCCATTTCCACCTGCTGACCATCTACAAAGATGGGCTGCCAGGTAGGTTCCGCCGTGATCCCGGCTGCGACTGCGATAGAGCCGCCGGTCAGCGCCGCGCCGATCACCATGCCGGTGAGCATCATACTGACATTCTTTCTCACGTTTTTGCTCTCGTTCATCTTCCTGCCTCCATTCTAACTGTGTATGTGGGAAAATCTTCTTCGCAGCATCACCATATCACAAGTGAGGGGCAAAAGTCGAACAGAACCGATTCGGCAAAAGGGAGAAAGATTCAGACCTCCGCTGCGGTAACGCACCAGCGCTGGTCCCGCTGGTTGCGGACGCAGGTGTAGAGCGTCAGCATATTTTCGCCGGAGTCCGCAAGGCCGCTGCGGTCTGTCTCGCTGACCTTGAAAACATCCGTTACCTTGTAGGTGCGGGTGCCCAGCTTGGTGGTCAGGGTGATTTTGTCCCCGATGTCCAGCGTGTGGATCTGGCCGAAATAGCTGTTGGCGCCCCGGTTATGGGCGGCGAGGCAGACGTTGCCGTTCCAGATGGAGGTGTCCTCAAAATGCCCGACGCCCTTGGCGAGCGTCTTGCTGTCCGTGCCCTGATAAATACGGACGCTCAGATCCAGCGTGGGGATCTCCAGCCTGCCGAGGGAGCCGTTTTTGTAGTAGAGGTCGCCCGTCACCTCTGTGAACAGCACAGCGGGCTGATAGCTGCTGCTGCCATTCACCGTGCTGCTGGGTGTGACAACGCCGGAGGCACTGCCGCCAATGGCCGCACCGGACGCGGGAATACCACCGGGGGCAAGGTTGGGCGTGAGGTACTCGCCGGTGTGGAGGGCGTTCATGCTCTCCGAACCGAAGATGGGCGGAATAAGCGCGGTGTTTTTGCTCATGTCGGCGTTTTTCATGGCACCGCCATCCGCCGTGTGGATGACCTCGATAGATGTATCCCCGCCAAAGTCAAAGTCCTTCGGAGGGGCAATGCTGTATTCCAGCGCCGAGGCACTGGCCGCAAGGGATGCCATCATACTGACGGCAAGCGCGAAAGTCAAAATCTTTTTCATTCTGTATCCTCCTCATCCGCGTTTTCTTTTCTGTGCTTTACCAGCAGCGCGCCGCCGACGCCCACGCCTGCCGCGGCCACGATCCCAATGGGGATGAGCACATAAGACCAGCGGAACGCGGACGCCGTGGCGGGTGTCTCCGCAGGCTCCGTGGGCTGGATGGGCGTTCCCTCAAAGATAGCCACATAGCGGACACGGTTCAGGGCGATCCGGCTGACCGTGCCCACATAATCCGCCGTGACGGTATAGCCTTTCACATAGCTGCTGGTGGCGCTGCCGGAATAGGTGGCGACTGCCGTGTAGCAATCTGCCACAGCGTAGCCGTCCAGATTGGCGGTGTTGTCCGTCTGCCACTGGATGTCCGTGAGCGTCAGGGTCTTGCCGCCATCCTCAATGCTCTTGGGAATGTACTGCGTATCCTGCTCGGCAAGATTGGGGTAGCTGCGCTTGGTGGAAAGCTGCTTTGTAGAACTGCCGTAGCCGGACGGCTCCACCTGCACGGTATCAAGTCGGAGTGTCAGGGTTCCCATGAGGCCGTCCTCCGTGATGAATTCCCGCTCCTGCGGCAGCAGCGCCAGCACAGATTCCATATCTTTTTTGGCGCTCGCAACGGAAATGTGCTCTGTGTGCTGGCGGCTTTCATTTTCCGGAAGCTCCTGTTTCAGTAGGTCCGTCAGGGTGTACTGGAAGCCGTCCTGACGGAAGTCCGAGCGGGGAATACCGGCAGGATCGTCTTCGGGGCTCAGATCATAGATCTTTTTCAGTTCCGTACCATCGTCACCGCGGACGATGGCGGTGGGGTAGCAGACCTTGGCGTTTGGTACCGCAGGCTCAAAGTCCGCCGCCAGCGCGGTGGGCGTAAGCGCCAGGGTTAGGCACAGCGCCGCGGCACAAAGGGAAAGCATTCGTTTCATTTTGTGTTCCTCCTTAATGTTTCTTCATTTTATAGTGATCTCTTGTCTGCTCCAGCAGAAGGTCATATTCCCAAGGCTCCACTTCTAAGGAGAGGTAGGCGCCATCCTTCGTCATGCCGTCCACCCGATAGCGCAGCACCAGAGGAAGCTGCCGCTGCTTTTTCACATCCTGGGGTGAGAGCCAGCCAGCGCCTTCTACAAAAACAGCGCGAATGGCGGAATCGTAGTTTTCTTCATAGCCCTGCCAGAGAAGGGCCTCCCGCAGTTCTTTCCGCAGCTTCTTGCGCTGGGGAATGGGGATCAGGCGCTCCGGCTCCAACAGAAAACGGGGCCGCAGGCTTTCCAGGCAAACATCCAGCGCGTCTTTCAGGGCGGGATTCTTTTTCGTCAAGCCGCTGCGCCAGTGATCTGCCGCCAGAACATCCTCGCCCTGGGCATCGCCGGGGAAAAGACGCACACAGCGGATGAGCTCATAGGCGTGGGTATCATCCGCCATGCCGAGGACACGGGCCCCATCCATAGGGAGTGTCTGATAATGGGAAATCGCATCATTCAATGTAGAAAAACGCTTCACACCCCAGCCGGATCTTCCGAGCCGAAGATCGTCCACGGTGTAATAGGTCATGCTCATGCAAGTATCCTCCTCACTTCATTTTCATACCGCCCATAGTGGGGGCGTCCGTCTGTTCCTGCATTTTCAACTCCTCCAGCTTTTCACGCGCCCAGTCCGGTAGGTATTTTTCGTCCAGCACACCGATGAAATCCTCCCGGTTCCATCTGGCTGTTTCACCGTCCGAGAGGCAGGTGGCAAAGACTGCTCGACCACTGGAATGAGGCTCGTATCCAAAGCCGCTCCGAGCATACCAGAGCTGGTTTTCCTGCCCCCAATACTGCTCCTGCAGTGCCTCCGGCGACAGCACCAGCACCTTGCCGGTGAAGTCCTGCTCCGCGCGGTCACCAACGCAATGCTCCGCGCCGAACAGATTCAGCGCCTGCACTGCCTTGCGGTAGAAAGTGACAAAGCCATCCAGCACAGCCGGATGGCTTCGGACAACAAAGTCGCTGTTGTGGTTGATGTCTTTGGGAATGCAGGCGCGCTCTGCCCACTGCTTGTTGGCATGGCCGAAGCGCCCGTCCCACTTGAGCTCGTGCAGGGTATTGGCAAGCACCCACGCGGTGCGCTTGTAGCCGTATTCCTCCAGCACCGGCGTGATACAGTTCTTGTCCAGATGCATTCCGTCGAAGCTCTGACGGATGGCGTCCTCGATGGCGTTGCGGCAGGCGATGTTCGCCTTGTGGCTCTCCCGCCAGAGAGGAAGCTCGTCCCGCTCTCTCGCCTCGGCGGAGGAATAGGGGTAGAGATAGGTGTCATTCATTCTGAGATTTCCTCCTTTTCCAGCAGGCGGCATACGCCCTCCATCTGCACACCGGAATCCTCCAGCATGGTGCGGACATCATCGTCCAGCTCGTCGATGAGCACATCCGCGGCGGTTTTCATTGCTGCCTGCACGATGATTCTGCCCTCCTCTACAAAGGACTCCAGCGCGGCAGTGGGCGAGATCCCTGCCTCCGCCAGCTGGCAGGGTGGGATTTCAAGACCGGAGCAGTGGGGTTCGTGTTCACAGGTGCCGCACGCCGCTTCCGACATTCCGGCCTCCATTGCCATCTGGCTTCGCTCCGCCAGACGGGAGATCAGCTGCGGTGCAACGGCGGAGATGAGAGAAATGGTTTTCAGCAGCTCTGCCACGGTGGGATCTCCCGGCAGCAGCAGAACACAGCCGCTGTCGGTATGGAGGATCAGGTCGCTGACATCTGCAAGGCCGGAGAGCTGCAGCGCGGCACGGGGAATGGTAAGGGTCTTGTTCGCGGGGTCATGGTTCAAATGGAAGTTCATCTTGTTTGCCTCCTATTTTTTGATTTGTTTAACATTTCAATGGGCACTTTGGCTCGTGGATCATCTCATAGCGGGTATCGCCGTCACCGCCCAGCAGGTTTTCCAAGGAGAGCTGCCAGCAAGCCTTACGGGGATCATAGTTCGTGATGATGATTTCCTCATATTCACTTCCCGCCCTTTGCGACATACTATTTGGGCGCGAGGTCCGGAAAATAAAGCAGCCATCTTGATAGAGATCGCAAATGTATTCCTGATAGTTATACGAAACAATAAAGTACCCCTCACTCCCGATGAGCACATCGTGAAGCCGCTGGTGATCCTTCAGCGGAAACTCTACCGGATAGCAGCCCTCTGCCATATAGTAGGGCGGATCGCAGTAAAGTACGGCATTCTTCCTGTCATATTGGCGAATCAGCTCCTCAAAGTCCTTATTCTCAATGACAACATTGGCCAGCCTGCGGGAGCACTCCCAAATCAGATGGAAGAAGCGGCGGATATCGCAGGGCTTACCGCCAAAGGACTTGGCGCCGCCGCTGAAACTGTATCGCACCAGCTTGAAGTAATCCGCGGCACGGCGAATATCTCCGCGTGGCGTGCGTTCCAACATGAGGGCACGGATGGCTTCCGCGTCGGGAGGATCTAAGAATACCTCAGTCAGATCCATTTCCTCCTGCAGATAATCATCCGTGATCTCATCCTTTGAGAAAAATTTATAGAGGACGTTGAAGTCATCCCGTGTGTTCAGCGGCAGGAACCCCAATTCCGCTAAGAGCGCCATGGTACGGTTTTTCACGCAGCAGAAGAGGTTCGTTAGATTTCCGTTGTAGTCATTGTAGACCTCCATACAGCCCCGCTGGATAGGACGGCTCATTGTCACTGTGCCGCTGCCGCCGAATACATCGATGAAACGCTTATAGTGGTCCGGCATCAGCTTGTTGATGATCCACAGCAGCTTGCCCTTGCCGCCTACCCAGGGGATAAAGCTGTTCAAGATGCACCTTCTTTCAAAGGAAAAGCATCCAGTGACCGCTCTAATCCGCGTCTTGCTGCCGCAAGTCCATTTTCCATGTTTTGAAGCTGCTGAATCGTGGAGTAGACTTCACCGGCAGTCGCCGCGTAGAAGTATCCGCATCGATCGCTCCCAATAGGAACACCCTTGCGTCTCATACGATTTACAAGTTTTCGAAGATCTGTTCCGCTAATCCCTATAGCCGCTTCCAGCGCAGCGCTGCTCGCACTGTACCTTCGCCCAGTACATGCTCCTTTCAGATAACTCAATAATTTTTCTTCTCGCATTTTTGCTCCTTTCCGGGGTTGTACTCCCGGAGGAAGGGACAATGCGCAAAAAGAAGGGGCCGCTTTCCCCATCCGGGAATACGGCCCCTAAGTGTGATTGTTTTTCTGAATGTTCCGTTCTTGCGGAACGGTAATCGCCCCGTGTGCTCCTGTGAAACAAACGCTATCTCCCATATAATTTAAGAACGGATACCGTTCAAAAGGAGATTGCGTATGGATCAGGTCGCATTGGGTAAACGGATCAAGGCCGCTCGTGAGCGAGTCGGCATGACGCAGGAAGATCTTGCTGCCGCTGTGGATTACAGCGTGGACCATGTGAGCGTCGTAGAGCGAGGCGTGAAACCGCCAAAGCTGGAAAAGCTGGTTGCCATTGCCAATGTGCTCAACGTTGGGACAGACGAGCTTCTTCAGGACAGCTTGAACGCGGCGACGATGCTCCGAGCCACGGAGCTCTCCGAGCGTTTGAAAACACTTTCCCCGGATGGGCAGCGTAAGGTGATGAATGTGCTGGACGCATTGATCACTGAATTCCAGTAACACTACGACAGAGGTTTGCTTTTTGCAGACCTCTGTTTTTTTCGACTGCGTTCGACATATTTCCCGTAGACTCCTGTGGTATTGTAGTTCCATAGGAACGATAACCGTTCTAAAAAGCAAGGAGTGAACAATATGAAACAAATGAATGTTCGTGCCGAAGCAGCTCTGCTGGAAGTAGCCCGCAGACACCATACCACCGTGGAAGAGGTGCGCAGGGAGATCCGTCTGGCTATGGCGATGGCAATGTGTAGCCCTGACCCTGCTGTACGGAAAATCTGGGGTGAGATCCCCTGTGATGGAAACGTCCTCACGCCGGAGGATCTCATCACCTATGCCGCGATGCGATGCCGGGAAGGGGAGTACTGAAAGTTTTTTGCCCGTTTCACGGGTCAAAACGGTGTTATTTCATCTTCATCTCCATTTTCTGTGTTTCCTGCATTGGTGACAGCATGGGCTGATAGTCCGCGCGGTGCAGCAGGCCGTAGGGTGAAAGCACTGCGTTGTCCTCTCTGATGAGGTCGCAGCCGTAGGCGTAGAGGTTCACATGGGAGAGCAGCAGCTCCGCCGAATGGTCATCCGTCATGAAGCGTAGGTGGTCAATGGCTGTTTCCTGCGGGGAACTCAAGTCCGGCGTGAGGACGTAGTCCGCCAGATGCTCCGTCAAGAACAGGGCGGTTTCGATGTCCCGTACCTCGAACTGCTCCAACAGAGCCTTCAGCTTTGGCACCTCGGATCTCGGAATGTCCCGCGCGGCCTTGGTGAAGGCGTTAAATTCCTCCAGCTCCATGGGCAGGTCGGTGAAGTCCGCCGCATAGGGGATGATCCCGTCATAATCAATGACCGTGACGCCCTCCCAGCCCTCCACGCCGAGTTGTTCCTGTGCGTCCAGCAGCTCTGCCTCTGCTGCGGGAAGATCCAGTGTCACCGTGCGCGCATCGCCAATGTCGGGATGCAGTCCGAGCGTGAGCCGGAAGAGGTATCCCGGCTTTCCCGGCAGCGCCTTTTGGACAGGCGGCGCGGTTGTCAGTTCGCCATCCCGCAGCACATACAGACTGCCCACAAAAACGCCGTTTTCACTGCACCGCATCATTCTTCCAATGCCGGCGAAGTCCAGCATCTCGAACACCTCGTTGGATACGCCGTCCAGTTCGGGGACAAAGTCGTTTTCCGCATAGAAGCGGCCAAGCTGGGCGTCATCCGCGGCATCCACCACATGATAGCAGTCTGTTCTTGCGCTGACCGCCAGATCTCGCAGATCCTGCAGCGTAATGACGCCGCCGTTGGCGTTTACTTTTCTCTGCACCTCCATGGAAAACAGTCCCTCAAAGGCGGCTTCCTGCACCTCGTCCAGCGGCGACAGCAGTGCGGCAAGGTCGTTGAGCTCGATGAGGCTGATATCCAACCCGTCCAAATAGGGCGCGAGGTACCCGAAGGCTTCGTAGTCTTCGATCTCCATGTACAACTGCTCGCCCTCGTTCAACCGCACTTTTTCCATAGCGTCCCACAGTTCCCACGGGGAGGCGGGCAAGTCCAGCTTGGCATACGCCTCGTTGTTGGGTACGTCTTCTTTCGCAAGATATACCTCGAATATCTTCTTACCCAAGGGTCATTCCTCCCATTTTCATCCCGTTCTGCTCATAGACTTTCGGGTTCGCACCGGGGACGTCCCAGCCGAACATGGAGCCCGTTTTCATGGCTTTTTCCTGCGCAGGGGTAACGCCGAGCCGCTCGTTGTTGTAGTCCGCCAGTTCACGGTTATGCGTGGGATCGTCCGTGTTCCAATCACTGTGGTAGTAGCCGATCTCACCGCGCTTGATACAGATGAGCTCGCCGGTGCCGGGGAGCGTGGAGAAGCACAACTCCGGCAGACCCTCCGCCAGCTTGGGGGAGAAAAGCTCCTGCTCCGTTTGGATGCTCCACTCGTCCGAATTCCAAAAGTGGACATACAATTCACCGCCGTCATCCACGGAAATCTCCCGCTGCTCAAACCCCTCGCACCAGCCATCAGAAGCCTGTCCGGTGATAAACTCTTTCAAAGTATCCATTTCGGTATCCGACAATTTTCCGGCGACGCGGCATTCCGCCACGCCCCAGAGCTGCCGGTCACGTTCCTCTACGATGAAGACGGCGGAGCGCACCTTGCGGTCAACGCTGTCGGCTTCATCATACCAATGCATGATGCCGCGCTCCGCCTCCTCCGGCATCCGGTTTTTCACCAGCGCCGCCGTGATCTGATCCTGATAGCCACGCAGCTCACTGCCCTCCAGAAGTGTGCTGCTGTCATCAAATTCGCCGTACTCGTTTCGCTCGTAGAGATCGGCGGTCAAGGGCATATACAGCTTGAGGGTGGTCAGCTTGGGCGGCAGCACGGTGAAGCTGTCCTCGCCGGGGATGAGCGGCAGCGTGCGGCCATTGTCCCACTTCATAAAAATTTGCCCCTCATTGTCCACAAAGTCTACTTCGCCCTCCGTGCCGGGAAGAATGGGATGATAAGGGTCCTCCATCGAATTGAGCCGGATGCGGGTGCCGGGGGGATACTGCTCCTTGATAAAATTCACCATTTTTCTGTCCATCACTTTATACCTCCCATTGTCATGCCCTGTTTGGGCGTTTTTTGATATTCCTCCAACTGGCGGGGATTCTCCTCGCCGTAGAAGTCGAAGATAATGTCATCCACCTGCTTGCGGAGGTTGGGATCGTCGGTCAGCACCTCGTAACGGAAGCCTGTGGTGGGGTGATACGGCAATTCCTCCCGCACACACTTGAGAAAGGCTTCGGCATCGGTAAATTCCTGTGCATCGCCGTTGGCATAGGTGACGCGGCCTACCAGCGGCTTGTCCCGCGCCATATTCTGCCGCTGGACATCCAGATCATAGGCCGTACAGTAGCAGTTATAATCGCCCGGAGACGGATTACAGCGCAGGCAGTAGCGGTAGCGCTCCGTTTCCACGATGTAGCCGTAGTTCTGTACATAGCCGCCGTCGATTTTCCCGCCGTGGTCATAGCAGAAACGCTCCATGGCGAAGCGATTTTTCAGCACACTCTCCCGCAGCGTGTCCACGACCTCCTGCAGTTCCAGTTTGAACGCGGGGCTGTTCAGCTCCTCCGGGCCGCGGGGCCACCATGTATGCCAGAACTCATTGCCGCTGCGCCCGAAGTCCATCCGGACATGGCCAACGGTACCCAGCCGCTTATCTTCTTCGGGGTGCGGGGTATAAAATAAGCCCGCCTCCTCCGGGCGGGCAGGTCGGATATGAAATTGTGTTGCATCTTTCAAGGTTAAGATCTCCTTTCGGTGTAGAATTTGGCTTTACACATTTTTGGGGGTGTGCTATGATGTGGCAAACAAAAATTTGTGGCAGAGAAGACTGTTGCAGAGCAAGTCAGCACAAACACAGACGTCGAGAGACTCAATTTACATGATGTGGAGATACTATCTTAGTGAGGTTGTTTTGAGGTGTGACTTATGAGGGAACATACGCATACGAGAAATCGAGTTCGAAAAAAAGCCCATTTTTTTCGAATGTTTTCGATGATAGCATTTATTATTTCGTGGATGGCCTTAGAACCTTTAGGAGGGCAGTTTCTTTTGGCAAATAGCTATTCTCTCTTTTGGCTGTTTGTTCACTTTGTGAGTTATATCCTAATGGGCTTCACAGTATATTTGCAAGCAAAAGCGTTGTCTTATGATTATACAAAAGTAGACTTCAAACTACTGTGGGGAACAACTCAATCGTCGGAGGAAAGGCGTTGCCTTATGCTCCCAACGATACTAATATGCATTATTGTCGATATAGGCGCACTAATCTTTTCACCTCTACGTTAGATAATTTCCGGTTTATCTGCTCATCAAGCGGCTTGATCCAAATGGATCGAGCCGCTTTTGCTTACATCATCCTCTGTCCCTGCCGCGGCTCTGGGAAGGGCGGAGCCAAGCGGCGCAGCAGGCCGAACTCTGTTTCCGTCACACCGTCATTTTCCATGCAACCCTGACCGTATTTTGCAAAATCCATGCAGCAACGGCACAGGGGTCTGCCTCGCACCCGGTCTGCTTACACTTCAGTTCTGCTCGAATGATCATCGTGAAAGCCCTCCCATCTCCATGCGGCTGCTCTGGCTGCCGTTCATCACTTCCTCCATGCGAAAAAAGCCTTTGTAGGCAACATAGCCCCGGTCGGTGAACATCCCGTCCTCCGCGTTCATGCGCTCCGTGCCATACTTTTCATAGTCATAAAAAGCGTCGAGGTTTTCGTCATACTCGAAGCGGCCGG
>OGHE01001066.1_pt1 | contig 20208 bp, 20 predicted proteins | sample 1571431 | NCBI WGS metagenome assembly OGHE01 (sample SAMEA2581966, study PRJEB24529) | metagenome | biome: Human gut stool | place: China | collected 2011 | reverse complement strand
ATAGGTTCCGTTACAAGTTCTTTCGATATTGTTCAATTTTCAAGGTCCTGTGCGCCTCAGCCTTGCGGCTGACGACTTGATTATTTTACCACAGAAGCGGTTTTTTGTCAAGCACTTTTTTGAGAAGCTTTTGAACTTTTCTGAACTTGAATCGTTCAGCAGTTTCTCGGTGCTAACCGGAACATTTGAACGTTCATTGGTTCTTTTCAAGGGCTTCCTGCCGGGACTTCAGAAGTCATTCTTTTGTCTCAGCGCTTGGCGCTCAAGTATAATACCACACCCCGGTGTGCTTGTCAACACTTTTTGGCAAGTTTTTTCCAAATTCTTTGCGCAGCAGAGAGCCCCCGGGTTTTCTCCTATTATAATGGCCGCATTTCTTGACAAGGCGGCGGGCAAAACGTATTATGAAGTCATCCCAGTATCCTGTATGATGTAGCTATACTTATTATATAAAGGAGAAGCGCCATGTCCTGTGTCAACATCCGCGGCTGCCGCATCGGGGAGGGCCGCCCCAAGGTCATTCTGCCCATCGTGGAGCGCACCGAAGCTGCTATTCTGGAAAAGGCCGTGCAGTTTTCAACATTGCAAGCCGATTGTGTGGAATGGCGGGCAGACTGGTTCGAGGGCTTTCAGTCCCCCGCTGCGGTTGCCCGCTGCGTGCAGAAGCTGCGGATCTTCCTGCGTGATAAGCTTTTGCTGGTGACCTTCCGCACCAAGGCAGAGGGCGGCGAGCAGGCGCTCTCCTATCCCGAATACCTTGCCTTTCTGAGCCTTATCCTCGATACCGACTGCGCCGACCTGCTGGACATTGAATTTTTCACCGCCGGGGCAGACCTGCCCGCGCTGGTGGAGCAGGCGCACTCCGCCGGGGTGGCAGTGGTGTGTTCCAGCCACGATTTTACCAAAACCCCGCCCCGGGCGGAGCTTGTTTCCCGCATGGTGCAGATGCAACAGGCTGGTGCAGACCTGCCCAAGCTGGCCGTAATGCCCCGGTGCCGCACCGATGTACTGGAGCTGCTGGCCGCCACCGCTGAGATGGCAGACCTTCACCCGGAAACGCCGGTCATCACCATGAGCATGGGGGCGCTGGGCGCGGTGAGCCGTCTGGCCGGGGAGGCCTTTGGCTCTGCCATGACCTTTGCAAACCCCGGGCAGGCCAGCGCACCGGGGCAGGTGCCACTTGACATCGTAAATGAAGTGCTGGATGCACTGCATTTGTAACCAACAAATCGGAAGTTATGGAGGTACTTTATGAACGAGAGAGAAAAAATTATCCGATTATGGTTTGATATGTGGATTAAGAAAGCAGATTTAGGAATTGACAATATTTTTACAGATAATGTTGTATATACTGAGAGTTGGAGTCCTAAATATGAAAACCGCAAAACGGTAAAGCACTGGTTTGACGAATGGAATACACGCGGAAGTGTTCTTGTCTGGGAGATTAAGCAATTTTTTCATCAAGGCAATCAAACAATCGTGGAGTGGTATTTTAAAAACAAAATGAATAATGGAAATGTTGAAGAATTTGACGGAATATCTTTAATTGTATGGACACAGGATAACAAAATAAAATCATTAAAAGAGTTTGGTTGCAATCTTCATAATTACAATCCATATCGAGATAGTGATATTCCCGTATTTCGAGAAGAAAAAGCAAATTGGTTTTGAGAAGACTATAAATTCCAGTTTGTAGATGATTGTCAACTAGGATAGTGTCATAAGCTATCGCTCTAAAAGATCAAAACCTGCAAGAAAGTGGTCTTGATAGAATACTTCGATTCATGCTATACTAAAACCAGTTTGTCGCACATCCTGCCTAAAACATAAACCGGAACGATCTTCCCTTTTTCGGGTGGATCGTTCCGGTTTTTATGTTATATTGAAAATCGTTTTATGCCAGCTTGGCTTCCAGACGGGTGCGGATGGCCTTGATAAAGCCCTCGCTGTCCACGGCGGTGGGGGTAATGCCCTCTGCCAGACCGCACAGGTCCTTGGTCATGATGCCCTCGTTCAGGGTCTGCAGACTTGCTGCCTCCAGTGCCTCGCCAAAGTGCACCAGCTCCGGCAGATGATCCAGCTCGCCGCGCTTCTTGAAGGCGCCGGACCACGCAAAGATGGTGGCCATGGGGTTGGTGGAGGTCTTTTCGCCCTTCAGATACTTATAGTAGTGGCGGGTCACGGTACCGTGGGCGGCCTCGTACTCGTACTTGCCGTCCGGGCTGACCAGCACACTGGTCATCATGGCCAGCGAGCCAAAGGCAGTGGACACCATATCACTCATCACGTCGCCGTCGTAGTTCTTGCAGGCCCAGACAAAGCCGCCCTCGCTGCGGATGACACGCGCCACGATATCGTCGATGAGGCTGTAGAAGTAGGTAATGCCGGCTGCTTCGAACTTTTCCTTGTACTCGGCATCGTAGGTCTCCTGGAAGATATCCTTGAAGGTGTGGTCGTACTTCTTGGAGATGGTATCCTTTGCGCCGAACCACAGATCCTGCTTCACGTCCAATGCGTAGTTGAAGCAGCTGCGGGCAAAGCTGCGGATGGAATCATCCTTGTTGTACTGCCCCTGCAGCACACCGGCACCCTCAAAATCAAAGACGGTGGCGCGCTGCTGGCTGCCGTCTGCACCGGTGAACACCAGCTCGGCCTTGCCTGCGCCGGGAATGCGGAACTCGGTGCACTTATACACATCGCCGTAGGCGTGGCGGGCGATGGTGATGGGCTTTTTCCAGTTCTTGACCACCGGCTGGATGCTGTCGATCATGATGGGTGCACGGAACACGGTGCCGTCCAGCACAGCGCGGATGGTGCCGTTGGGGCTCTTCCACATCTCGTGCAGCTTGTACTCCTCCACGCGCTGGGCGTTGGGGGTGATGGTGGCGCACTTGACTGACACGCCGTACTTCTTGTTGGCGAGGGCGGCATCCATGGTCACCTGATCTGCGGTGGCATCGCGGTTGGGCAAGCCCAGATCGTAGTACTCGGTCTTAAGGTCCACAAAGGGGAGGATCAGCTCGTCCTTGATCATCTTCCACAGGATGCGGGTCATCTCGTCGCCGTCCATCTCCACCAGCGGGGTCGTCATCTTGATCTTTTCCATAGCAGGTTTCCCTTTCCTCTATCGGTTGTGTATTTTGTGCCCCGGGCAGGGGCGTTCCGGTTATTTGTGGTAGGCGGCTGCCAGCTTTTCAAAGGCGGGCAGGCTGCGCTTTACCTTTTCCGTGTCGATGCAGTAGGCAAGGCGCACATAGCCCTTGACCCCAAAGCTGTCGCTGGGCACCAGCAGCAGGTCAAATTCCCGGGCTTTCCGGCAGAAAGCGTTGGCATCCTCTTCCAGTGCCTTGGGGAAGATGTAGAAGGTGCCGCCCGGGCGCTCTACGGCAAAGCCCAGCGCAGTGAGCTTTTGGTACAGCAGTTCCATGTTGGTCTGGTAGACCGAAAGATCGCTGGTCACCTTCTGGCAGCGGCTGACCGCCCGCTGGATGATGCTGGGCGGGCAGTTGTGGCCGGTAAAGCGGGAGATCTGGCTCATCATGTCCACAAGGATCTCCTCCCCCTCGCACCCCGGGCGCACCGCCACATAGCCCAGACGCTCGCCGGGCAGGCTCAGACTCTTGGAGTAGGAGAAGCAGGTCAAAGTGTGGGGGTAGAACGCCGCCGGGTAGGGCACCGTTTTGCCGTCAAACACGATATCCCGGTAGGGCTCGTCACTGACCAGAAAGATATTGTGGCCATACTGCGCGCTTTTTTCGGTCAGAATCGCCGCCATACGGGTCAGGGTGTCGGCGGAGTAGACCACGCCGGTGGGGTTGTTGGGGGTGTTGATGAGCACGCAGGTGACCTTTTCGGTCAGCATCTGTGCAAAAGCATCCAGATTGGGCTGGAAGGTGGGTGCCTGCGGGGGAACGACCCGCAGCACTGCGCCCGTGCCCGCCACATAGGGACCGTACTCCGGGAAGTAAGGCGCAAAGGTCAGCACCTCGTCCCCGGGCCGGGTCACCGCCCGGATGGCGTGGGCGATAGCCCCCGCCGCGCCGGTGGTGGGAAAGATGTGCTTTTGCGCATAGGGCAGACCGAAGGCCTCGGTCAGATGCGCTGCCACGGCAGTGCGGAAGCCCGGGTCGCCCTGACTGGGGCAATAGCCGTGCAGGCTTACCGGCTCTTCCTGTGCCAGCAGGGTCTGCATGGCGGCGGTAAACTCCGGCGGGCAGGGCACGCTGGGGTTGCCCAGTGAATAATCGAATACATTCTCGCTGCCGATCTGTGCAGCGCGCTGTCTGCCATACATAAAGGTCTCGCGGATGACGCTTTTGTTGTTCAGCATGGCGCGGTAGGTCTCGTTCAGCATACTGCTTTCCCTCTGCTTTCCTTATATCGCAAAGCCTGTGCGGGGCAGCTCCCCCTCATTTATGAGCCGCAGCCGTATAGCTCTGCTCCAGCTTGATGATGCAGTTGTAGGTAGGGTCCTGTGCCTTGATGAACTGCTCCATCTGGCTAAGCAGCTCCACCTTGTCCCCGGCATAGCCCGCGGGGACTACCAGATCAAAAAGCACATTGGTGTGGGTCTTGCCCGGCACGATGCGCAGGTCATGCAGCGAAAGCGCCGGGTCCAGCTGACGCAGCTTTTCGGTCAGGCGGCTGCGCAGCACCCCCACGGCGGCGTCCGAGGTTACGATGGGGTCATAGTGGATGGTCACCATCAGGTGATCGTTCTTCATAAAATTCCGCTCGATATTGTCGATCAGGTCGTGCGCCTCCAGCGGGTCCTGCTCGGCGGGCAGCTCCACATGGACCGAGGCAAACTGGTGGCCGGGGCCGTAGTCGTGCACCATCAGGTCATGTACGCCCAGCACGCCGGGATAGCTCATCACGGTCTGTTCGATATGCTCCACCAGATCCTCGCTGGGGCTTTCGCCCAGCAGCGGGCTCAGGGTGTCCATCACCAGACCCCAGCCGGAGATCAGGATAAACACTGCCACACCCACGCCCATCAGGCCATCCAGCACATCCCAGCCGGTCACCCGGCAGAGGATGGCGGCCACCAGCACTGCGGCGGTGCTCAGCACGTCGTTGCGGCTGTCGGCGGCGGTGGCAATGAGGGTCTCGGAGGAAATGATGCGTCCGATGGTACGGTTGAAGCCGCTCATCCACAGCTTGACCAGAATGGACACCACCAGCACCGCCACGGTCAGCCAGCTGAACTGCACCGGCGTGGGGTGCAGCACCTTGGTGACCGACTCCTTCAGCAGGGAAAAGCCGATGCCCAGAATGGTCACGCTGACCACCAGCCCCGCCAGATACTCAAAACGGGCGTGGCCGTAGGGGTGCTCGGCATCCGGTGCCTTGGAGGCCAGCTTGAAGCCCACCAGACTGACGATATTGGAGGATGCATCCGAAAGGTTATTCAGTGCATCGGCAGTAATGGCGATAGAGCCGAACAGGGTGCCCACCACAAACTTGCCCAGACAGAGCAGAACATTGCACACCATGCCCACCACACTGGCCAGATTGCCGTAGGCGGCACGGACGCGGGGATTCTGCGGAGAATCAGGACGGCGTATAAACAGACGGATCAAAAGCTGCGTCATAAAAGCTCCTTCCGGGCTGCGCATTTTCAGCGCGCCCAATGTCTTTATAGTATAACATTTTGCCTTATGGTTTTAAAGGCGTTTCAAAAATTTCATCCCTTTACGCCGGATATCAAACTGCGTTGCAGCACAAAAAGACCCGGCGGCCTTTTGGGCTGCCGGGTCTTTTCGGAGATCCCGGGACTGTGCTTCAGCAGTCCCTTGCGTTTAAGGAGGAGTGCTCAGGTTTTTATCACAGGATCGGGCTTTCGAGGTCACCGGTATCGGCGATGCCGTGCTTCTCGGCGTAGCCGGTCAGCATCAGGGTCAGGGCGCCGTCACCGGTCACGTTGCAGGCGGTGCCGAAGCTGTCCTGCAGGGCAAAGATGGCCAGCATCAGAGCAGTACCGGCATTGTCAAACATCAGAACGCCGGTGATCAGGCCCAGAGAAGCCATAACGGTGCCGCCGGGCACGCCGGGAGCGCCAATGGCAAAGATGCCGAGCAGCAGGCAGAACAGGATCATGGTGCCAACGCTGGGCAGCTTGCCGTACAGGATCTTGGAAACGGTCATGCAGAAGAACACCTCAGTCAGCACAGAGCCGCACAGGTGGATGTTTGCAAACAGGGGGATGCCGAAGCTGACCATGTCCTTACGCAGGACCTTGCTCTTGCGGGCGCACTCCAGCGCCACACCCAGCGTAGCAGCACTGGACATGGTGCCGACAGCGGTCAGGTAAGCGGGGCCGTAGTGACGCAGCACTTCCCACGGGTTCTTGCCGGAGTAAGCGCCTGCCAGCAGGTACAGCACAGCCAGCCAGATGTAGTGGCCAGCCATAACGATGACGATGATCTGCAGGAAGGCGGGCAGCTGATGGGTGATGGTGCCCTCGTAGCTCAGGCCGCAGAAGGTGGCGGCAATGTAGAAGGGCAGAACGGGGATGATGACCTTGCTCACGATATCCAGCACGATGTTCTGGAACTCGGCAAGGAAGTCGCAGGTCAGCTTGCTGTTGGTCCAGGTTGCAGCCAGACCCACCAGAACGCTCAGCACCAGAGCGCTCATAACGCTCATGATCTGGGGAATGTTCAGCTCAAAGACGACACCGGGCAGCTCGCGCAGGCCGGCAACGTTGTTGTCGATGGACAGGTGGGGGATCAGGCCGTAGCCTGCGCCCATGCTCATGAAGGCTGCGCAGACAGAGGACACATAGGCGATGACGATAGCCACTGCCAGCAGGCGGGAGGCATTTTTGCCCAGCTTGGTGATGGACGGAGCAATGAAGCCGATAATGATCAGCGGCACACAGAAGGTGATGAGCTGACCCATGATGTACTGCAGGGTCACCACAACGCCCATGATGCTCTCGTTGAACACCTGACCAAGGATGATACCAACAAAAATGCCCAGCAAAAGCCGGAAGGGCAAACTATCGAATAGCTTTTTCATAAATAAAGTACCTCTTTCTTTTTGCCCCGGAAGGGGCCGGGTGGGGAGGCTTATTCCGCCTCCGGGAGGTGTTTGTTCAGCATCAGGTCAAGGATCACGCTGTCGCTGGTGCCGTGGGTGCTCAGAGTAGCAAAGTTATCCAACGTATATTCCACATTGTGCTCCACGATGCCGTCGGTGCTCTGCACACGCACACCGCGCACGCCCATGGCAGCTGCCTGACAGGCGGCGTTGACGCAGGTGGAGATCTTCAGCGCACAGTCGGCCTTTGCGCCGTCACATACCATGCCGGTGATGTTGCCCACCATGTTCTGGATAGCGCAGCACACCTCGTGGTAGCCGCCGCCCAGCAGATAGGCAATGCCGCAGGCTGCGCCGGTACCGGCAACGGTAGCGCCGCAAAGGTTGCTCAGGCGGCCAAACTTGGCCTTGATACGGATCGCGATCAGGTTGGAAAGGGTCACGGCGCGGAGCATCTTCTCCTCGTCGATGTCCAGCCAGCGGGCAGTCGCCACAACAGGCATGGTAGCCGTAATGCCCTGATTGCCGCTGCCGGAGTTTGCCACAACAGAGACCGGTGCGCCTGCCATGCGTGCATCTGCGCCGGCAGAAGCGGCGATCATGGCGTTGGTGGTCAGGTCACGGGTCATCAGGCCCTTGCGGCAGTTCAGCTCCAGATTGCGGCCAATGGCAAGGCCGTACTCCTCGGAAAGGCCCTCGTTGCTGATGACCGTGTTCACCTGTACGGCGCTGCGGATGATGTCGATGGGGTCGTGCAGGGGGTCCAGCTCCTCGGTGCAGTAATCCCAGATGGAGCGGACGGTCAGAAATTCTGCGATCTGCTCCGGGGTCACCACATCGCCGTCACCGGCGGCGGCAAGGTCTGCGTGCTGCTTGTCCAGCGTAGCCACGCCGTCCTGCTCCACCAGCACCACGTTGGTGTGCAGATCCCGCACCACCGCACGGCCGGTGTGGCCGTCAGAAGTAACAAGCACCTCAACGTAGAGCTTCTGCGGCACCTGTGCCACCTCTACCTTGACCTTGCCTGCCCTGACAAGGGCTGCAGCTTCTTCCATCTGCTCCCGGGGCACATAGTTCATGACCTCCAGCAGGTGGACGGGGTCGCCGCCTACGGCACCAATGGCGGCGGCGTAATCCATGCCCTGATACGAGGTGCCCGGAATGCCCGCCGACATGGCATTTTTGATAATGTTGATGCTGGCGCGGACGGTCACGGCTTCTACCCGTGTGCCGCCTGCCTTGCGGAGTGCTGCGCCCGCCTCTGCGGCGGTGAGAGCGACTGCGCCGGGCTCCGTACAGCCGGTGGCCAGCTCCATCTCACTGTTCAGGATGCGAACGAACATCTGTTTATCCATTTGGTTCACCGTTTCTTTTCTTCCCGTGCGGGGGAACTTACTTTACAGCAATGCACTCGATCTCCAGCGGAGCGCCCTTGGGCAGCTTGCCCACCTGCACCGCACTGCGTGCGGGGTAGGGCTGCTCAAAGTACTCGCCGTACACCTTGTTCATCTCTGCAAAATCGTTGATGTCCGCCAGAAACACCGTGGTCTTGACCACATTGGCCAGCGTCATTTCCTGCTGCGCCAGAATGGCCTGAATGTTCTTGAGGGACTGTGCAGTCTGGGCGGCGATGCCTTCCGGGATCAGGCCTGTGGCCGGATCGATGGGCAGCTGCCCGGATACATAGACGGTCTGCCCCGCAGCGATGCCCTGCGAATAGGGGCCAATGGCAGCGGGGGCATTGGGGGTAACGATCACCTGTTTCATCCGATTTCTCTCCTTTTCCTTTTGTCAGGAAGGGCTGTCCTTCCCTTGCTGACACTATCCTAACGCATTGAGAATATTTTGTCAATAATATTTTCTTATCACGAGAATAAATTGTTGTACATGACAAAAAGGCCCGAAAAATGTCATCGCTTTGACGAAACAATGGATACAACGCACCTTCTTATTGTAAAAATCTGTCATTTCTGCTATGATAGCAGTAGAATCTGCATGATAATTTTTTCTCACGCGGTTCAGCAGTATAAAAGAGGTGAACGGGATGGATGCAAGACTCAAGCCTTATTGCGTAGTGGTATCTTTTCTGGGCGAGGCGCTGGGCCCGGACTATGAGGTAGTGCTGCACGACCTTACCAGTGAGGACGGCACCATTGTTGCCATCGTCAACAACCACATCAGCGGACGCACCGAGGGCGCGCCCCTTTCCAACATGGCGCTGCGGTTCATTCAGGATCGGATGTACGAAAAGCAGGATTATCTGGCGGGCTATCAGGGTGCTTCGCAGGCAAAGGGGCGGCTGCGCTCCTCCACCATGTTCATCAAGGATAAGGGCCAGCTCATCGGGATGCTCTGCATCAACTTTGACGCCGGCAAGTACAGCCACATCGCGCAGGAGCTGCTTGCCCTCTGCGGGGCGCATATCGAGCCCACCTCCACCGGCATCGGTGTGGAAAACTTTGTCAGTTCCCTGCCCGATGCCGTGCACAACGCCATTGCCGAGGTGACCGGCAGCGCCGGGCTGCCGCCCGACCGGCTGACCATGGAGGAAAAGATCCGCATCGTGGAATCTTTGCACCACGCGGGCATCTTTTACATGAAGGGTGCCGTCAGCGAGGTCGCCGCACAGCTCGGCTCCTCGGAGGCCACCATCTACCGCTACCTGAGCAAGCTGAAGTGAGCGCCCCGGCAGTGGGACATCTTTTCAACAGACCGATTCCGGGCAGACTGCGCTCTGCCCGGAATTTCCTTTTTGTAGGGAGAGCGCCGTTAATTTTCACTTTACAAACGCTGCAAGAACCGTTACAATTACAATCAAAGCAATGCCGAAAGGACGTTCGTTTTCCTCTACCGCGCTCCACAGTTCCGACAGCGCCGGAGCTGCGCAGAACTTTCTTGTCAGGAGGTTTTTTGCATGAAAAAGATCACGCGTCGTACCGTTCTCCGCGCCTCAGGGCTGGCAGCTGCCTCGCTGGCCCTGTCCGGCTGTGCCCCCACCGGCAGCGCCTGTCTGGGCAATGGCTTTTCCGGCTGGCTGAAGCAGACCTTTGGAAAAGGCAGCGCTTCTTCTGAAAGCACCGGCACCACCCCGGACGCAGAAGCCCCGGCCGAGAGCGCCGACAGCAGCCTGCCCGCCTATAACGCCGACCCCCTCACCGGCGATGTCCGCCGCAGCAATGGCCGCATCGTGGGCGTGATGGTGAACAATATCAGCAACACCCAGCGGCAGAACGCCCGCCCGCAGCGCGGTATCGGCTCTGCAGACCTGCTCATCGAGAGCAAGGTGGAGGGCGGCATCACCCGCTTTTGCGCGGTGTACTATGATGCAAACGCCATCCCGGAGGTAGGTCCGCTGCGCTCCGGCCGTGACCAGTTTTTGCAGCTGCTCATGCCGTGGCAGGCACTGTACTACCACGACGGCGAAAGCGCCCCCTGCACCAAGTTCATCAGCGTGTACAACTACTCCGGGCTGAACATCGGCGGCAAGAGCTACTTCAACACGCCCACCCATCCCCATGTGGCGCACCGCGACAGCCGCGGCCGCAATGTGGCGTATGAGCACACCGAGTTCACCTCCGGTGCCGAGATCCGGCAGGCCGCTGCCAACGCGGGCATCGGGCTGCAGTATCCCTACGAGAGCACCTTCTTCCGCTTTGCGGACTACCGCACCGGCGCAGAGAACAAGATGTCCGGCGCAGCCGCCGCCAAGACCATCAACATCGTGCATTCGGACAGTTACAAGACCACCTTCAGCTACAACCGCTGGGATTATACCTATAAAATGTCCATGTACAGCCGCGCCGCCGGTGCTTTTGAGAACACCGTGGACGAGCTGACCGGCAAGCAGCTGGGCTTTACCAACCTGCTGGTCTGCTTTGCAGGCATCGCGGACTACCCCGGCAACTCCGGCGGCGTGCAGCAGGTGGACTATGTATCCGGCGGCGAGGCCTATTTCTTCACCCGGGGCGGCGTGCAGCGCGGCACATGGCAGAAAGCCTCCCCGGAGCACCCGCTCAAGGCATATGCCGCCGACGGCAGCGAATTCTGCTTCAACCGCGGCAAGACCTATCTGGCCATCGTGGATGACGACGAGTGGTCCAACTTCAACTATCAGTAAAGGGAGAAGCCCATGAAACGCAAATGGAGTCTGCGCCTTGGTGCAGCCGTGCTGTGCGCGGTGCTGCTGGGCAGCTGCAGGAGCACCGCCGCTGCCCCTGCAGAAAGCACCGCCCCGGCAGACCCGCTTACCGGGCAGCAGCTGCTGTACCCGGAGCAGCGGGTGGCAGCGGTGGTCATTGAAAACGACACCGGCAGCACCACCCAGTGGGGCATCGGCAGCGCCTCGGTGGTGCTGGAGGCCCTGACCGAAAGCGGCAGCTCTACCGAGCTGTGTCTGGTGTACCCCGCCCTTGAGGCCATGCCCATCGTAGGGCCGGTCACGCGCGGAAAGGATCTATACTGGCGGCTGCTCAGCGGGCAGCAGGTGCTGCCCATCCAGTGCGGCAGCAGCGCCTACGCCAAGCGATATCTGGAGTACTTCAACCTCCGCGCAGTGGACGCGCAGGAGGTAGGGCGCAACGCCTTTGCCGGCACCGGCTACAGCTGGAACGGCACTACTCTGTGGCGCACCAGCGGCAAGGCGGTGGCCTCGGTGCTGGACAGCCTGAGCCTTTCTGCCGCTGTGAACCAAAACACCGCCTCCGGCAGCGAGAGCGAAACGGCAGGCGTGCTGCCCTCCCTGCTGCCCCAGCGGGACACCGGCCATCTGCCGGACGCCACCGCCGCAGATGCGGTGCAGGTAACGGTAAATTTCCAGTCCGGCGGTGCCACCGGCTTCGTCTATGATGCCGCCCTTGCCGCCTACGGAATGCTGCACGCCGACGGCACCCCGCAGCTGGATGCCAACACCGGCGCACAGGCTGCCTTTGACAACCTGCTCATCCTGTACAGCGGCTCCTCCCTGCGGGACGACGGCCGCACGCTGGACTACGACCTTTCCATGGGCGGCGGTGTCTGGCTGAACAGTGGCCACCTGTGGCAGATCACATGGACGCAGGGCACCCAGAGCACCCTTGCCTTCTACGATTCCAACGGCAAGCCGCTGAATATCCCGGCAGGCCGCAGCTACATTGCCCTGCTTTCCAGCCTTACCGGGCAGGAGCTGCTGGTGCAAAACAGCACCGGTGAGGCGCTGGTGGGCACATAACATAAAAAGAGCCATTGCACGCAAACCTGTGCAATGGCTCTTTTGTTCTGCTGTTACAGGTCCACCACGCTGCCGACCTCGGCAGGGGTGGTGGGCACGGGACCCAGCGCAGCTTCATCGGCATCGCGGCGCACCGTAAAGATGGCGCTGCGCCCGGCGGCAAAGTCTGGGTGCCATGTCAGCGCAAGGGTCTGCCAGTCCTCCGGCACGGCGCAGAAGCAGTGCAGCAGCGCACCGCGTCCGGCGGCCAGATTCAGGGTGAACACCGAGGCATCCGCCGCGTTTTCGCTGTACAGCGGGGCGGCAAAGCTGCCGCAGGGCACGCTCTGACCGTTGCAGGCAGCGGTCACACCGGTGCCCATGCTGTACAGCTGCTCCCGGGTACGCAGCCCCCGGCTTTGCAGATAGCTGGTATCCACCGGCAGGCTGGCTGCCGAGAGGTTTTCCACCGAGAGGTACACCAGCACGCCGCCCAGCTCCGGTGCCGGGGCATAGCCCAGCAGCTCCACGGCGGCTTTGCCGTCCAGCAGGGCAGGCTCGCCCGCAAGACACGGCTGCTGCGCCGCGGCGCAGACCCCGGTAAGCAGCGCAGCCGCAAGGCTGACCGCACCGGAACCGGCACATTTCAGGAATGACCGGCGGGAGATGGATTGGGACATGACAGCGTTCCTCCTGTATACGATACAATACACTACCCTTTAACAATAAAGGATTCCGTGCGTTCTGTCAAGGGGCAGCGGGAAACTGTAACTTATTCGTAGGCCTCGTTTTCCTCAGCCTCGGCCTGTCCCTGCAGGGTGTCGGCGTAGCCAAAGGGCACGATATCAATGGCCTCCACCAGCTTGTCCCGCATCCACAGCTGCACGTCGGTCTGCACGGTGTAGCCGCAGCCCGGGTCTGCCATCCACTGCTCGGGGCGGCGGGTGGGCACGGCGCGCTGGCTGAGCATACTCATGATCACGCCGCCGTGGGTCACGCAGGCGGCCTCGGTAACATCCATGCGGATCATATACTCAAACAGCTTCAGCAGGCTTTCGGCGCAGCGGGCGTGGAACTGCTCGGTGGGCTCTGCACCCTCCGGCAGGTAGCCGGAGCCCGGGGTGATCCACTTTTTAAAGTCCTCGTCGTGCACAAGCTCCTTCACCGGGCGGCCTTCAAACTTGCCAAAGCCCGCCTCCCGCAGATCGTGCACCGTAAACTGGTGGGCAGCGTCCGGAAACAGGAGGTTGGCGGTCTCCACCGCACGCAGCAGCGGAGAGGAAAAAACGGTGTCCACCTGCGGGTAGACGAACCGCTCTTTCAGTTCGGCCAGCTGGGCGCGGCCCTCGTCACACAGGGGCAGGTCGGTGCCGCTGCCGATATACAGGCCCTGCAGGTTGCCCGCCGTCATGCCGTGGCGGATGAGATGAAGCTTGAAGGTTTTCATGGATCACACCTCTTTTGGTTTAAAATTCCGTTCCGGACGGAGCTTAGCCCTCGGCGCGGTTGACCTCCACGGTGGAGGGGAACACGTTCATGTCCAGACGGCAGTTGTCGCGGATGGTCACGCTGGTCAGGGCGTTGCAATCCTTGAAAGCGCCGGTCTTGATGTAGCCCACGCTCAGGGGGATGTTGATCTTGGTCAGGGCGGTGCAGCCGTTGAAAGCGCCGGCCTCGATGTACTCCACGCCGTCAGCGATGTTCACGGTGGTCAGGGCAGTGCAGTCCTTAAAGGCGGTAGCGCCCACGCTGGTAACGGTGCCATCCACCTCAACGGTGGTGATCTGGTCGGCCTGATCTGCCCAAGGAGCCGGAGCGTCCTTGGTAAAGTTGGTCATACGGCCGGTGCCGCTGATGGTCAGGGTGCCGTCAGCCAGTGCCCAGGTCACGCCCTCGCCGCAGCTGTTGTTGGTGGCAGCAGCGGTGGAAGCCGCCACAGAAGAAGCAGCTGCGGAAGAAGCAGCAGGCTTGGAACCGCCGCAGCCGGTCAGGGCGATGGCAGCGATCAGGACGGCAGCAGCAGCGCTGCACAGACGGACTTTGCGCTCGAGTTTCATGTGAGAGTTCCTCTTTCCTATTCTTGTTGTATTACACTTTATAACATCTGCCCGATCCTTGGCCGACTTGTGCGCCGGTCAAGAACAGGCATCAAGAAGAGATTATAGCACAAACCTTTGAAAGATGGAACCACCTGTTTGAAAATTTTTTGTTTCGGAAAAGACCTGCTTTCACCACGGTCGTCGATTTTCTGCCGCCGTGGCAACACAAAATCTATGTGTTAATACCCATAGTTTAACATAGATATGGTGTTGCGGGCAAGACTTTTGACAATAATGACGAAAAAAGACGAAAAATATCGGCGTTTTTCTTGCTTTACAAGTCGTTTTCCAATGTGTATAATCAACCTGTTGTAAACCAAAAACAAGGATATCATCAAAAATAGATCCTGCGGACATTGAGGAGAGCGCACCATGGAGTTCAATCGTATCATCAAGCTGCTGCGCAAGGAGCGCGGCATTACCCAAAAGCAGGCGGCAGAGGATCTGGGGGTCTCTCAGGCACTGCTGTCCCACTACGAAAAAGGCATCCGCGAGTGCGGCTTGGACTTTGTGGTGCGGGTGGCAGATTATTATAATGTTTCCTGCGATTATCTGCTGGGCCGCAGCGCCGAGCGCAACGGCATGATGCTCTCTGCCGAGGACCTGCCCAACCCCGAAAAGATGAAGGACAGCATCTACCACGGCAGCGTGCTGCCCACCATGAATAAAAAGCTTATCTCCAACAGCCTGAACGTTCTGTATGCCAAGATCGCCCAGTGCCACAGCAAGGCCCTTACCACCGAGGTGAGCGCCTACCTGATGATGGCGGTGGCCAAGATGTTCCGCCTGCTCTATTCTGCAGAGCCGCACAACGCCGCCAGTATGTTCAGCATCGAGCCGCACCGCTGGCACGGCTATTCCGATGCCGTAATGCGGATGGCCGAGGCCAACGTGGAGGCCCTGCTGGACGGGCAGGATGTGAACGGCGGCGAGGGTGTCAAGGACCCCGCCTGCCTTGCCATGACCACCGAGAGCCTGACAAGGGAATTTCCCCTGTACACGCCCAGCCTGTTAAATCTGGTCAAAACCAGCGAGACCCACGTCAAGGGGCTTTCGCCGCAGGAGTGACCCTGCTTGTGAAATTGTTGTAAATAATCCGCCCCAGCTCTTGCATCTGCGCACCGGAAACGGTATAACCAGAGAAAGAAGAAATAAAAAGAAACTGACCCTTCAAGGAGGATAGGACCTTATGTCTACTGTTATTTCCCGCCGCAGCTTCCTCAAGTGCACCGGCGCATCCGCTGCTGCACTGGGCGCAGCCAGCCTGCTGGGCGGCTGCCAGTCCAACGGCAATGATACCGTGGTGGAGGTCAAGGTCGGTGATACCGTCCGCAACTGGAATGGTCTGGGCGTGCAGCTGACCAGCGTGTTCCACCTGACGCAGGACCCCATGCAGCCCGCCGGCTACGAGTATCTGGGCGTGCGTGTAACCACCGTCAACCGCAGCAAGAGCGCAAGCTACGCCATCGGCGCACAGGGCATTGATGCCATCAACGAGGCTTACCCTGTGCCCCCGCTGGAAAACGTGGACGCAAACTTTCAGGCTATGGTCGCCGCCACCCCGGATTTTACCGCCGTCTGCGATGGTCAGCCCGCTGCCTGCTGCGCCAATATTTCGCTGTACAACGCCAATTCCCAGAGCTTCTCTGATGTAGAGGCCCTGCCGCCGCAGGGCAGCGCCTACATTGTGCTGATGCTCATGGTACCCAAGGACTGGAAGCAGCTGAAGGTGACCTATGTGCCCACCTTTGTGGAGGGCAAGAGCCTGACTTTTGTCATGAATGCCTCCGACGTGATCCGCAGCTGACAAAATAGACAGAAAATTTGCTTAAGCTTCGTCTAAAATGCGCGAACTGCCACAAAATCTTCACATTTGTTTTTGTGGAAAATCATTGACATTTTTCCCCGTTTCGCCTATTGTATAAGTAGTGCCTTATGGCAGAATCTGTATTGATGTGTCCTGAAGGAGGAACGAATATGACTGGGGAATTTTCCCGCCGCTCTTTCCTGAAATATACCGCCCTCACCGCCGTGGCCGTGGCTGGCAGCAGTCTGCTGAGCGGCTGTGAGTACGGTGACAATCCGGTGCAGCCCGCCCTTCCCAGCAGCAATACCGTGCTGAAGGTCGTTTCCACGCTGGAGCAGGTTAATTACGATGCGGCTTCTAACACCACCACTTTTAAGCTGGTTATCAAAAACGGTCGTAAGAACGCACTGGAAGTGACCAAGGCGAACTTTGCCGTAAAGGCAAACAACTATCTTGCCTACCAGAACGACAAGCTGCAGGTAGTCTACCCGGATGCGCTGAGTTATCAGGTCAAGCAGGGCGAGACCCTTGTCTGCAAAGTGCTTGCAAAGGGTCTGAACGCATCGGCAAGTGCTCCGGTCACCTTTACCTACTACCCTGACCTGCAGTACAGCGAGTTCAGCGCCAACTGGAAGCTGAGTGCAGACGTTCTGGCGTCCGCGACCTGACTCCCTTCAGCCGGAAGAACATACTGGTAAAAAACGGAGGAACAAACCATGTCTTATACATTTTCCCGCCGCGCATTCCTGAAGTATTCGGCAGCCACCGCAGTGGCTGTGGCCGGTGCCAGCCTGCTGGGCGGCTGTGAATACAAGGATCCCAAGAACCCGGTCTGCAAGTCGCTGCCCGGCACGATCCGCAGTGATCTGCAGGTGAACGCCGAAGTAAAAAGCATGAAGATTGCAAACGGCACCTGCACCGTGGAGATGAATATCACGTCCGGTCGTTTGAACCCTATCCCGCTGGATCCCTACCGTTTCTCCATCGCCGTGAAGGATGCAGAAGGCAAACAGGTCTACTTCAGCGGCAACTACGGCGGCATGAAGATGCCGGATGCTCCGGGCAGCCTGATTCAGCAGAACAAGGCTGTCAGTCTGCACCTCGCCGCCGAGAACTTCCCCGATCTGGATAATGGCTACACCGTGCTGTTCAAGTACATCCCCATCCGCGAGAACTCCGAGTATTCTTTGAATTGGGAGATCACCAAGGAAGTGTATGACAAGGCTCTTGCCGATTCTGCCACCGGCAGCAAGGGCTGAGCGCATTCCCTTTGAATCATGACCAAAGGCCGCTGCACAAACTTTTGCGCAGCGGCCTTTTTTGCGGTGCATTCTTACACAGCACCCTCCCCTCCCGCAGGCCACCGCGTCCGCCATCTGCCATATGCCTTACACGCACTTTCTGCTACATGCCTTACCCACACCCAGAGAAAAAGTGTTGACGGCAACAGGCTTTTTTGTTATACTGTATAAGGTTTATCGTGGAGATGTATCGAAGCGGTCGTAACGAGAACGACTCGAAATCCAAGTGGATGCTTCGCCGGATGTCTCCATATCACACGAGGGAACGTCAATTTTGATGTCCTGACGGGCTTCAAAGCCTGTCTGAACGATGCGTTTTCTAACAATATTCTAACAGCAACTGTTCCAAGTTTCAAGGCCGATTTGCGATATACAAATCGTAAATTTGCCATGAAAATATACTTGGAGATGTATCGAAGCGGTCGTAACGAGAACGACTCGAAATCGTTTTGTCCTTAATCGGGCACGTGGGTTCGAATCCCACCATCTCCGCCAGAAGTCGCAGATTCAAACGAATCTGCGACTTTTTCTTTTGCATCAAGCAGAGAGAGACCGCTTTTTTCTTGTTGCAGTACGCTTTATATATGAACGATAAATCCATAATTACTTGGGGAATTTGGATTCTCCCAAAAGGTTCGCAATGACCCCAGCAGACCCCTGTTTGCTCTTGTAATCGAGATGTGCGTAGATGTCAGCGGTGGTAGAAAAGGTGCTGTGCCCCAGCCACTCCTGAACCTGCTTCATGGATACGCCGTTCATCACCATCAGGCTGGCACAGCTGTGGCGCAGGTCGTGAAAACGGATGTGCTTCAGCCCGTACTTGGTCAGCAGCCAATCAAAGTGCTCCGTCACGAAGTTCGGGCGGATCAGCTTACCTTCCTGATCGGTGCAGACGAAATCCAGATACTCAATGCTGTAACTCTTCTTGAACAGCTTACGGTAAAGCTGCTGCTTTTCCTTCTGCTTCAGAAGTTCTTCTTCCACAGCCGGGATCAGCGGCAGAGTACGGCAGCTGGTCTTGTTCTTCATCACATCGCTGACCACAGGAATGTACTTGCCGTTCACCAACTGTTCCGTCACCTTGTGGTTAATGGTGATGGACTTGCGCTCAAAGTCGATAGACGACCACTTCAACCCCAGTACCTCGCTGCGGCGCAGACCGTAGTAGGCTGTAATGAGGATGCACAGGTGCAGGTGCAGGGGGTCATCCTGCGATACTTCCAGCAGCTGCTGGACTTCATCCTTGGAGTAGAAGTTGGGCCGGAAGCTGTTCTTCTTCGGGCGGTCAACTTTCAGCATCGGGTTGGTTTCCAGATAGTCCTTGCGGACGGCATCCTTGAACGCTTTACCGAAGATGGCGTGGTAGTGAATGACCGTGTTAGTGGTGTAGCCCTCCAGCAAGATCTTCTCCTGAAACTCATCCAGCACCTGCGACGTGACCTCGCACAGCTTCAAGCCCAGCGGCTCAAAATACTGCGTGATGCGCCCGGTGATCATCCGATTGTAGCTGATAAAGGTTGCAGGCTGGATGGATGCTTTATGGACTTGCACCCACTCATTGAGATAGTCCAGAAACAACATCTCCGACTTGTTGACGGGCTGGAGGGGCAGCGGCAGGGGCTTGGCGGTTTTAGCATCTACTTTTTCGTAGGTTCCGCCCCGCCCTGTGGGCAGCTCCCCGGTCTCATCATAGTGGAGCAATACTTCCCGGAGCATGGATTCCGCCTTGCGCTTGTTGCCCCGGACGGTCAGACCTGTGGAAATCCACTTGATCTTCCGCTTGCCGTTGGCATCATAAAGATTGATCACGAAATAGAAACGTCCATTTTTCTCTTGGACAGACCCTGTAGTTTTCATCATAAACCTCCTTTGGGTCAACAGGCGTGCTGTCCGTTGCTGCACCCACAGCATACCACATCCAGCGGCGGATTTCCAGCCGGGAAGGTGCTCTGTCCGGTGAGCAGGAACTCAATCACGCTCAGCTTCGGGATACGGTAGGTGCGGCCGATTTTAATCGCAAACAGGCGGCGGGAACGGATCAGTTCCCCGACCGTGTGGCGGTTCAGACCAAGCATCTCCGCAGCCTGCTGAAGGCTGACGGCATCGGGGTAGCCGGGAAACATCTGGGAATAGGCATCGTTAAACTTCATAGGCACTCCTTCTGCATAAGTAGTTTAAGGTCAAAAGTGTGTGCCACCGGCGGTTATATCCTTTGAGGCAAAGCTGCGGTCAGGTGGCAATGTAAAGAGAGCTGACAGTAGTTCCAACTCCCCCATCGCAGATGGGTTCAAACCCGTCTGCGTTAATAAGTTAAGGTCTCCCATATTGGTCCTCGACTTCCCTAGGAGTGGGGAATCGTCCGGCGGCGGGCTTGCACCGCACCATTGGCATTTCAGCCACCCCGTCTTCGTTATGACCGGGCTGCGAGTTACAGAAGTACCTTTTGTGAAGTACCGGACGATTGAACTATTCACTTGTCAAGGAACATATGGAAGATTTCTGGACTTTGACGGACGAAAAACATCTTTCTACTTGGTAGCCGATGAAAAAGGTCATTTCGTAACATTGAAAGCAATCTTGTAAACAAAATGTCATAATAGTCCGAGAGTCGGCTTGAAAAAGATGCTTTCATATACGAGCCATTGAGAACGAATGTTTTACACCCATTGGCGAGTTACTGTAATAAAGCTGTAATAAAATAGAAATGGGACTATTTCAAAAAGATGCCCTACACTTGGTAGGCATCGAGAACGCCTGTTTCGTAGCATTGGT
>OGHE01001046.1_pt1 | contig 20543 bp, 14 predicted proteins | sample 1571431 | NCBI WGS metagenome assembly OGHE01 (sample SAMEA2581966, study PRJEB24529) | metagenome | biome: Human gut stool | place: China | collected 2011 | reverse complement strand
ACGCCGAAGTCCAACCGGGCCAAATACTGCCCGGATTGCGCGGTGCGGATGCGCCGGAAGAAAGAAGCCGAACGGCAGAGGAAAAGATACCTCCTGTCTACGCATTTAGGCCGGTGAAAACCCAGCCGTGACAAGGCTTTTCCGGCATGGTCGGCGGGCAGGCAGGACAGATTATCCAATCCCCGCCAGAACACACTTCTAAATGCGTAGAAAGCAACCCATGAGAAAGCGCCGGACGCGGCGGCCTGCTGGCCCTGCGCCCGGCGTTTTCTCATGGAACGATATTATTCAATCTTACTTTTAGTGCCTTTCCGTTTAACCTGAATAGCTGCCAATACAATGAAAAGTAAATAGACCAAAATGGAAATTATAGATGCTTCAATACCAAAATCACCGCCAGATATTAAAAAAGACTTGTTATCCAGTATAAAATTGAAAATGGAACTACTGTCTGCTTCATTTCCTATATGCAAAATTCCTCCTATGATAACTATATTCCAAATACCATGAACGATAGCACTATTCCAGATAGAGTTGCTTCCATAGGCTATCAGAGAAAACAATACCCCAACGATGCTTCCAGCAATTAGAAGTTGAATAATACTTATAAAATTGAGGTCATTTCCGATAATATGAAGTAGCCCAAAAAGAACAGATGGTACTATAACGGCAATTTGTATGTTGAACCTTTTTTCCAGACATCCCATGATTATGCCCCGAAAAATCAGTTCCTCCACAATCCCTGTTGCCAGTCCATAAAAGAAGATGGCACCAGTAATTGTTGCATTGCGATCTGTGGAATTAAAAGTATTGATCTCCCAATGTCCGCCGAGCAGTATTGCAATTAGCAAAACCAAAGCAGGCATTGTCAAAGCTGATATTATCCAAACCGCTTTAACCTTAAATCGAGGAATTTTTAATTCGAGTAAAGACGTTTTCAATAGCTTTTGGCATAATAACTTGGTTCCTAAGAAGGCGAACACACAATACAGCACTCCTGCAAAGATATTGCAGATAGCAGGTGTCACGCCTATATTTAGGGGTAACTCACTGATTGAAAAAGAAAGTATTTGTGCGACAGTTAAAATGATTATAGAAAGTACGATTGCAACAGTAATTTGCAATGAAGTAAATTTTATATGCTCCATTTTATGTATCAACCTTTCTCAATGACTTTGCAACAAAAACTGGAAAGCTACTGAAAAGAAATTCTCGCATTTGCTGTCAAATTTCTACCTTATTGTGTAGTGGTCGCCGGTTGAAAAAAACACTGGACGCAGGGCTGACAGGCCGCTACATCCGGCATTTTTTATTATATTATTGATCCAGTTTTTTCTTCCCTTTGCTCATAGACTTAATGATTACAATGGTGAGCTTCCAAAGCAACCATCCAATAGCAAAAATTACTGCACCAATCAAAATAGAAATAGGGAGAAAAGCTATCGCATTAGCAGAAAAAGCGCCGATGCTGATACCAATTTCTGTAATTTCGTATCCCATTAAATGAGCAACGAGCTTGATAATACCCGCAATCGGGCAAAGCACACCACTTACCATAAAGGCGATACCGCAAATACTGGTAATTGGCAAAACAAACATACCACCAATGCCTGCAAGACTGTAAAACGCAATTACGGCACTCAACCGACGCCAGTTAAAACCATTGTTTTTTGCAACAGCTTCCCCTAAATAGGCTCTTGCAAGTTCTTTCGGATTTCCCAGTCGCTCAATGATCTGTTCTGTGGAAGTACCGCTGGCCTGTAATTCAAGCATTTCGCTTTTAATCTCTTTGACAATGTCCACACGCTCTGATACAATCAGTGGTTTCAGATATTTTTCAATTTTTTCAAGATATTCGTTAAGGGATTTTTCCAGTTCCATTGTTTTATTCTCCTTTAATTTCATTGATTGCATTTAATAGATTATTCCATTCTTTAGACATTGCAGAAATATACTCAAGTCCTTTGTCCGTAATGGAATAATACTTTCTCGGCGGCAAACCCTCGGCGCTTTCCTGCCATGAGGATGAAACATAATCTTCTTTCATTAGCCGTCTAAGTAGCGGATAAATTGTATTCTCTTTTGCGGCCAAAATAGGATATTTTTCTAATGTGCTGATAATTTCATATCCATAGGACGGTCGCTGCTTTATCATTAACAGAATACAAAATTCAAGTGTCCCTCGCTTAATCTGGGATTTCCAATCGTCAATATTCATGTACTGTACCTCCTGCCTATATATCGTACTACACAGTATATCTAATGTCAAGAGTATATTCAAACAAACTTTGTATGTATCTTATCTAATAACTTAAAAACTCTATCTGTCTACGCATTTAAGCCGCTGAAAAACCCGCCATTTCGGGGCTTTTTCGGCATGGTCGGCGGGCAGGCAGGACAGGTTATCCAATCCCCGCCAGAGAGGACTTCAAAATGCGTAGGAAAATTCTTCTTATGGTGTTATTCCCGGCGCTTCTGTGGTATGCTCATAATAAAACTATGACAGGAGTGTTTAAGGGATGGCCGAACAGGAAATGTTGCTGGACAGCGCCACGATCAAGGCCGCCGTTGCAGGTGAGAAGTGGGCCACGGAAAAGGTGATCCAACACTACACCCCTATGATCGACGTGCTGGCCGTTGACGAAGATATGAAGCAGCACCTTATTCTGAAACTGCTGGAAGAACTGCCACACTTCCCGATGGGGCAGGCATAAAGAAAAAGAACGCCGGACGCAGAGGCACACAGCCCCCGCGCCCGGCGCTTTGCGATGCTTAGATCACTCTTACACTTTATATTTCATATTGTATTGCTCTAAAACCACATTGATGATATACTAAGAAAAGAATATCAAGTGTGTATCTACAAGTTAAAAGAAAGGGAAAAATATACTATGCTCAAATCAATTATAACATTGATAGTTACCCTTATTGTAGGAGTTGTATTCATGGCAATAGGAAATGATTTCCTTAATGGATCTACTGATCTCGGTGTGATTGTAGCCGTTGCCGTAGCGGGGGCCTTGGTTGTGTTTTTTAATGGACAGAAAGGAAAATGAAAGGTACGATTACAAAATAGGATTTTTGATGTGGAGAGCTGATTATGGAGAATATATTTGATAAGTTCAAGAAATTAAATTTAGACACCTCGCCCATAGGTCTATCAATCGAATTGAGAGAACCATTTTTTTGTACGCCGATTGGAGCCCAAATTATTGGGTGGGATAATGGAATACATTATTGCTTTATCAAGGGATTTAAGGAGATTGTTTTTTGCGTAAATCCAGAAACGTGCTGTAATTATTATGTTTATCCACTTGCTAAAGATTTTACAGATTTTTTAAGGTTGCTTCTTTCTCTGAAAACAACAAATGCAATTCAACAAGTAGTGTGGATGGATAAAGATGCTTTTGAAAACTTTATGAATGATCCTGATGAAGTTAGATATACAAGTAGTGAGCCAGTGCAAAGCATACTTCAAAATATTTCCTCTAATTTAGAGGTTGAACCGATAGAAAATCCATTTGATTATATCAAAAAACTCCAAAAGGATTTTCCGTATAAAGAGATAAAGTTTACAGATGAATTTTATAATATAACTGGTTTAACACGGCAAGAGAATATCTAAAAAAGTTGCAGAGGACACTTTCAACAGTGTTCTTCTGCAACTTTTTTGTTGACTAATTAAACTTTTGATTTTTGTGAGATTTCTTTGAAAAGGATGCCGTTAATAACCAGCCCACCAACTTGTTACCTGTGTATGTGTTGCTTTTGGAAGATGAATCAGATTGCTATACGCATTACTTCCGCCGTATGCAAGCGGGCGAATATGGTGAACATCGTATAAACTGCGATTTAAGGTAACGCCCGTATTGGCGGTGTAAGTATTATAGTAGGTATCAGCTAAATTAGACGGACGAGTAGTTGTTGCACCTTTGGCATAGTTAGCAGGCGGCATGGGTAGGCTTTTCCCGCTTACAGAATCAGAAAAATTAAAATTCCAAGCGTGTCCTGTTCTATTAGAAAGTGCAGTTGTTGTTACGCCACTTCCAGAAGTAGCATTATCATAGTCCGTAATAGTGTAGGCAACATAATAATACCCTGTTTTTGCAGGAACTGTCCATGTGTAATCTACGCCATACTCACTGTTGGATGTATATGTATGGTAAACAGAACCCCCAACATTTGAGTAAGAGCCGGATAATGTTGTAAAACTCCCCTTTAATTGAGCTGTCAATTTAATATTTGGTTTCACAAAAGGAGAGGTTGGGCAATCAACATTAAAATACCAAGTAAATTCGCCACCACTGGTTTTTTTAATTCCAGCACGGACAAGATAAATTTCAATTCCTCGCTCACTGGGAGTATCAGCAGATCCTTTAGGAACAGGGATGGCAACTTCGTCGAAAGTAAGAAGTTCACCATCCTCAACAAGCATTTCACCCGTGGTCGTATCGTAATGAGTGACTTGCCCGGAATCAGCGGGAGAGGTATCCATGACGGCTTCCAACTCATTCTGGTAGGGTTCAGCCGCAATAGCAGTAATCGACATTCCTATGGCCATCATGGTGACAAGCACCAAACTCACAATTTTCTTTAAGTGTTTTTTCAACATACAGTCATTCCTCCTTATTAGGTATCGTAAATAGAAAATGCCATCAAACTATCATCCCAATGGAATCACCTCTTTCATTCATTTCAATCGCGCAATCCCCTTATGTTTTATGGTAAAATTATACAAATTATGAAGTATAAAGTCAATATTATATGAACAATACAGTGTAATATACTAAAAAGCGCCGGACGCAGAGGCCATACAGCCACCGCGCCCGGCGCTTTGCTATACTTGGATCACTCGTCCGTGAAATGGAACTGCCGCGCCTCAAAGTCGGCGTCGTGCATGGCGTCCAGCTTGTCGGCGGTCTGGCGGGCCAGCGCCGCCATGTTCTCGTCCATGTCCGGCAGGGCGGCCCGGATGTTGGCCGCCGTCCTGCGCCGGTCGGTCTTGTGATACATACAGATCAGGTTTTCTTCTTCCACGGTAAACTGTACCATTGTCATACCTCCAATTCGTTTTTCTTGGTTCTGGCCGGGGCCTTTTTCGGGGCTTGGGCCTGTTTGGTTTCGGATAGCTGCCTGCGGATGGAAGCGCGGGGCCGCCGCACTTCCTTGTCCCGGTTCTCGTCCTTGCCGATCACCGCATACAGGCCGTGCCGGTCTTTCATGCCGGTAAAGCACAGGGATTTATAGGGCAGCATGGAAAACAGCCGGTCGGTGTCCTTGCTGGACGCGATCTGGACGAAGTACGGGGACAGCTCCACCATGAAATGCGTCTTGTTGGGGCTGTTGGGAGCGGACAGATCTTTCAGCCCGGCCACGATCCGCTGCGCCTCGGCCAAAATCATGCCGTCATGCAGCGCCGTGACGTGGGCCTTGAAGTCGCCGGGCGCAAGCTGCGCCCGGCCTTTCTGTTCCTGCCGCAACAGCTCCCGCAGGTGTTCCGGCTCATTAGGCTTGGCCTCATACCGCAGGAACGCCCCCAACTTGGGATCGGGCCGCCCGTCGAAGTACAGACCGGCGGGCTGCTCCCGGTCGCCCTTTTCATAGTGCAGGATGATGTTGTCGACCTGTACCGCCTCGGCTGCGACGTGCCGGAAGTGCTGGGGATAGTCCAGCTCATAGAGATTGCCGCGAATGACGCCCCGCACCTTGCCGGTCAGCTCCACGGCGTAGGCCAGCACCCGGTCACGGGTCTGCTCCCCGTAAAACTTCCATGTGTTGTGCTGCCGGGTGCCTTGCAGGTACACATCACTTTCCCGGAAACAGTGCGTCCCGGACGGGCGGGACATCCACAGCAGCGTTTTGTCCTCGGCCTTGTCGCTGGCAGCGGCCCGCCCGATGATCTCTTTGTCGATCTCAAAATCGCTGCGATAAAAAGCGGTGTTCTGCTGCATGAGCTGTTCCAGCGCGGCCAGAACGTCCACATTTTCAAACCTGTTCATGGTGTCACACCTCCAATTCCTTTAACTTTTCCCGCTGCGGCGGTTTCTTCTGCTGTTCCTCCTTGGCGGCTTTGAGCTGCGCCCGGATGGACGGCTTTTCCTGCTTCTGCGCCGGGCGCTGGGGCTGCTTTGGCTTTTGGGCCTCCGCCTTGGCTGCCTCGGCCACGTCAAACAAGGAAATCTGTTCCCCGGCTTTGGCCTTGGCTTCCAGCTCACTCATGGTCGGGGCATTGTTCAGAACACCGTCGATCATGTTGTAGTTCTGCTCGGTCGTCATTTCAGCGGCCTTGATGGGGCTTTCCTGCTGGGCGGGGATGGCAAAAGCGTCTGTGCCGTTGCCCATGATAAGATACTTGCCGTCCTCGGATTGGTGGTGGAAACCATAGCCTGCGGCCTCCAACTGCTCCCGGCTCATGTCGGTTACAAGGAAGCTGCCCCTTGGGGTCTGGATGCTCTCGCCGGTCAGCAGTTCCCGTGGCGTAAGCTGTTTTTCCCGCTGCAAGAAAAACTCCGGCACCGGCGTAAAGCCGAAGCTGTCACAGTAATGGGCTTCCTCCTTGCCGCTACGGTTCAGCACCACAACGTCGGAAACGGAAAGGCTGTGGCCGGTGAAGTCGGCGGGACGGTCAAGGTTGAATGTACGGTAGATGTCCTCCAGCGTGGTTTTGCCGTCCAGCGGGGCCGTGTAGATAAGATCGTAATTCTGCCGGTCAACGGCCAGCCCCGCTTCCTGCAAGCTCTCGTAAGCCTCAAAGCGATAGTCCCGTGTTTCCGGCCCGCCTTTGAGCTGGTAGATGGTAAAGGTGTCGCCCTGCTCCTGTGCCGGGGGATCGACGGTGAAATACGGGTTTTCCCATTGGGTGAAAGGCATATCCGGCATGGCCTTGTAGCTGCCGTTCTCCACCACATAGGGCCGCACCCGGTCAAAGCCGATTTCCTGTGCCACACGGGAAAGGCTTTCCAGTACCACGGGATCACTCCGCAACCGTTCCATGCGAGTGAAGTCCTCCACAAGATAATTCTGGCCCGCCCGTACATGAAGAATATCGGCGGCGCTCATGCCGTCCTTGCTTTCCATGCCCAGCGTCAGATGGGCATAGGGTCGGCCATCGGTGTTCAAATCCTTGGCCTCGCTGTTATAGGGCTGGCTCCGCAGCTCGTCGAACCGGGCCTTGGCTTCCTCAAAGGTGGCGAAATGCTCTATCGGGGTCTGCTGCTCGGCATTGGTGGCCCATGTTTTCAGATCGGGAATGATGTAAAAGCCCCATTCCCGGCTTGCCTCCGGCGCGGCGGCGCTGCGCTCGGCCAGTGTCTTTTCGGCCCGTTCCCGCACATCGTCCCGCAACGGCACCGTATAGAGGGTGGACGCAGAGGAAAAGCCCACGTTATTGAAAACGTAGTCTACATCGGCCTCTTTCAAGGCTCCTGCCGGGTAGTAGTCGGCCCGTGTTGGGGTGTCGCTCACCTTGCCGCTGGCAATGTCATGGTTCAATCCCGTTTCCAGATGGGTACAGATTTTGCCGTCCACGGCCAGCGTCACATAGTACCAGCCAATATAACCGCCGGTCTTTTCATCGGCTCCCTCGTTGAACTCCACATTGAGCAGCGTGTAGGGCTTCAAGCCCTTTTGGGCCGCGATCTCGTTGTCCTTGGCCTCCCGCTGCAACAGCGCGGGCAGGGCCGCTTCCTTGGTGGCCTTGACGATCTCCGGGTTGTACTGCACCAAAGTACGGTTGACACATTCCATCTGCACCTTGACCGTCTTGGCTTTCGGCGTTAGGTGGTTGCCGATAAACAGGGACGCGCCGTTGTCAAAACGGATCGTCATATCGCTGGTGCCGCGCCATTTGCCGGTACAGGGGGACGTGTGGATTTCGCCGGTCTTACAGCCAAACGCCTGCGCGATCACATCAATCTTGGCCTGCAAGGGCAGGTCTTTGTATCGGTCAGCGATTTCCAGCGCCTTTTCCTGCAACTCCGTCAGGGTTTCGGCAGGGGCCACCTGCGGCTCGGCGTCGGAAGTAACTTCCTGCGCCGGGGCGGTTTCCGGCTCCGGCTCTTGTCCCGGTTCCTGTTCCGGGGTGGGTTCGGGTGTCGGCTGCTCCTGTTCCTTGGCATACAGCTCCTTGACGGCCTCCTGCGTCAGTTCCCCGGTGTTGAGCTGATCCATCAGCTCCCGGCACCGTTCCGGCGTCCCGACATAGAGAACATCCCCGATCTTGGCCCTGCCGTTATCCTGCGGGATATAGGCTTGCAGCATATACAGGTTTTCCCGGTTGTCGCTGCGGGGGTTAGCGTGTACCCGGTAGAAGTAGTCCGGCTCGGCCTGTTCCTGTGCCATCTGCGCCCGCTGCTCCCGGCTGCTGTTGCGTTGCAGCTCCGTGGGCTTGATGCCGGAAAGGGGCTGAATACAAGCGATCCTGTCCGACGCATGGTAGGCGTTGTCGTTCAAAAGTCGCTGCCATGCGCCCACACTCGGCGCCCAGCGGAAACCGTTCTCTTTCAACTGCTGGCGGGCGTCCGCTTCCGGCTTGCCGTCAAAGAACACCTGCAAGCGGCCCTGATCCCGGTTGGCCTCCACATGGCCGCCGTCAAACTCCCAGCCCACATAGGCCACTTCGTTTGCGCGGGTCAGGCTTTCGATCCGCTGCCGGACACGGCGGATTTCCGCATTGTTGTTGGACAGCTCCCAGCTCTGAAACGGCTTCTTTTCATAGTGCCAGCCGGACGCCATATCTGCTTTCAGGTTTTCAAGGTTTTCAGGAGAGAGGTGCGGGCAGCCGTCCAGCGTACCGTGTTTGCGGTAATAGGCATTGACCGCTTTCATGGTTTCCTGCGCCTTTTCCAGACCGGCCAGCTTTTTTTGCAGCTTGGGAATGGCCTGCGGGTCGTCCTGCCGGATGCCGCCCATGCCGGTGCTGCGGATTTTATCAAGCAGCCCTTGGATGTACTGCCATTCCTGCATATTGCTGTCGCGGGCCGCGTTCTGTTTCTCTTTCTGGCGTACCGGGAAATTGGAACCACCGGCAATCAAAATGGACGGAACACGGGCGTCAATCTCATAGCCGTGGTTCATGTTGGCAGCCAGCTTCCGGGCATAGGTATCAAGCAGGCTGTCGATCTTCTCATGGTACATGGGATCGACGCGCTTTTTCTGTTCCTGTGCCAGCGCAAAGGCTTTATCCACATAATGCCGGTATTCGGCTGTGGCGCTGCCAGGCTTGTAGTCGGAAAAGCTGTTCATTTCCTTGGCACGGCGGGCCGCGCCCTCATTGATGGAATAGTAGTAGTCGGACGCCGCAGGTTCTTTTGTCTGCTGTTCCGGGGCTTCCTGCTGGGGCGGCTCTTTGACCTCCTGCGGCTGGGCCGGGGCCTCATAGCCAGCCGCCGCATATTCCTCTACAGTCATACCGGCGTCGGCGGCCTCCTGTGCAATTTCGGCCTCCACCTGCGCCTTGTAGTCCTGCAAGCTCTGGTCGAAGTCGGTCAGTTTCGGCATTTCCGGCAAAGGCTCTCCGTGGTTGAGCAGCGGACGGCACTCCATAGCGTAGTCCACCAGCGCCCCATAGTAGGCGGTTTCCTCCGGCGTCAGGGTGTCGCTGGACGCCAAACGGGTCTGCGCCTCCTGTTCCAGCCGGGACAGGTTGCAATGCAGCTCCATGTAGGGGATGATCTCGGTGAGAAAGGCTTCCCGGCTGGCGTGATCCTCCGCCCATGCCTCCGGGCCTCCCTGCCGGGTCAGATGGTCTTTCCATTTTTCGTCGTTCAGATAAAAGGTCTGATACTCCCGGATATGCTCAATCAGGGAACCGTCCCGGTCGCCAAAATCCTGCCGCCCGGAATAGCTGTGCGGCTCTCCTTGGAATGTAAAATCAATGCGGAAGTCGGTCTTGTCATAGTAGCCGCCGCCTCGATGTTCTGCGTCCAGCCGGGCAAACAAGGCGTCAGCCTCATGCAGCGGCATTTGCTGGCCCATTTCCAGATGGGGGCTTTCGGTGAAAAGGATCGTTACAACCGGCTCCGCTGCCGGATCAAGGGCGGTTTGCTGTTCCGCCTTGGCAACGGCAATCTCACTTTCAATCTGGCTTCTCACAAAATCATCCATGTGGCCGTGCTGCATTTCATAGCCCTGTTCGCACAGACGGTTGATAAGCTCGATCACCTTGTCCGTATCGCCCACAGTCTCGGCGTACTCCACGATCAACCGGCGTTCCTCGTTGCCCATGCGCTGACCGTCACGCTCGGCCCAGTCGATCAGAGCGTTGGCCCGTTCTGTGGGGGTGGCCTCCGGCATAATGGGCTTGTTGTTCAAGAGGCCGTCAATCCCATTCCACGGCTGCGGCTCCGGCTGTACGGAAATAGCATTGGCTTGTTCTGCGGCCTCCTGAAAATCTTCCAGTGCGTCGCCGGTGATGGTTTCCGTTACATGGCCCTGCGGTGCTATCCCGGAAAGAATTTCGTCGCGGGCCTCCGACAAAGAATACTCCGTATTGTCCAACTGTCCGCCGTCGATCTCTTTGTAGTCAGGGCCGTACACGGTATAGTCAAAGCCGTTTTCGCTGGTCTGGATAAAGAGAATATTGCCGCTTTCCAGACGGTAGGCAGCTTCTTGGGCCTCGGCCCGTTGCAGCGTCCCGTCGCCGGAAAGGACAAAGCCCTGTGTCTGAATAGCGTCCATCGTGCCTTGTGTCACCTCGCCGGTGGATTTCACATCGGCGTCAATCAGGGTTTGCAGCATGGCTTTCACACTGTCGGTCATTTCCTGCTGCTGTTCCGGGGGCAGCTTGGAAAACACACTGCCGGGGGTAGGCTGCTCGGCGGCCTGTTCCACAGTCGGCTCCACAATTTGCTCCACGGTCTGCTGCGCCTGCCGCTGTTGCTGAAGCTCGGCAAGGTGGCCGTCGATGGCGGTAATCAGCTCATGGGCGGTGGCCCGGATGGTTTCAAGGGATGCCCGCAGCTCTTTCAGGTCTTTGCCGGAACTCCAACCGGCCACATACCCAAAGGAATAGTCGGACGTGTCCAGCCCGTAGTGCTGGCAGACGGCATAGGCCACGCTCTCGGCCTGCACCTCGCGGGTGCGGCTGTCGGGCCGGTCGGCCTGCTCGGTCACAGGGGCCTCCGGGTCAATGGCGTGGAGCTTGGCATGGGCAATCTCATGGATGGCCGTTTTCAAAGTTTGCAGCTCACTCATGTTCTCCTGTATGGCGATCCGCTTTTCCGTCAGGTGGTAGTAGCCGTGAGAACCACCGGGGATGTCCTCAAAGGCCATCGGCACGGGGGAAGTCTGTTCCAGCGCCTTGAAGAAGTCCTCGTATTGCTCCACATTTCCGGCCAGCTCGTCCACACCAATAGAGGGCAAGGGTTCGCCCTCGGTCTGGCTCACGTCAAAGACAGACACGATCTTGAACGCCGGAACTTGTGTTTCCTGTACTTCGGTCAGAGGCTTGCCGTCTTTGTCCATGACCGGCTTGCCCTGTTCGTCCAGCTTCGGCACTTCCTTTTTCACCTTATAGGGGGCGGGGGCCAAAATCTTGATGCCTTTCTCGCCCCGTTTCACATTGCGGTGAAAATCGTCCCGCCACTTGTTGTAGCCTGCCACAAGCTGGCCGCCCTGCATGGCGATCAGCAGCGTATTGTTGAAACTGTAACTGTGGAACTTCGCCATAGAGGTGAGATAGGCTTTGTAGCGTTCACTCTCGAAAAGCTCCTGTATGCCGGTTTCCAGCCGGTCGGTGATCTCTTTCATGCGGTCGGCGCTGTTCTGGCTGTTGAGAATGATGGGGACGACGGGCGGCGGGGCCGCAGCTTCGGCGGTGGGTGCTGCCTCCGGCTGCACCGTCCGGGCCGGGGCCTCGTCCCGCAAAATTTCCGGCGCGGGATAGGCCATCACCCGGTATTCCTCCGGCACCGGCTGGCCCTCATGGACACGCTGCCACTCGTCGCCGCTTTTCACCAGATAGCCGTAATCGGTGAAAACACCATGCTCCGTATTGGCAATATGCAGGCCAAAACGGGGCAGGAAAATTCCCGCTTTCCATTCCTCCGGCATATCCACCATGCCGGAACGGTTCAGGTAGTAGTCACCCAACTGGCCCGTGCCGGTGACATCCGGCAGATGCACATAGTAGTCCACGTTGTCGGGATAGTCGATGATCTGGCCGATACTGCGGAAGTCGCTCTGCGGGCTTGTCAGGGCAGCGTTCAGCTCCGCAAGCTCGGCGGCGTCCAGCTTTTCCAGCCTCGCGGCAAGGAAGTTCAGCTCGTCCACATCGGCGGACAGCACCAGATCGCGGGGAAGCTTAATGGGACGCTCCTGTGGGCTTCGGTAGTCGTACAAGAAAAAGTCCTGCGGATTGTCGGCACTGATCCCGATTTCCCGCAGGGCTTCTTGCAGCTTTACGGTTGTGGTCGGCAAAGAAAACCAAAGGCCCTCTTTGCCTTGCTCATAACGCTGTCGGTTATGAAGCAGGATAGAAAACACTTCGCTCATTTGATCGCTCCTTTCATATTCATAGGGGTTTGGGGCTTTCCCCAACAAGCAAAATCCCCGGCCCGGCAGGGTGGCCGGGTCAGGGATTTATCGGAAGTGTGGCTACACTTCCTATGCTTGCTACGTTACTCCGTCAGCTCCTTTTCTCCACACGGTAGTTGACTACGTTACTCCGTCAGCTCCTTTTCTCCACACGGTAGTTGACGTACTTCCCGCCGGTATCGGCCAAAAGCACCGTCCCGTCGTAAGTTTTACCGGTTTTCATGGAGCGCAGGCCCTTTACCTTTGCCTTTCCGTCTTTGAGCAGCGCGGCGGCGATCTTCGAGGTGAACGTCTTGCCCCGTTCCTCAAAAAATCGGTCATTCTTCCACATGACAAACTGGCAGGCCCGGTTTCCGCAGTAATAGTTTTTCTTGCCCTCGTAGACGGCTTCGCCACAGCGGGGACACTTGCCAATAACAACACGCTCGGTCTGAAACAACTTTTGCGCGTCCTCGCTGATCTGCGAATACCGGGAAATCAGGCCCCGCGTCATTTCCTCAATGCCCGCCATGAAGCCCTCCGGGTCGGCCTCGCCCTTAGCAATGGCCGTCAGCTTGGTTTCCCATTCCGCCGTGAGCTGGGGAGAAGTCAGCACATCCGGCAGGACGCACACAAGGTTGTGGCCGTCCTTGGTGGGAAGTAGCTGTTTGCCTTTGCGTTCCACAAAGCCCATCTGCACCAGCTTTTCCAGAATGGAAGCGCGGGTTGCCGGGGTTCCCAAACCTTGGCGCTCGGCGTCCTCCGGCATATCCTCGGCCCCGGCACGTTCCATAGCGGACAAAAGCGTATCTTCGGTGTAGGGCTTGGGCGGCGTGGTGAAATGCTCGGTGATGCTGGCCTCCACCGGGTCAAAGGTCTGGCCCTCGGTGATCTCCGGCAGCTCCCTTGCCAGCTCCGGCGCGTCCTCGTCGGCGTCGGTCTTGAACGACGCCTTGAAGCGGCGCTCAATCTCTTTCCAGCCGGGGGTGAGAATGGTTTTTCCCTTGGCGGTGAACTCGTTCCCGGCGCAGGTGAATGTGGCGGTGACGGCCTCATACACATGGGGCGCGGCCACGGCACACAGCAGCTTGCAGCACACAAGGGACAGCAGTTTCTTTTCGCCCTCGGTCAGCCCGTCAAAGCCTTTCTGCACAAACTCCATCGTGGGGATAATGGCGTGGTGGTCGGACACCTTTTTGCTGTTCAGCACCCGGCCAAACTGCGGAGCAATGTCCAGCCCCGCCGCAAAGGAAAGCAGCGGCCACAGGCCGGACACGATGCTTTCCGCCGTAGGCTGCATATCGTCGGTAAGATACTGACTGTCGGTGCGGGGATAAGTCAGCAGCTTCTTTTCGTAGAGCTGTTGGGCATAGTCAAGGGTCTGCTTGGCGGTAAATCCAAACAGACGGTTGGCCTCTCGCTGCAAGGTGGTGAGATCGTAAAGGCGGGGCGGCTGCTCCGTCTTTTTCTCACGCTTCACCGATACACAAACGGCCTGCGCTCCTGCACAGGCCGTCTTGGTGGCGTCGGCGTCGTCGGGGTTCAGAAAGCGGTCGCTGGCCGCCTCCATGCCGCCCGCCGCGATATGAACAACGTGGTATTTCTCTTTTTTGAAATTGCTGATCTTGGCCTCCCGGTCAACCAGCATATTGAGGGTAGGCGTCTGGACACGGCCCACGGTCAGGGTCTTGTGGTAGAGGATGGAGAAAAGCCGGGTGGCGTTGATCCCCACCAGCCAATCGGCCTGCGCCCGGCACAGGGCCGATTGATACAGGTCGTCGTAGTCGGCCCCCGGTTTCAGGTGGGCAAAGCCCTCGCGGATCGCCGCGTCCTCCATGCTGGAAATCCAAAGACGCTTGAACGGCTTTTTACAGCCCGCCATCTGGTAGACGAAACGGAAAATCAATTCGCCCTCGCGCCCGGCGTCGGTGGCGCACACAAGGCCCGTCACGTCGGGACGCTCCATCAGGGAGCGCAGCACGGCAAACTGTCCTTTCTTTTCGGCGGGGATAATGTACTGCCATTCCTGCGGCAAAATCGGCAGGTCGTCATAGCGCCACTTCTTGAAATGCTCGTCATAGGCTCCGGCGTCGGCAAGGGAGACAAGGTGGCCGATACACCAGCTCACCAGATAGCCGTTTCCCTCCATGTAGCCGTCCCTTTTCTGATCCGCACCGATCACGCCCGCAATGCTGCGGGCGACGCTCGGTTTCTCTGCAATTACCAACTGAATACTCATTCCTTATTCCTCCTTATCCTGCGCGGGTTCCTCGTCCTCCGGGGTCGGTTCGTCCTCGTCGTCCTCGTCCTCGCCAAAATCGTATTCGTCCAGCTCGTCGCCGCCCTTGGTGTCGGCCTTGGGCTTCTTAAACTTGAAGAAGTAAAGGGCCGCGCCGCCGCCGATCAGGGCCACCACAAGGAACACGACAAGGCCGCCCATGCCGGTGCTTTTCGCTTCATCTTCCTGCGGCTGCTCGGTTTCCTCTGGCTCCTGCGGTTCCGGCTCCGGCCCGGTACACTCGGTCATATTGGTTTTACATACCGGGCAATTCGTGTTGACGGCTCCCGCCGCGCACTTGGTCGTACAGGTACAGGTTTCCGGGGCGGCTTTGCCGTCCTCCAACAGTGCTTGCAGGTCAGCGTCGTCCACTTGGTTGAGGAAGTGAACGGCGGTTTCCTTGTCCTCGTTGGCGCGGTCGATCAAAATATAAAAGTAGTTGCCCGCCTTGGTGGTAACGGTGATAAGCTGCTTATCTCCGTAGAAATCATCCACCAGTGTTGCGTTGCCCTCCGGGGTGACAGGTACGCCCTCCGGCTCCATGCCGCCAGTGGTGGGTTCTTCCTCCTGCGGTGCCTCGGTGGTTTCCGGCAAAGGCTCCGGGTTGGGGTCAGTGCCACCGGCAAACGCGGTGGTGGAAAAGGCCGTCAGGCAAAGCACGGCGGCGAGTGTCACGGTAAACGTGCGAATGATCTTATTCTTCATCGGCATTGTCCTCCTGTTCAAAATCCGGCTGCGGGGCCGGGGCGGTCTGCAAAGCGCCGCCGCGCAGGAACGCCGCAAATTCCTCCGGCTTCATGTTCAGGCCGCGCACAAGCTGGATGATCTGCAAATTCTCCTGTTCGGTCTTTGCCGCTTCCAGCTCACGAAGCTGCTTTTGCAGCTCTGCGATCTTGGCCTTGGTTTTTTCAATGTCCTTTTCGATACGGTCAAGTTTGTTTGCCATAGTCAAAACTCCTTTCTGGCGTCAAGGCAGACGCCCGTAACAATAGAAATGCTGCTGCCAATAACTCGAATTGAGGTTGGTGTAAGAAATCGGGTCGCCACAGTGCAACATCACGGAATTGCCCACATAAATGCCGACATGGGAAACGCCGGGGGTGTCGTAGGTGCCGACGAAAAATACAAGGTCGCCGGGCTTGGCCTGCTCCGGGGAAACAGGGGTACAGATATTGCAAAGGCCCTGTGCACCCAGCCGTCCCACGTCCCATCCGCTGTGATTGATTACCCAGCTCACAAAGCCGCTGCAATCAAAGCTGGTGCTGGGAGAGCTGCCGCCCCACACATACGGATAACCTACATACTTTTCCGCCTCGGCCATCATTGCGGCAAAGGTGGCGTCCTCCAAAGCCTCCGGGGGAATGTCGTAATAGGTCGGCTCCTTGACGGTGGAAGCGTTGGGATAGGTGCCGTTTGGGAACAGGTCAGGCCGGTTGCCCAGCGTGTGCGTATACACCGCATACAGGCTCATTTGTTCCTCACCCATGATGTAAACAGGCAGATGGGACATATCGAAGTTTTCCAGCTTCACGTTGCAGATGTAATAGGTGTAGGGAACTTGCACAGTATAGGTGTTGCCCTCGCTGTCCGTCCGGGTTTCGGTGCGGTATCGGGTTTCGGTTTCAATGGTCTGTGTCAGGGTATATTGCTTCTCAAAGAGCATGGCAAGGTCGCCTTGCACGTCGCCCAGCGTATAGACGCCCTCATGCAGCGCCGACAGGATGGAAGTCAGCACATAGGGGTCATGACCGATCTCGTCCAGATCGAAACGGTATTCGTCATAGCCGGGGTGCAGGCTTTCGTAGTTGTCAAGCTCATACTGCAAATCGGCCTCCATGTCCGCATAGGCGGCTTCCGCCCCCAGCATATCGCTGTCCTCGGACAGATAGGACGTGGCTGCCACGCCGGTTCCTGCGCTGCCGAACATGGCCGTACAGGATTGCAGGCCGCCCATAATCAGCATGAGCATAAGGCCCACACCGCCGATCAGCAGCACACCTTTCCAGTGCCGGGCCACAAAGGACGCGGCCTGTTTGCTTTTCTCGGCGGCTTTTTTGGCGGCTGCGGCGGTGGTCTTGGTGGCGCTGGCTGCGCCCTGTGCCGTCTGGCCCGCCGCCCGTGCTGCCTTGGCATAGTCCCGTTTGATTTTCTGTTTCTGCCAGAACCGGGCCACCGGGTTTTTCACCGCCTGCGCCATTTCCGGGTTGTCCCGCAAGGATTTCTGGTAGATGTACTCCGCATTGGCGGCAATGGCCTTTTTCTCGGCCTTGGCTGCGGCCCGGTAGGGTTTGAGCTTGTGGCGGTGGACGCCGCTGCGGATCATGCGGCCCGCCTGCCGTTCCGCCAGTTCCTCCCCCTTGTGGCCGCCCTCCACGCCCACATTTTCGTGTTCGACCTCGTGGATTTTTCCGTGGAGGTAAAGCCCGGCTTCCTGTATGGGACGACTGGCCGGGTTTGGTTTGAGCTGGGGAGGGGCTTTCTCCACCTTGTCAAAATACAGCCTGCTTTTGGCCTTGCCCTTGGCCTCGTCATAGACGGTTTCCTTGGTGACGACGCGCTTTTTCGGCAGGGCTTCTTTGGCCGCTTCCAGCTTATCCGCCCGTTTTTCTGCCTTTTTGATATACGGGGCCAGCTCTGGGGAGGCCCGTTCCTCGGCGGTAAACTGCAACCGGGAAACGGGGCCGGTAGCCTGCGCCACGGTTTTTCCAGCGTCCTTGGCCGCTTTCTTTGCCTTGTGGCGGTCGTGCAGTTCGTCCGCCCGTTCCAGTATTTTTTCCGCCGCGCCCTCCGGCTGGGCGGTGTATTCCTGCTCGGTCTCCCGGCTGGACACATTGACGCTTTCGCCGGTGGTCTGGTTATCCAGCGTCAGGCCGTCGCGGGTCATGTGCTGCGTTACCTTGTCGCGGGGTTTTAAGGGTTCCATATCCGATCACCTCCTTGCTGTCTGTTCCGGCAGCGCCCGGTTTCGATCTCTGCAATATAGCGCAGGATGGGGTACACCTGCGGGGGAACAACTGCGTTTCCCAAAGTCTTTAACCGTTTTGCCACATTCGCCGGCGGGTCGCTGATTAAGTACGGGATTTGCGCCGGTTCTTTGGCCCACATGGAATGTCCGTCCATCTCCGGGGGAATCCCATCAGCCATTCCACCCAGTCGGGATTCAGTTTCACATCCCCCGGCGGGCTGCCCAGCAGTTTGTAAACCGCCCATGACAGCCGCGCCGTCCATACGGTTCCGCTGGGGTTGTATTTTCGGAAGCTCCCGGTCGGGGTCATCCGCACATCGACAGTCTTCCCCACATCCCCCGTGTCGCTGGCAAGGGGCGTGGGAAGCAGTATGGCCGATGATGAAAGTTCTTTTGCGCTCATGCCATGCGCCGACGGCGACAGCAGGAAGTACGAAAACCCTAACGGCGTAGCCTGCCTGCTCCAAGTCAAAAACCGTCTTGTCGAGCCCCAGATGGATGAAGCCAGCAACATTTTCTCCAAGCACCCAAGAGGGGTGCAGTTCCCGGATAACGCGGAGCATTTCGGGCCATAAATACCGTTCGTCCTCAAATCCCCGTTGTTTCCCGGCGCTGGAAAAGGGCTGGCAGGGGAATCCCCCGGAAATAAGTGTGATGGTTTCTCGTCCTGTTTTTTCAAAAAATGCCTCCTTTGTCACTGTGGTAATGTCCCGGAATTTTGGTACCTGCGGCCAGTGCTTTTTCAAAACTTCCATCGGGAAATCCGCCCATTCGCACTGGCATACGGTGGTAAACCCTGCGGCTTCCGCCGCAAGGTCGATCCCGCCGATCCCGGAAAACAGGCTGAAATGTGTTAAGGCGCTCATACCGTCGCCCCATCACCTAACCGGGTCGTCATGATCTGGTAGAGCTGGGTGTTTTTCGGGATGGGGTTCTTAAAGGGCAGGATCACATTTTCGTAAATGAGAAGCCCCTCGCCGGGTTCGGAATTGTCCACATACCGTAATTGCTGGGGCGAAATGTTCAGCCGTTCCGCAAGGATTTTGCGGTCGCCGCTGGCTTGATTGAGCAGGCAGATGAAGTCGCTGTTTTCCAAAATGTTCTCAATTTCCGGGGAGGAAAGCAGGTCTTTCACATTCTGTGTCGCACCTGTGGGAATCCCGCCCCACTTACGAAAACGCTTCCAAATCTCACAGGAAAAGGCCGCCGTCTGTTCCTCACGCAAAAGCAGGTGGAACTCATCACAGAAATACCATGTCGCCTTGCCCTTGCTGCGGTTTTGGGTGACGCGCCCCCAAATCTGGTCTTGGACAATGAGCATACCGATTTTCTTTAGCTGCTTGCCCAGCTCCTTGATGTCAAAGGCCACAATGCGGTTTTGAATGTCGATGTTGGTTCTGTGGTTGAACACATTTAAGCTGCCGGACACATACAGGTCAAGGGCCTGCGCCACCCGGTCGGCCTCCGGGATATGCTGGTCTAACAGGGCTTTGTGCAGGTCTGCAAGGATGGGCATATTTTCCGGCTTGGGGTCTGCCAGATAAGGCCGGTAGATCACCTGTACCGCCCGGTCGATCACCGTCTTTTCAATGGCTTCCAGCCCGTTCTTGCCACCCATGACAAGCTCACAGAACGACAGTACAAAGTCGGATTTTAAGGCCAGCGGGTTTTCATCCTCGGAGTAGTTCAGGTTGATGTCCAGCGGGTTCACATAGTTTTTGCTGGTAGGCGACAGCTTCACCACCTGCCCATGCAGCCGCTTCACAAGGGGGTAATACTCGGCCTCTGGATCACAGATATACACATCGTCCGGGGTGCAGAGGAACACGCTCAAAATTTCTGATTTACAGCTCATACTTTTGCCGCTTCCCGGTGTCCCCAGCTTTAGCCCGTTGGGACACCTCGCTCGTTTGCGGTCGAGCATAATCATGTTGCCGGTCTTGGCGTTGATCCCGTAATACATGGCGTCGCCGCCCTGAAAAAGCTCCTGCGTTACAAAAGGGACGAACACGGCCACGCTGGAAGTCGTCAGGGAGCGTTCAATCTGGATGTGGCTGGCCCCCAGCGGCAGGCTGCTCATAAGCCCCTGTTCCTGTTGGTAGTCCAGCCGCACAAGGGAACAGTTGTATTTCTGTGCAATACCGGCAGCCCAGAACACATCGTTTTCCAGCTTTTGCCGGGTGTCTGCGGTGTTCAGCACCAAAAAGGTAAGCTGGAACATCCGTTCATTCCGGCTCTGCAAGGTCTTTAGCAACTCCTTGGCGTCCTGCCCGTAGGTGGCAAGGTCGCTGGGAAGTATATCCATGTCGTAGCCGCTGCGGACAGCCCGTTTCTGTTCCTGAATCTTCATGGCGTCAAGGTCGGTGATCTTGCGCTTGACCGTCTTAATGGCGTCGCTCTGGTCGATGGCCTGCACATGGAGGTTCACCACAATGCCGTTTTCCGTGTTGAGAAAGTCGGCCAGCATTTCATCCGACAGTTCCGGGGAGAGGATTTGCAGAAAGCTCACCGCCCCGTATTTGCCGCCCAGCCCGAACATCCGGGCATTGCCGAAGCGGAACGAGGACGGGGCGATAAAGTCCTTGGTAGAAAGCCCCGACGGGGCAAGCCACTTCCAGTCAAAGGAGAACGGTTCCCCGTCCGGGTGGAAAATGCTGTGCATGACTTCCAGCCGTTCCTTGGCGTCCAGTCCCCACGCGGAGGCCCCCATGCTCTTGAAATAGCCCAAAAGGTCGGTTTCGATCCGGCGCAGTCTGGCGCGGGCCATTTTCAGGCTGTCCGCCTCGA
>OGHE01001021.1_pt1 | contig 20965 bp, 15 predicted proteins | sample 1571431 | NCBI WGS metagenome assembly OGHE01 (sample SAMEA2581966, study PRJEB24529) | metagenome | biome: Human gut stool | place: China | collected 2011 | reverse complement strand
ATTTGCAAGCAGATGGCGTGCAAAGTCGCCAGACGCTCTTTGTGCGGTATTGCCTTATATGGGGAAGTTGTGGGTTGCCTGAAATTATCCAGCCACTTTCGGCGATACCGACCGCCGGAAAATGTGCTGGTAGGCTTTCAGTGCCACCGGCAGCAGAATGAACAGCAGCGGCAGGTCTATCGCCAACTCGATGACATTTTTTGCCACACGCGCCACGATCGCCGCACCATACGCCTCCTGCGGGATAAAGCCGTAGTGCAGATTCAGCTTGGTCTGGATCAGCAGGTTGATGATGATAACGTCAGCCAGCCGTGCCACGATTGCACGGAGATACAGGGTGATGTCCGTAGTCTTGCCGGTCTTGTTGCTGACAAACTGAATGCTGTGGCCACTCCACTTCTGATACAGGAACAGCCCGTAGAACAGTCCCTGTAAGCCGCCGACCAGCACATATGCCGGCAGGAAGCCGCCGCTGGGGTGTGCCAGATAGCCCACGATGTCGCAGGCAAAACCTGCCATCATTCCCATGCACGGACCGAACAGCATGCCGATAATGGCGATAGCGAGGAACGCGAAGTTCAGCTTGGCAAAACCGATGTCAATGGAAAACATCTCGATGACCATGGAAACAGCCACCAGCAGCGATGTAGTCACCAGACTGCGAACCTTGGTGAATTCCTTTGCGGAATCCGTAAATACAGACAAAAAATCTCTCATGAAAAAATACCTCCTTTGCCTTGCGGCAGTACAAAACGTTTCTGCTTCGTGCAGCATAAGAGGTGTTTTCTCTGAGAGATTTCTGACTTCTTATGATACATTCAGCGGGATGCGGAAACCGTACCGCAAGCGATCGTTCTCGCTTTTCGTCCCGACAGCAACTCCCCGTCTGACGGACACTTAACGCACGATTTCCTACTCTGGAAATGCAATCTATTCGGTGCTTTCACACCGTTTCAACCCGAAAATTCGGGCAGATGCCAAAGGCTATACGCACAGATCACTTTTCGATCACACGTACACGGAGTACGCCGTCGATAGCAGTCAGTGCTTCGATCATGCCATCGGTTACGCCGTCAATATCCAGAATGGTATACGCGTAATCCTTCTTGCTGGCATTGGTCATGTTCTCAATGTTGGCACCGGCTTCGCCAATGACAGAAGTCAAAGCAGAGATCATTGCCGGCACATTCCGGTGAATGACGCAAACCTTGGTGTATACTGCCTGAAGCTGTGCATTCGGCAGGTTGACACTGTTGCGAATATCACCCTGTTCCAGATAAGCCATCAGCTCATCGGCAGCCATGCTTGCACAGTTGTCCTCGCTCTCCGGTGTCGATGCACCCAGATGCGGAGTAGCAATGATGTGCTTGGCGTTGCAGGTCTTGGCATTGGGGAAGTCGGTGCAGTAGTAAGCCACCTTGCCGCTTTCCAATGCAGCGATCATATCCTCATCGTTGACCAGTTCGCCGCGGGCATAGTTCAGCACGCGAACGCCGTCCTTCATCTTTGCGATCGCGGCAGCGTTGATCATGCCCTCTGTGTCCTTGTTGAACGGTACGTGAATGGTCAGATAATCTGCGGCAGCGAATACGTCGTCCTGTGTCTTTACGACCGTTACCGACGGATCCAGACGCAGTGCAGCACCAACGGACAGGAACGGGTCTGTACCAACGACCTTCATGCCCAGTGCCACAGCGGCATTTGCCACCAGTGCACCAATGGCACCCAGACCGACAATGCCCAGTGTCTTGCCCTTGATCTCCGGACCGGCGAACTGGCTCTTGCCCTTTTCCACCTGCTTTGCCACAGAGGTTTCGCCGTCTTTCAGGGTTGCTGCCCATGCCATTGCCTCCGGAATCTTACGGGAGGAAATGAGCAGACCGGTGAGCACCAGTTCCTTTACGGCATTGGCGTTTGCACCCGGTGTATTGAATACGCAGATACCAGCCTCCGAGCAGCGATCCAGCGGAATGTTGTTCACGCCGGCACCGGCACGGGCAATGGCTTTCAGGTTATCCCCGAACGAGGTATCGTGCAGCGATGCACTGCGGACCAGAATTGCGTCCGGATTCTTGGCATCGTCCGAAATGGTATAAGCATCACAGAACCGGTCTATGCCTGCCTTGGAAATCTTATTGAGTGTCTGAATGGAATATTTCATTATGCTGTCCTCTCCTCAAGCGTTGTCTGCTTCAAACTGCTTCATGAATGCAACCAGCTTTTCTACGCCCTCGATCGGCATTGCGTTGTAGATCGATGCACGCATGCCGCCAACGGTGCGGTGACCCTTCAGGTTCACGAAGCCGGCAGCAGTTGCTTCCTTGATGAACTTCGCATCCGTGTCCTTGTCGCCGGTAACGAACGGTACATTCATCAGAGAACGGTCTTCCTTGCGGACAGTACCCTTGAACAGCTTGCTCTCGTCCAGGAAATCATACAGCACCTTTGCCTTGGCGATATTCCGCTTCTGCATTTCTTCCAGACCGCCCATTTTCTTGAGCCACTTGAAAACCTTGCCGCAGATGTAGATGCCATAGCAGGGCGGAGTGTTGTACAGAGAATCTGCGTCAGCCTGTGTCTTCCATGCCAGCATGGTGGGTGTGTTTTCCACAGCCGGCTTTTCCGGAATCAGATCTTCGCGGATAATGGCGATAACGACACCGGCAGGTCCTACATTCTTCTGTACGCCGCCGTAGATCACGCCGTACTTGGTCACATCGACCGGCTCACTCAGGAAGCAGGAGGACACGTCAGCGACCAGTGTCTTGCCCTTGGTGTTGGGCAGCTTCTTATATTTTGTACCATAAATGGTGTTGTTCTCACAGATATACACATAATCTGCGTCATCATCGATGGGCAGATCGGAGCAGTCCGGAATGTAGGAGAAGGTTTTATCTTCCGAAGAAGCCACCTTGACAGCCTTACCGTACTTCTGGGCTTCCTGATAAGCTTTCTTTGCCCACTGACCGGTAACGATGTAGTCTGCTACGCCGTTCTTCATGAGGTTCATGGGAACTGCTGCAAACTGCTGGGAGGCACCGCCCTGGAGGAACAGTACCTTATAATTATCGGGGATTCCCATCAGGTCACGCAGATCCTGTTCTGCGGTCTTGATGATCTCATCAAAAGCGGCACTGCGGTGGCTCATTTCCATAACGGACATACCGGTACCCTGATAATCCAACATTTCATCGGCTGCTTCACGCAGAACCTCCTCCGGCAATACCGCAGGGCCTGCACTGAAATTGTATACTCTATGCATTGTCAATACCCTCCTGTGGAAAAAAGCATACAGCTTATCCTACTGCTTTCATTTTTTCCAAAACTTTTCCGCATTTTCATTGAAAATTGCAACACGGTACTTTCTATTATACGCTTTTTCGGCGAAATTGTCAAGCATTTCACAGGGAAATCATGAAAATCCATTTTGGAAATGTCTTTTCAGCCAAAACAGATGCACGTTTTACGCGGGCAGCTGTGCTGCCGTTTGTGTCGGTTTCCGCTTATCCCAACACGCCAAAGCTGCCGTCTGCCTCTGCCGCCAGAATTTCCAGACTGTCCAGAATGGTGATCTCCTCGCCGTCGCTGTTCTCGCCCTTCATGGTCACGGCAATATCATAGATCGCATCGGACTGTTCTTCCAGATCCTTGGTGAATTCCTCACCGAATGCCTGTGTATAGGCGTTCAGGTACTCCTGCACAAAATTGGTATCCTCCTCGAAGTCCTCCGCCAGCACTTCCTGTGCCTGTGCCAGTTCCAGACTCTGAATGGTAAAGTTATCGGTGCCGGCATAGTTCACCAGATTCTGGTGCAGCTGTTCCATGCTGTTCTCCAGTCCGTAACCGTACTGCTCTTGTAACAGGCTCTCCAGCGATGTCCGGTACAGCGGGTTGATCTGCTCCAGATACAGGTCATAGTTCTGGGTGTCCACTGCATAAAAGTACAGGGCAACGGTATTTGCCAGTTCGTCCGGAACCTTGTCCTTATCGTAGGTCAGCTTGTAGTTCATGTTGTCCGGATCGGATTCTGTCACCGGCTCTATGGAATCGGCAGAATCTGCTGTGCTGCTCTCTGCCGCAGAGCTTTCCGCCTTGTCTTTCTTTTCGCCGCAGCCGGCTGCACCTGCCGCCATGCCGCATGCCAGCAGCAAAGCCAGTGCCTGTTTCCAGATGTGTTTCATCATGTTTTCCTCCAAAACAAAAAAGCGTGGGCAGCTGCCGGTTTTTCCTACACACCATATGGTTTGTCCTGTAGGGAACTACACCCGCATTGTCCCACGCTTTGCCTTTATGATTTATCCGAATGTTTTTGTGCTGATGCCGTTGGCAGCTGCCCATGTTTCTATGGCAGAGCCGGACGGGCAAGTGATAGTCACGCCCAGCGGCTCGCTGCCCTCTACCAGTCCCCAGCGATCATATTCCAGTGACGCATTCGCCACAGTCAGATCAGTCAGGCTGGTACAGCCGGTGAATGATTCCTCCATGACGGTGGAAACGGTTGCCGGCAGAGAAATGCTGGTCAGTGCCGAACAGCCTGCAAAAGCTGCACGGTCGATCTGTGCCACGGTTTCCGGAATCTGTACGGTGGTCAGACTGCCGCAGTCCATGAACGCACTTTCGCCGATTTCCGACAAGCCCTCCGGCAAAGTCACTTCCGTGAGATTCTGGTTTGCCTCAAAGGCGTGGTTGGAAATGGCAGAAACCACATAATTGTCCACGGTGGACGGCACTTCCAGAACGGCTTCCATGCCCTGATAGCCGGTGATGCTGACGGTACCGTCATCGTTCATCTCATACTGGAACACGTTTGTTTCCGCACTGCTGCCGGTTTCTTCCGATGCAGTGCTGCTGTCTGCTGCCTGTGCCGCAGAGCTGGCGGAATTCGCCGTGCTGACGGCTGGCTGTTTGTCATCGCCGCAGCCGGTGGCAGACAGTGCAAATGCTGCTGTCAGCAGGGCTGCCCAAAGTGTCTTTTTCCAAAACTGTTTCATATTTTCATTCCTCTCTGAAACGGGGGAACCCAAGAAAACGTTAGAACTTATTTCTTGCCACGCATCTTGGCACGCTGCTGGTTGCTCAGGATCTGCTTGCGGATCCGCAGCGATTTCGGCGTTACTTCCAGCAGCTCATCATCTGCCAGAAATTCCAGACAGTCTTCCAGACTCAGATTGCGGGGCGGTACCAGACGCAGAGCATCATCGCTGCCGCTGGCACGGGTATTGGTCAGGTGTTTCCGCTTGCAGACATTGACTACCAGATCTTCTGCCTTCGGCGATGCACCGACGACCATGCCCTCATACACCGGTACGCCGGCACCGATAAACAGGGAGCCGCGTTCCTGTGCGTTGAACAGACCATAGGTGACAGCTTCGCCGGTTTCGAAAGAGATCAGAGAGCCGGTGCTGCGGCGGGGAATATCCCCCTTATACGGTGCGTATTCATAGAATACGCTGCTCATGATGCCCTCGCCCTTGGTGTCGGTCAGAAATTCGCTCTTGTAACCGAACAGACCACGGGACGGGATCAAAAATGTCAGGCGGGTACGGCTGCCCTGCGGGTGCATATCCTGCAATTCTGCCTTACGGGAACCCAGCTTTTCCATGACGGAGCCGACACAGTCTTCCGGCACGTCAATGGACAGTTCCTCGATCGGCTCGTAACGCTTGCCGTCTACTTCGTGGAACAGAACACGTGGTGTGGAAACGCCCAGTTCATAGCCTTCACGACGCATGTTTTCGATCAGAATGGACAGGTGCATTTCGCCTCTGCCGGCAACGCGGAACGCATCAGTGCTGTCGGTTTCGGTGACACGCAGAGAAACGTCACGGAGCAGTTCCCGCATCAGGCGGTCACGCAGCTGGCGGGAGGTAACGAACTTGCCTTCCTGACCGGCAAAGGGGCTGTCGTTGACGCTGAAAGTCATTTCCACAGTCGGTTCGCTGATCTTGGTGAACGGCAGTGCTTCGAAGTCGTCCGGTGCACAGACCGTATCTCCGATCGAGATGTTTTCGATACCGCTGATCCAGACAATGTCGCCTACGGTCGCACTCTCTGCCGGCACACGCTGCAAGCCCTGAATTTGCAGCAGGGAAACGATCTTGTTCCGACGGGTATTTTCCGGATCGTGGTAGTTGCCCAGCAGTACCTGCTGTCCCACCTGAATGGTACCTCTTTCAATTCTGCCGATACCGATTCTGCCCACGTATTCATTATAGTCAATGGAGGAGATCAGCATCTGTAACGGTGCATCCGGATCGCCCTCCGGCGGATTCACATAGGACATAATGGTGTCGAACAGCGGCTTCAGATCTTTGCCCTCACCGTGGGGGTCAAAGCTTGCGGTACCTGCACGGCCGGAGCAGTACAGGAACGGCGTATTCTCCAGCTGTTCCTCGCTGGCATCCAGATCCATCAGCAGTTCCAGCACCTCATCTGCGATCTCGTCCAGACGGGCATCGGGGCGGTCGATCTTATTGACGACCACAATGATCTTCAGGTTCATTTCCAGAGCCTTGGACAGTACGAAACGTGTCTGGGGCATCGGACCCTCTGCGGCATCGACCAGCAGAATGGCACCGTCTACCATGCTCAGTACACGCTCTACCTCGCCGCCGAAGTCAGCGTGTCCCGGTGTATCAATGATGTTGATCTTGGTATCGCCGTAGCGTACCGAAGTATTCTTTGCCAGAATCGTGATACCGCGTTCCCGTTCCAGATCGTTGGAGTCCATGACACGTTCTGCCACAGCCTGATTTTCACGGAACACGCCGCCCTGTTTCAGCATTTCGTCTACCAGCGTTGTCTTACCGTGGTCAACGTGTGCGATAATGGCAACATTTCTCAAATCCTCACGAACCATAATTCTCTCCTCATTCCTATGGTATGGGTTTCGCGAACCGGCATCAAAGCCTGTCCGCCGATTCTGCACAGACAGCACCGTGCAAAGCTTATGCAGGACTGCCTGATATGTATTGCTCTACAATCCATACACATGCGAAAAAGAAAAACAGGCAAACTCCCGAAGGGTTTGCCTGTTTTCTGGTGGGGGAGGACGGATTCGAACCATCGAAGCTAGAAGCAACAGATTTACAGTCTGCCCCCTTTGGCCACTCGGGAACTCCCCCATGTAACATATGTATGTTGTAGAATATTGGAGCTGGTGGACGGACTTGAACCCCCGACCTGCTGATTACAAATCAGCTGCTCTACCAACTGAGCTACACCAGCACTCGTGTGCTACAACGATAATTATTATAGCACAACTTCGGGGTACTGTCAAGCATTTTTTTGAGGTTTTTATTTTTCAAAGTTTCAGAATGTGAAACTTGTCTTTCTGAATCAAAATATAGCTGATTTTAGCTATACAGGAATCTGAAAATAATTTTTATGGGACAGGCAGTTTGACAGAGAGAGCCTCAGCTGCCGGCACAATTCAGGATTTATCGGGGCAATGTGGGCATCGCCCCCTACTTTATAAATTAGGCTTCCTTGAAAAAGGCACCCAAACTGAGCTGGCAGCCGCAAGCTGACTGAGAGATTTTGCTGTGAAATCTGCAATTCAAGAAAAAATTTCACCAGAATCCCTCCACCAGCTTCGCTGGTCCCCCTCCCTTTTCAAGGGAGGCTTATTCCAAAATAAAAAGAACCTGTTTTGCATCTGTGCTTATACAGATGTAAAACAGGTTCTAAGGAAGAAGTGGGAATCTGCCCTCATGGAACAGGCAGAATCCACATGAAGATGTCAGGATTTAACCAACTGCTTCGACAGCATCATAATCGCCAGGTTCCGCATCGGAAATATCGTATTCGTTGTAATTTTCAACGCTGAACAGTTCCTCAGTCTGGGGATCATCGAAGAACGAATCCTTAATAGGAATTTGCAGATCAATCGCATTGCCCTGATCTGTCAGACCGTCCTCCGACCACAGGTAAAGTTCCACATAGGACTCCCCTGCCTGCATCGGTCTGTCCAGAATCGCATACTGCATGAGCAGCTGTAAAGATTCGCTCTGGTTCAACGGCTGGCAGTCAGAAGCATAGGCATAGTGACCGCTGTAAGCCGAATCGGAAGAACCGCCGTAAACATTCATGTTGACGGAAACATTCTTATCACTCTTGGTCAGTTCCGGCAGCATTGCCAGATCGTCCTTTTGTGCCGCATAGAGCATTTCGTAGAATTTCTTTGTCGTTTCCGGTGTCAGATTCTGATAGATCATGCAATCCAGCGTGTATGATCTTCCGTTTTTACGGAATGTGTAATCGATGTCGCTCACCCATGTATCGTCAGTACTGCCGTTCTGCATTGTCTGATACAGGGTTTCAAAGTCTGCTGACTGCAATTCCTCCCGATAGGTCTGCAACAGCTCCTCTGCCTGCTCTGTACTCAGATAGCAGGAACCCACCTGATCGCGGAATGCTGCAGTGCCCTTGAGTTCCTGCGGCGGATTTCGCCATGCGTCCACATAGTCCGCATTGGTCTGCAATGCATCCAGCAGCTTTTCCGTTTCGGAAACAGGCACATAGATCAGCCGGCAAAGTGTCTGGTCTTTCGTGCGGATAATCACGTGATAAGCACAATAGGAATAGTCACTTTCGGTGTAATACTTGCTCTGATAAGCATCGCTCCCGCCTTCTTCCCACGTTTTCAGGTTTTCGTCCAGATAGTAGGACACCAGTGTCACGGCAGTGGGGTCGGTGATCGCAATGTCACGGCTCATCAGGTTGATATAATCCCGATAGTTCAGATAGCTGCCACCGGAAATATAGTCCGTGCCGTCTGTACTGCAGAAAGACACGCTTTCGATCTCCTGCATTGCCGGACGCTGTGCCACGATGTGTTTTTCCACCGCATGCATGCCCAGCAGGATCCCCACATTCAGCAGTGCCACAATGCCCAGCCCCGGCAGTGCCGTCAGCAGATTTTTCCACTTCTTCGTGGTAATCAATTCGTAGGCAAAGTACACCAGTGCTGCCACCAGATAGAACACCAGGAACACAAACCATTCGTCCCGCAGCATACCAGCAGTCATCTCGCTGAACATCGCACAAACGATAAAGATACAGATCACCATGGTCACCACAATGCGGTAGATGTGCTGGAGCAGACGGCTGGGAGCAGACTGTCCGGCAGCCTCACTGCGGCGGCGGCGGAACAAGAACGCCGCGATCGCAAAATACAACAGCCCCAGCAGGAACGTGTACAGATATGCCTGCCAGCTGGGAGAAAAGAGAGTTTCTATGCTCGTTCCGTCGTTTTCGGACATGGAAAAGGTCACGTTGACACCAGAGAACAACAGGTTATTGGCATTCCGGAAAAATCCCGTTCCCGCAGAATCCGACAGAAACGGCAGGGCATTCACCATAGACGACTGCAATGCCAGTACACAGAGCCGCGGCAAAAAAAGCAGGATTCCGGCAAACAGCAGGTTCGTGAAAACAGTACCGGTAATGCTCATGGAAACCAGCATGCCGGCAACCAGCAGAAAACTCATGCAGAACAGGCTCGCCGCAAAGGGCAGCAGGCTGTCCATCAGCAGAGTGATATACTTGTGTGTAAATCCACAGGTGATGACAGAAGTCAGCGTGCCCAGCACCAGCAGCAGGACTACCCACAGCAGCACGGCTCCGGCATAACTCAAGTACAGGGTGATCCGTTTATGGGGCAACGCGTGGTACAAGTCTGATGCCGCCCGATTATCCAGAAAGTGGAACAGCATCAGTGTCATCAGCGGTGCCGCCAGCAGCACCACAAGCAGCGTCACATTGATTCCCCACGCTTCATAGACGACTTTGGTATAATGAGGGCTGCTGCTCAAGCTGATTGCCTGGGCAACCGGCTCCAGAATGGCACCCAGCACCACGATCACAGCACTGAAGATCCCGATCATCTTGCACTGCTGAAAGCCTTCCCACAGCAGCCGCAGGGAAAAGTGCATCTTCTTTTGTTTCATCTGATAAATCCTCCCCTTGCATGAAAATACGCCACGGCACAAACCGCAGCCAGTCCCAATACCACCAGCAGCAAAGCCAGCGAACCCAGCAGCTGCCGGCGAGCTTCCTGCCGATCCTGTCTTCCGGCATACCGATGTTCAAGATTTTGCATGTTCGCTCTCCTCCTCTAACAGGTCATCGATCTGGAACGTATAGCCCAGCGTTTCCATTTCATATGTAAAGACTTCTTCCAGTGTCAGCGGAAGTACGTCCAGCAGGATCGGTTCCATTGCCCGCAGCTTCTGCACGATCTCGTCGCGGTCGCCGCTGACGATCAGATTGGCAACGCTGCCGCTCTTCTCATAGTGGGAAACCTGAATCCCCTGGAACTTGCTCTTGTCGTACTCGCCGCGGAACGCGATCTGAATCTTGAACTGAGAAGTTTTCAGGTTCTCGATGTCGCTTTCCAGCACCAGACCGCCCTTATGGAGCAGTGCCAGCTGGTCACAGATGTCCTCCAGTTCCCGCAGGGAGTGGGAGGTGATGATCGCCGAGGCTCCCCGTTCCAGCACGTCCTCGCAGATCAGCTTTTTCACAAAGTTCCGCATTACCGGATCCAGCCCGTCAAAGGTTTCGTCGAAAAACAGGTAATCCGGACGGCAGGACAGTGCCAGAATGGTTGCCGCCTGCCGCCGCATGCCCTTGGAGAACTGTCCCAGTGACTTGTTCCGGGGCAGCTGCAAATGGCTGCGGAGTTTTTCAAAACGATCTCTGTCAAAATCCGGATACAGATTCCGGTACATGCGTTCCATGCGGTTCAGATTTGCCCCTGCCAGAAAATAGAGTTCGTCCGGCACATAGGCAATGCGGCGTTTCACAGCAGGATTATCCCAGACCGGTTCGCCGTCGATGCGGATTTCGCCGCCGTCCGGCTGATACACACCGGTGAGTGTCCGCAAGAACGTGGATTTTCCGGCACCATTAGAGCCGACCATACCATAAATACAGCCGGAGCCAATGGTACAGGTGACATTTTCCAGTGCGGTGAAATCCTGAAACCGTTTTGTGAGATTCTTGATCTCGATCATGCCTGACTGCCCCCTTTCTGCAATTCTTTCGCCTCAGTAAACGCCTGCTCCACACAGGCAGTGATCTCCTCTTTCGTCACACCAGCTATCGCCAGTGCCGTCAGCATCTCCGTCAGGTCTTTCATCTTCTCTCTCCCTTTCTCCAGCAGCTTCTGCTGGGCATCTGCACAGACATAGTAGCCTTTTCCGGGAACAGACTGGATCAGCCCTCGGGCATCCAGTTCAGTATAGGCTTTCAGAATCGTTCGCGGATTGATCGAATTGGTCATCGAAACGCTCCGCACCGATGGGATCTGTGCCTCAGGCTGTAACACGTCCGTCAGAATAAACTGTTCCACCTGATGAATGATCTGTTCATAAACTGGTTCCCGCGACATCGCGTCGATCTGGAACATGGCAAAACCTCCGTTCTCCTGTGATTCTTCACATTCCCAAGTTTGTGTTGCATGCGTTTTAGGTGTTGTATCTCTCATGCAACACATTAAGTATACCATATCCGTTCTCTCTTGTCAAGAGGTTTTTCAAAAAAATTTTGGGCAATACTGCACAAAGATTGTGCGGCAGATGCGTCGTCAGATTTTTTGAGAGATGAAGGGAAAATATGCACGCAAGATGCGTGCAGGAAGATACGAAACAGGCTCTGAAGGGAAATTTGCAGGCAGATGGCGTGCAAAGTCGCCAGACGCTCTTTGTGCGGTATTGCCTTTGACAGGCACGATATTTGCCATTGATGTATAAATCTTCCGATTTTGCAGACAATAGCTTTGCATCGCAGCAGCATGCGAGATTGTCGGGACAGTGCTGTCCCGAGCAAGGAGGATTTTTGAGATTATGAAAGCAACTGGAATTGTCCGGCGAATCGACGATCTGGGGCGTGTTGTGATCCCGAAGGAGATTCGCCGCACTATGCGGATCCGGGAGGGCGACCCGCTGGAGATCTACACCAGCAGCGACGGCGAGGTCATCTTCAAGAAGTACTCTCCCATCGGAGAAATGGGAGAGAGTGCGGCACAGGTGGCAGAGATCATGCACCGGCTGGCAGGGTGTCCCGTGGCAGTGTTCGACCGCGACCATGTCGTTTCGGTATCCGGAGCCGCCAAAAAGGAGTGGAACGCCCGACGGGTTTCACCGGAACTGGAAGAACTTATGGAGCAGCGGCGGCAGTACTTTTCCGATGCCGGCGAGCCGGAATTTCTACCCGCAGAGGGCATGGAAAAGGCGGCTGTGGCATGCATGCCCATTCTCTCCGCCGGTGACGTGACCGGAGCCGTGGCATTTCTGGAAAACGGCGAGCACACCGCACTGAACGAAACCCAGAAGAGTTTGATTCAGGCGGCTTCGCAGTTTCTGGGGAAACAACTGGAAGACTAAAGGCAATACCGCACAAAGATTGTGCGACAGATGCGTCGTCAAATTTTTCGTCAGATGAAACAAAAAGCGAAGTGAATACTTGCGGTATTGCCCTAAAGGAAACAGGTCATCGGCATATTCCGGTGACCTGTTTTTTTCAGACGGCTTGCCGCACGAGAGAATTCCTGCTGGTGAAAATTTGTGAGGATCGGATTTCCCCTTGACATTTCCCACAGGCAATGCTATAATCAAACCAATCATTTGCATGATAATGCCGCAGATAAAGGAGAATTTACTATGCCAAATCAACCGGAACGTTTCCGTGACACCAGCCTGCCTATTATTGAACGGGTGAAAGACCTGCTTTCCCGTCTGACCATAGAAGAAAAGATCCACCTGCTCTCCACCCATCAGCTGCCTGTGGAACGGCTGGGCATCGGAGAATGGTATGTGGGTCAGGAAGTGGCACGGGGCTATGTTTCCCGCGAAAAGACAGAGCCGTCTACCGTGTTCCCGCAGCCGATCGGGCTGGCTTCTACCTTTGACCCGAACCTCATGGAACAGCTGGGGGAAATTGCCGGCGAAGAAGCCCGCTATTATCACCGGAAAGATCCCAAGGGGCACCTGATGCTCTGGGGGCCTACAGTCGATCCGGAACGTGATCCCCGCTGGGGACGCACAGAGGAGGGCTACGGCGAAGACCCGTTTCTGATCGGAGAAATGACCACCGCCTATACGCAGGGCATGGCCGGTGACCACCCGACATACCGCCGTGTGATCCCCACACTGAAACACTTTTGTGCCAACAACAACGAAAAAGAACGGAACAGCTGTTCTTCCAACGTCACCCCACGAACACTGCGGGAATACTATTACCGTGCCTTTGAAGCTTCTATCGTCCGCGGCGGCACAGGCTCTATGATGACGGCTTATAATGAGCTAAGCGGTGTTCCCGCCTGCATGAATCCCGACCTGAAAACGCTGGTGAAAAAGCAGTGGGGGCTGGAATTCATTGTGACAGACGGAGCAGATTTTTCCCAGAATGTGCTGGCACACCATTCTCACGCCACCCATGCAGAGGCTCTTGCCGCCTGCCTGAAAAACGGCAATGATGTGATGACCGATGAAGCAGACATGGTGGCGGCAGCAGCCAGAGATGCACTGGACAGAGGGCTGCTGACAGAAGCCGACATTGACCGTGCTGTGGGGAATTCTCTCTCCGGACGGTTCCGGCTGGGAGAATTTGACGGGGACAGCTGTCCCTATAACACCGAGCCGGCGGAAACGGACACGCTGCTGCACCGTGCAGTGAACCGCTGTGCTGCCATGGAACAGATGTGCCTGCTCCATAACCGCGGGATCCTGCCGCTGCAATTGCAGCCTGATGCCAAGGTCGCTGTGATCGGGCCGCTGGGAAACGAGAACTATCGGGACTGGTACACCGGCGTTTCTTCCTATGCCGTACCGATTTTGGAGGGACTGCGGCAGCAGCTGGGGGCAGAAAATGTGCTGTTTGATGACGGTTATTCTGTGGTTGCCCTTCAGTCTGTGGAAACCGGAAAGTACTGCACCGTTTCTGCGGACGGTACGCTCCGTGCGGCAGCAGAACAGATCGGCGAACGGGAAACCTTTTTGCTTCACGACTGGGATTTTGGCAGCATGAATCTCCGTGCCTGCTGCAATGGCAAGTACGTCACCGAAAACGACACCTATCAGGCAGTCAGCGATACGCCCTATGAGTGGTTCATTCGGGAATGGCTCAAACCGGAGCCGTATGGAGATGCCATGCGATTTGGCAGCTGGCATGATCGTCCTATGGACATCGCACTGCAGCCGGACGGCACGCTCCGTGCAGTTTCTCACGGAAAGCCCACACCAGACCGGCTGTTCCGGCTGGTGCCGGTGGAGAACGGCGTCACCCGTGCGGCGGCTCTGGCGAAACAGGCGGACGTGGTCATTCTCTGTCTGGGCAACCACCCCATGCAGGTAGCACGGGAGTGCTATGACCGTCCCGATCTGGAACTGCCGGCACATCAGAAAAACTTGCTGCGTGCTGTGCAGGCTGCCAATCCCAACACCGTGCTGACTGTGGTTTCCAGCTATCCCTATGCTCTGGGGGAAGCGAAGGAACTGCTGCCGGCGATCCTCTATACCACCCATGCCGGACCGGAACTGGGCAACGCCGTAGCAGATACACTGCTGGGGAAAAACAATCCGGCGGCACGCTGTCCGATCACATGGTATCGTTCCGCACAAGATCTGCCGGACATCATGGAATATGACATCATTTCGGCAGAGCGTACTTATTTATATGACACAGTTGAACCGCTGTTCCCCTTTGGGCATGGTTTGTCCTATTCCAGTTTCGTCTACCGTGATTTTACTGCGGAGGAGAAGCCGGAAGGCATGCTGTTCCGGCTGACTGTAGAAAATACCTCTCAGCGGGACGGGGATGAAGTGGTGCAGCTTTACTATCGGGCACTGCACCCTCGTGTCAAGCGTCCGCTCCGACAGCTGTGCGGCTTCCAGCGAGTACCAGTGCCGGCTAATACGGCGGTGCCGGTGACAATTTTTGTTCCGTGGTACGCTTTGGAATACTATGACGTGACACAGGAAAAAATGCTGGTGGAACAGGGCGAGTATCGCTTTTCTGCGGGGACATCTTCCGCAGACATTCGGCAAGAATTGGAATGCACAGTTTCCGGTGAAGTGATCCCACCGCGAAACCTCTCCCATTCTATCTGCATCAAGAACTATGACAGCAAGCACGGCATAGAAACCACTCTGCGATTCTCGTACCGGAAGAACGACTGGTACGGCTGCACCAATGACTGGGGCGGCGGGTTTACCTTTGCCGATGCAGATTTTGCCGGCTATACCAAGGCAGAACTGTGGGCAGCAGCACCTTATTCGCAGGCAGGTGTTGCCATCTATGCAGGAGAACAGCAGCTGGGCAGTGTGGAGATCCTGCCTTCTCGCAGCATGGACGATTTCCAGCTGTACACGATCCCGCTGAAGCCCTATACCGGACAGGCAGACCTGCGGCTGGAAATCACCGGCATGGCAAGTGTGTACCGGATTCAGCTGGGTTGACTTTCATGGAAAGCAACACCTAGGGAATTCTCTCTCAAAAGCAAAAAAAGACAGACCACGGTCTGTCTTTTTTCTTTCTTCAAAGCATGGATATTCCATTGCGTGCAATCTTTTCCGCCTGCTTTTTCAGACGAAGTTCCCGAAAAAAATCCCGCAGGATCTGGGCACATTCCGCCTGCAATAAACCGGCATGCACCTCCGGTGTCCAGTTGTAGGGCAGAGCGAACAGCTGTTCCACCGAATCCACTGCCCCGCCCTTGGGGTCTGCTGTGCCATAGATCACCTGTTCCAGACGGGCATGTAAAATCGCTCCCGCACACATGGGGCAAGGTTCCAGCGTCACATACAGAGCACTGTCCAGCAGCCGCCAGCCGCCCAGTGTCCGGCTCGCCGCATCGATCGCCATGATTTCTGCATGAGCAAGAGGCGAACGGTCTGCTTCCCGCCGGTTATATCCTTCGCCGATGATCCGTCCGGTGGATTTCTGTACCACCACTGCCCCCACAGGAACTTCGCCCATTGCCGCAGCCTGTGCCGCCAGTTCCAGAGCACGCATCATGTACCGTGCCTTGGGGACAAATCCGGTTTCCGTCAAAAAATCACCTCGATCACCATCAGAATCACGCAGAGGATCAGCACAATGCTCAGCGGACCCACATGCATCACCGTATAGATCCGTTCCCGCAGAGTCAGGTAATGCTTCTGTGTCAGCAGGGCGGGATTTTTACGGGTGGGACGAATGGACAGCAGACAGAGCAGAATTCCCGCTATCAACACGAGAAACAGGAACAGCGGCCGATACGCCTGCCAAAACGACGACTGCCAGATCTCCATTGCAAACAACCCGAACAGCATCACATGGTACAGCAGCCGGCAGAATATAGCCGGTACCACAGAACCACTCCGCAGAACGGCGACACCGGAAACCAGCGAAAAAGTCAGTTCCATCAATATCGTGGTGCAGCTATGGGACAGACAAACTGCGACAACTGCCGTCAGGATCACCGCATCCCAGTCCCCGAACTGCCGCAGCACATGGAGCATATCCCCATGCAGAAGCAATTCTTTACAAATGCTGATCGCCAGCACTTCAAAAACCAGATAAACGATCTGGTAAGAACGCCGCATATACGAAACGGTGTAATACGCTTCTCCAAGCGTACTGCTGCTCAGAAAATTCACCGGCGAAAACAGCAACCACGCATTAGCAATCGCAAAAACGATCAGTGTCACCGCAATAGCAGCCGGAAACTCCCGCGGTGAATCCAACTTCCAGTGATACGCCACACGCCGCGGCATGCGGAAGCAGCACCGGAGGATCAGCACAGGCACCAGAAATTTCAGCACCGTCTTGCACATCAGAATGACCAGAACCGCCGTCTGGTTGCCGTAAACAGTGCCGTCGCTGTAGCAATAGCCTACGTCCATTCCGGCTACCTGAGCGATACCCATCAGGATCGCTGTCAGCAGGTTTTCGATCAGCAGATAGGCAAATATCGCCATGCCGATCACCATGGTGATCTGTATGAGCGACCGTCGTTCTTCCGCAGCCGGGTCTGGTTCATGAAACCCTTTTCCCTCAATGTAAACCGCTTCTTTTTTCTGTTTCTTGCAGCGAAAGGCATATGGGTTATCTTCTTTGTTCCGCCATGCACGGAAAGCATGATTATATGCTTCCGAAACATTGCTGTAGTTGGAATCTGCAATCACGTCCACCGTATCCGAAACGGCAGCAGAAGGCTTCTCCAGATTTTGTAATTTCATATGTTATTACGCTCCCCTCAAGCGTCATCTCAAACGGAAACGCCCTTCTCCGCGGCATTTCCTTTCAGGGAACACTGCATAAAGCCCGCCTGACGGCTTTGCACGCAATCTGCGTGCAGATTTTCCGTCATATTGCCCAGAAATCCCTTGCCAGACATACAGTCTGCCTGCGGAATTTCTGTGTAATCTGCCGAAAAATCTGAATACACATCTTACGCACAAGCTTTATGCAGTGTTCCCTTTCATTCTTCACAATTTTTTGCCGTGTGCCCTGTGCACAACGGAACAACATTTTTGGTTGTATATCAAATTGCTATGATTTTTCCCATTTTTTCTACTCTTATTATACCATGCCACCGAAAATGATGGTTTAGTGAAGTGGAAATAATATCATTATGTTTTTTGAAACCTTCATATCAGCTTTGTGTATAAGATGAATAAATGACAACAGGACATAAAAAGCAACAGGAATCGTGGGGTTCGCGGGGAATGTTTGAGAGGAGATGCCTTGAAAAAAGCCTCCTCCCTTACGAATATCTGTCATTTCGCAAGGGAGGAGGCTTATCGATAAGAGGAAATCAGTTTTGGTAAGGCAATTTGTCAACGATATGCACCAAAAATTGCATCAGCACAACGGCATCATCGCTGCCAACTTCGCTGTCGCCGTTGCAGTCGGCATTTTTCTTAGTGGCATCGTCCAGCATAACCGCACCAGCACAGGCTTTGTTCAGCAGGACTGCATCGGTAATATCCACTCGTCCGTCGAGGTTGAGGTCGCCGTAGAGGGCGGTGGGTTCGATTTGGGCGGAAGATGTGGTGGTTGTAGTGGTAACTGTTGTCGTACTTGTAGTTGTGGTAGTCGTTGTTGCTGGATTCAGCACCTTAAACGAAAGATTTTGATCTTCAGCAAATTTTTGTGCATAAGAATTAGCATAACTATAAATGGTAACTGTAGAACAATTAGAAAAAGTGCTGCTTTCAATATTGGTCACACTATTCGGAATAATAATGTCATTTAGATCAGTGCATTCTTCAAAGGCACTGTGATACTGTGCATTTTCATCCTGATAACCAGAAATGCCTGTAACATCCTTTCCGTTAATTTTTTCCGGAATGCTCACAAGATACATATTATCACATTTTACAATTTCCATGTGATCATCATATTCTTTGTAATACAATCCACCATAAGTGCCATCATACCAATCTTCTGATGTTTCCGGAATTGTAATATAGCCAATAGAGCCTCTCGTGTCCCCTTGCTCTCCGGTCATAGCATTGCACCATGGCTGCAGCTCCCCTTTTGAATCTGCTCCAGTCACTTGAATTTTAAAGCAGTCACCAGGCTTTGCTGTTTCCGGAACTTTTACGGTTAATTCTCCGAATTTTCCTGCTGCAAGTGCTTTTAAAGGCACTGGTTTGTAAGAAAACGGCATGTAAACAAAATTGCCATTTGCAACTGCCGATCCCTGTGCCTTTGCTACAGTAGGATACATATCATCATACTCCAAGCCATCATATAGATACACACCCATTCCAAAAGAATTAACATCGCCATTTGAAACGAGATCTACAGTTACCATGTAGTCTGAAGATTTCAATTCATCCATTGTTACATCTTTATCATTGATGCCAAGTGTAAAACTATCTTCGACGATTGTAATATATCCGCTCGAACCAATCGCATTACCGGTTTTTCCAGTCACACCATCTTTCCAAGGCATTGGTGTGCCGTCTGAATCTTCTCCGGTCACTTGAATTTCAAAACAATCACCGGGCTTTGCTGTTTCTGGAACTTTTACAGATATTTCTGCAAATTTTCCGGGTGCAACTGTTTCCAGAGGAACTGGAGCATAAGCAAAAGGCATGAAAACAAAATTTCCATTTGCAACTGCTGATCCTTGACCTTTCTTTATCGTGGGATACATGCCTTTTTCTTCATCATATTCCAGCCCATCATTTAAATATACACCCACGCCAACAGAATTAAACTCCCGACTGGAGGTAATATCCATAGTTACCTTGTAATCCGATGCTTTCAACTCGCTGAGGCTCAATTCCTTATCGTCAACACCAAGCACAAGTTCATCTGTTTGCGAAGGACTCTTTACTACTGATGTTTCCGATGAAGCGTTCTCCACTTCAGATGCTATTGCGTTCACTTCAATTGACATCTGCCGCAAACCAGAAACGCCCATGCCGCTAACACAAAGCAGCCCAGCCGTTACTGCTGCCAAAATCTTTTTACATACCATCATTTCAATTCCTCCATTTCCTTTTTTTGTTGCAAACTGTCTGCATCTTTATTATAGCATGCTGTCCTAAAAAAGTCAAGTTTATTTTCATTTTTTCCCATTTGAAAAAGGAAACTTCATTATAGAATATTTTTCCTGTATCAGTTAATTTTTAAAAGCAGAGCCATTACAAGTTGGTATAATTGCATAAAATTCAGACTTGAATCATTCTATCATTGTCAAAAACAGAGAAATCATTACAAATATATTGCATCGTTTTCAATGACGTAATATAATAAAAGCAGGAAAATTCTGCCGGAAACCCGCAGAGCATGGGCAGCTGTGTTCTGCTTTTTCTTTCCCTGGAATTTGTCGAATCGTGTCGAAAAAAGGAGAATCCACCATGAAAACCGCATTCCAAAAAAAGGCATATAGTATTCTGACGGCACTGGTGCTGCTGCTGACAGCATGCACCGGTGCCGTTTTCAGCAGTAGTCGGGCAGCGGCTCTGGAACTGGAGGGTACCGGCAAGGCGGACAATCCTTACTTGCTCTCAACCGCCGCAGAACTGCTGGAGTTTGCGGAAAAGGCAGCGGCTGATCCCAACATTTGTGCAATGCTGACGGCAGATATTTCGCTGGCGGGAGAAACTTGGACACCGATTGGCTCCTATGCCGGCACTTTTGACGGCAATTATCACTGCATTTCGAATTTGCAGTGCAACGGCGGCAGCAACACGGGCATGTTTTCCAATCTGGAAGGCACTGTGCAAAATCTGGGGCTAACTGATGTGCATATCCAGGGGAAAAACTATGTCGGCGGAATTGCGGCAATGTGCAGCGGTAAAATTATAAATGTGTTCTGTGAAGGAGATATTACCGCTACCCGTGAATTTTCCGGCGGTCTGGCAGGGCAATTTCAAGCGGAAGCCGTTGTGCAAAACGCCTACCACATCGGCACAGTTACCGCAAAGGGGACAGTCGGCGGTCTTGCCGGACGAAGTGATGCACCGTTGCAAAACTGCTACCATATCGGAACAGTTGCAAAAACAGACGCTGCTTCCGAAGATTCCGCCGGCATGCTGGTGGGCAGACTGGGAGAGATGCCAGAAACGCCATTTCAGAATTGCTTCTACACAGCGGGAAATTATTCTGCGGTTGGACAAGGTTACGCAGAACCAGAGGGCATGCAGCAGGCAGAGGAGAATTTTCAGAACGGCATTGTCGCCGAACTGATGAATGCCGGCGGCGATACGTGGTGTGTCCGCGAGGGGAAAACTGTACTGAAAGAATTCGCGAACAATACTTCAGCAGCTACCACCACAACGGAAGGAACTACAACTTCTGATACAACGAGCACGACTACTTTGGCAACAACAACTTCTGCCACTACAAGTTCAGCTGCTTCGACAACAATTTCCGCTACTACAAGTACAACCACTTCGACAACTACAACTTCCGCCACAAGCACGACCACTTCAACAACCGCAACTTCTACTATAGCAAA
>OGHE01001020.1_pt1 | contig 20966 bp, 17 predicted proteins | sample 1571431 | NCBI WGS metagenome assembly OGHE01 (sample SAMEA2581966, study PRJEB24529) | metagenome | biome: Human gut stool | place: China | collected 2011 | reverse complement strand
AAATTCAGATTGTCGTTTTTACGTAGGGCGTTGCCCTACGCTATATAATTAAGCCTTTTCAGGGCACTCCGCAAAATTATCATTTAACCAACTTTCCTCCATTAAAATCAAACCTGTCCGAAAGTGAAAGCTTCGCTGCAAAATCAAATAAAGTAAGCCGGCGTATCTTATAATAATTCAGCCAGTAGTTCTGCAAGGCAGAGATAAAATTACGTTGTGCCTGTTGCTGCCTGTTGAGAGAAAGAGTCAAGCTATTAATATCCGCCTTGCCGATAATGAAGCGCTGTTTTGTCTCATTATAAGCAAGTATAGACAGATCCAACGCTTCTTCCGCACTGGCTATCAATTGCTGCTGGATATTAAAATCACTTACCGTCATAATCACTTCCTCCTCGATGCTTATCTCGTCCTGACGTGCCGAGATCTTCACTACATTCAGATTATTTTTTGCCATATTATACTTACCCTTACGAACACCCCAGTCCAATAACGGAATAGAAACACTGACTGCCACCAAATCCTGCTGCATCGGTTTATGATACACATCTCCAAAGTTATCCGCTACCTGATTAAAACCGATACTGGCATTCACACTTGCGTTAAAGCGAGATTCTTTCTTTGTCTTATCCACATTCCGTTCCGCTTCAAGTACATTCTGTTTCAGTTCCAACAATTGCGGGTTATTATTCCTGCCCCACCTCAAAGCCTCATCTACCGGAATATCCACCATCTCCGGACGAGAAGGAAGTTCCAGTTTGATTTGCGTATTCTTATCCAGATTGAGAAAAGAAGCCAGTGAAAACATAGCCCGTTTCAGGTCACTTGCTTTATTCTGCAATGTATTCTGCGCATTCACACGATCCAGTTTCAATGTCAACAAATCAGCCTGTGAGATAGCTGCAATTCGGTGACGTTGTTGCCCGATACGATACAATGTGTCCGTAGAAGCCAAGTTTTCTTTAGCAAGATTATATTCTGCCTGCGCCATAGCCAAAGAGAAAAAATAATTCGTAGCCGTTTCCGACACTTTTTCCACATTATAGAGAAATTCCTTTTTCACACGCTCATACTTCAACGGTTCTATCTTCCGTTCCCATTTGAAGGAGTTATATCCTACCAGACTTTGCGAATATCCGATTCGTATGGGAACACTCGTAAGTTGCGTAGCACTGTTACTTCCGAAGTTACGCATATAGGCAAGATTCGATTCCAGATAAAAAGTACCTCCGGTTAAATCAAAGTTCTGTTTTACACTCAATCCTCCATAAGCATAGTAAGACTGTTGCGTACGGTATACATCCAAATCCTGTCCCGAATCGTATCGTTTCGTTATATCCCGGTTATATTGTGCCGGAGTAACATCCAGTGTCAGACTAGGCAAACGATTTGCCCGAAAAGTCCTATACTCCCAATAACCGGATAAATACATATTCTGCGTACGGAATGATTCCAGCGAACTGTCGTTAGCAAGAGAAATTGTCCTGTTCAAATCCAATACCAGGTGTTTCTGTGCCCAAAGTGAAGATTCACCACCAAACATACAGAAGACACAGAGGAAGACAGGAATTCTTTTCTTTAATCTATTCATAACTTTCATTTTAGAACTATTAGTTATTACTTTCTAGCTGTTACTTATTTTCTTGTTACGGTAAATGAACCAGTAAAGTAACGGTATAATAAATAAGCTCACCGCCGTACCAATCGACATTGTTCCTATCATAGCAATAGACAACGGTTTTTGTAACTCCGAACCCATATCCGAAGAAAAAAGCAGTGGCACCATTGCGAAAATGGTAGTCAGAGAAGTCATGATAATCGGTCGTAGACGCCTACGGCCAGCTTCATGTATCGCTTCTAATAGCGGAACACCCGCCTTACGCAATTCATTGATAGCATCCAGCTTCAGAATAGAGTCATTAATTACAATACCGCAGGTAACGATCAACCCGATAGCAGACATCAGATTCAGCGTATGTCCGCAAAGCAAAAGCAAAAGCAACGCAAATGCAAGGTCAATCGGTATCTCCGCCAAAACAAGCAAAGGCTGCAAAAAGCTTTCAAACTGTGCGGCAAGAATAAAATACATCAGTAACAGTGAAATAAATAAGATGATCACCAATTCATCCAACATCTCACTGTTAGAAAAGAAACTGCCGGAGAATCCAGTATCCCAGTCTTTCATATCTTCTGCCGTTTGTTTCACCTCCTTTATCAGTTTGTTTCCGTCCTGTACGCCATAAAAATCAAAAGGAACATATTCCCCGTTACGTCCGGCAGTAATACTCTTCAAGTCCTCGGCAGGAGTAACCGTCACCAGTTCCCGGAGTGGAATGTACTCTCTGTTTCCTCTATTGTCCGGTTCAGTCTGTATTAGTGCTTCCTGTAATATTTCATTCACCGTCTTCTCACTGCCCGCAACGTTGATCGGAAGATATTGCTGGTAAGAATGCAACATAGTCACACTATTTTCTCGGAAAGCTGTTTTCAAGACTCTATAAAGTTCATTGTAAGCAACACGGTAAAGCAATAGTTTCTCCTTATTGATACTTAGGTTCAGTTGGTTCTCAAAGGCAATGCCTGTAGGAGCAATTCCCGTCCTACGGGCTAACTCCAGCTCCACATTCCGGATCGTTTCCGCTTCCGGTGCTTTTGCCTTATTACGGGTGTAAAATTCAGCTATGATATCCGGTTCTCCCGTGACAAAGAGTTTCTCAAATACAGTCTCCGGTGGAGAGAAAGAAATAACGGAAAGTGGATAACGTTCTTTCAGTTTATGGTATATCTCCTGCTGCAAAGGAATGATTGTTTCTGATGTTTCCGTTCGGAAATAAAGTTCTGCTTCGGAAGAAGAAAGTTCCCTTTCACGATTCAGAAGAAAATCCTGCCTGCCAACAGATGCCGTGTGCTCCAATACCTGTTCTTTTAAATCCCTAAAAAGCTCATCCACACGCCGCCTGTTTTCATCCACATGAATATTCTCATTCCACTCGATTCGGGCAATCAATTCATTCTCTTCTATATCAGGCATCCGCTGCTTGTCGATAAAGAAAAAGAAAAATATACAAAGCGGGATGGAGACAACACAAAACAATACACTAAACGTTTTGTGACGAAATACCCAATCTACACCGGCATCATAAAAACGATCCAATGTGTGATCCTTCATCGGGTTATTGAATTTAAAAGAAAGCCATTTCCATTTCCGGGTATGAATACCTGTCCGATAGACCAACAGATAAAGCACCGGAAGAAGCATAATACCGGTAAAATACGAAACCATCAATCCCACTGTAACCGAAAAAGCCTGATCATAGAAGATAGCTCCGGCAATGCCACTCATAAAAATCAAAGGAGCAAACACGGCAATGGTAGTCAGGGAAGAACTCAACATGGGTGTCACCACTTCACTTGTTCCTGTTATACAGGCACGACGCAATGAATAGCCCCGCTCCCGGTATTGGGATATATTTTCGGTCACAATAATCGAACTGTCAATCATCATACCCAATGCCAGAATTAATCCGGCAAGCGAAATGATATTCAGGGACATATTACACAGATAGAAGAAAACAAAACTAATCACGATAGAGACTACCATACTAAGTCCGATTACCAACGGAGATTTCACATCTCCCAAAAACAGGACAGCTACCAGGCAGATAAAAAGAAAACCTAAAGTTAGATTCTGTTGCAGGTTTGAAATTGTGTAATCCAACAATTCTGTCTGGTTGCGACTGATACTAAAATCGATTTCCGGATATACCCGCCTAAAATGCTCCATCGTCCTTACCAAAGACTGCTTCATCTTATCCATATTCTCGTCCGCCTGCTTGATAACAGCCAGAGTCACTGCCCTTTTCCCGTTCGATACAGATACACCTTTTTCTTTTACGGGCACGATAGTAACTTTGCAGAAGTCCTTTAGTTGGACAATGCGATCCCCCTTACGCAGGTATATATTTTCCACATCTTCTGCGGTACGCAACAGAGTGGAGAATTTTATACTATATTCATAGTATCCGTCGCGTACTGTCATACTGCCCGGCTCCACATTATTGGCAGCCAAAGCCGATTCAATATCCTCAATGGAAAGTCCCATCATAGCCAGTTTATCCTCATCGGGTACAATCTGTACCTGACGCTCCACCAATCCGGTCACGTCTACCATAGCCACTTCTTCAAGCTGTTCTATCCTGCGCTTGATCACCGATTCGGCAAATTCACACAAATTCAGGAAAGATTGCTGTCCTACCGTACTATAAGCACTATCATTCTTTAAGGTCAGATTCAGGTAAAACACGGGTATATCCGTTGCGCTTGCCTTAATAACTTTCGGGCGTTCAGTATCCTTGGGAAGATAATTCATTGCAGCGTCTATTTTTTCATTGACCTCTATAAAGGCAAGATCCGTATTAGTACCGAAATCAAAAGACAGATGGATCATACCTGCTCCGTCTCTCGATTCACTATGAATATCTTTCAATGTAGACACCTGAATCAGTTGTCCCCGTAAAGGTTTCACAATCGTGTTTTCCAGTTCACGGGCAGAGGTATTGGCGGCAGACACCTGTATCGTTATCTCCGGAATGGCAATATCCGGAAGCAATGATATAGGCAAAGTATTATATGTCACCAGCCCGATTATAAAACAGGCAGTAAAAGCCATCAATACAGCGATAGGGCGTTGAATTAAAAATTTTATCATAATTACTTGATTTTGGCACAGATTATCTTACATTTACTGCCGCTTCATGCGCCAGATTCAGATTTCCGGTCACAATAATCGTATCTCCTTCCAATAACCCCTCTTCAATCCCTTTCTGTGATTTATCCGAAACAACATATTCCGTTGCATTTTCCAATCCTGTATGCACATAATTCCACATAGCCTTGCCTTCTTGTAAAGTAAATACCACTTGCTTACCGGAGCGTAATACAACAGCCGTTTTAGGAATGACCAATTGTTGTCCTAAACTTCTTCTAACACTTACCCTTACATTCATACCACTGAACAGTTTTCCTTGTCCGTTTACTACAGCCTTCACCTTTACCATTCCGTTCGAATCTACCAATGGATTGATTTCAGATACGCTGCCTTCAAACGAATCTCCTCCGGCATAAGGAGTAATCATCACCTTATCACCTGTTTTAATAAAAGCCAACTCATTCTCCAACACTGTAAAATCAGCTTCCATCCCACGGGTATCAATAACCGTACAAAACACCTCGGAAGTATTAGCTAAATTATATGGTTTAGAAAACAGATTAGCCACTATTCCATCGAAAGGAGCAACCAGTGTAGCATGTTCCGTTTCTCTTTTCACCAATTCATATTGAGATCTCGACTGCTCATATCCGCTCTTCACTTTCGCAAGTCTCATTGTTTCTACAGGAACTTTGCTGAAATCTTCGGAGGTATATCCCTGTCCGATCAATACATCTTTCAGTTCCAATTCGGCTTTCAACAAAGCATCTTCCGCTTGAGATAGCTTCTGCTCCAAGCGAAACTTATCCAGTTCAGCTAATTTCTGTCCTTTATGTACGCGGTCACCATTCTTCACATAAATACGGACAATAACTTCACTTGTCTCAAAACGAAGATCAGCCTGTCCGAGAGCACTTACTTTACCGTTACTGACTAATTCGTGATGAAAATCACGTCTCTTTAGTATTTGAGTAGTGACTTCATTCTTAGCATCAGGAAGAATCGTGGAAACACCTATTTCCAGCTTATCAGTACTATTTTTCTTGTCAAAGCAAGAGGTTATCCCAACATAGATTAAACAATATAATAGAATCCATATACAATTGTATTTTCTCATAACTACATTCCAATTTATTAAGTAGCCGACTCTCTTACTACAGCATTTTTGTTCTTTTCCGTTTCAAATAAAATATAATAGGATTCGATTCATTATTCAGTTGTTCCAAACACTTTAAACTGTTTATCTTTTCTTTAAATCGCCCTTCATTTTTTTCTTTAATAAATCTTTCCATTGCAAAAGGATGAATAGAGCCATAGATTCCAGCAGAATCAGCAAAACAGATATTCAAATCCACTCCATGATAATCAGATGTATTATAAAGCAAATCATTCGCTAAAAAATCCGTATGGCGGAACGTTGAGGTATTCTTATCATAAAATAAATAGTTTGCTATTCCTCCTTCTTCATATTTAAGAAATATATAATCATCAAATTCCATAAAACTGTTTATATTATAAATGCGGGATATCCGACGCAAAGAGTTATAACGTTCTGCCGGTTCTCCTTCTGTTTTTTCCAATTCCTCTTTACTTAACCAATTCTTACTTTTCAAACATATATACGGTTTTACCCCCTTCAGAGTTAGCTCCATCACCATATTCATAAATGGTTGGACAAATTTGACATCCTTTCCATCAAGTTGGTCGTAAAAAACGTCACTGACAAAATGGATCTTATCCCATCCCAAATTATAGTCTTTATAATTCATCCAAGTTACCTCCTCGCCTTTGCTCATATTTAACATACGAAGCAATTGTTTCTGAGAATCCGAGATGTTCGATAAATAAAAAGCATCTGTGTAAAGGCAACTATCTAAAACCGCTAAATGAAATCTCCGTACCTCCATTCCACTTAGTCTAATACTATTTAAATACTTCCCATTATCTAATGCATATTTATGAACAGAGTATAATCGATTGTCCAAAAGATAAATAATTCGATTGGTCGGGTCAATACTGAAATCAGAAATAGAAGTATATTCACCCGGACCTTGGCCAAGCTTTCCTATACGAAATAAGAAAGCTCCTTTTTTATCAAATACCAATACACTTTTGGAAATAGATTTATCCAAAACAAACAAATGGTTATCAATTTCCTGTATTTTGCTTATTCTTCCAAGTAATACATCTTTTCTCGTTTCTAATGGTATTATTTCCATACTATCAAAATATGAAGACATATTTATAATATATTCCTTTTCAACATGATCCAAATCAATAATGTATCGAGCCGTATCTGAAAGTAGTCCCTCTACATTATACAATTGAGTCCTATTTCCACAACTCATTATAATAGCACTCATGAATATCATTTCTAACAAATGAATTATATATCTTCCCATCTTATTGTTGTTTTTACGTTACTCAATAAGAGTGTATCTTTTAAACAATACACTCTTATCATATTACTTATTATCACCAACAACCTCCAGTGGAGGTTTGATCATTTCTTCCTGTCTCATGACCACCACAATCGTAATAGAATTGGATATATCCAGTTCTGCATGAGCCAACCAATCCGCTATTACAATCATACGTATCTACAACAGTGGAAGCATTACATCCATTTTCATAGTCCCATCTAGACTCTGTATAATGATCTGTAACATAGGGCTCACAAGTCCATCCAAAATCCGATTCATTATTACTAGCCAATGCTTCCACATTGGTTAATATTAAATCTGATACTTCCACATTATTCTGTGAAGTATATACATTGTAGCCAGCCATAACAGTTACAACAGCTACCAAAATAGACGTAATGAATAATCTTTTTTTCATTGTAATTCATTTCAGGTTTTTAACTCTTATTTTTTCTTCCTAAACATAACAAAAATCTATTTTGTCAACATTATCACACTCCGATTATTACTATCACCTCCTTTCTTTTATAATATGTCTTCAATAATCACCTTAATTTCTTTACTTCCTCCCTCATTTCCCTTACCGCTGTCGATTGAATCTTTGGCTCTTTCGTCAAAACGAGCTCAACCACATTTCTTAATTTTTCAGGTTGCTGATATTCCAGCTCCGCATACAACTTTGCCAGAAGATAATATGGATAAATTCGTCCCGGAAGTCGATGCGTAGATCGAATCAGACTCTCTTCCGCTTTCTCATACTTTCCTGATGCCTGATAATTTTTACCAATAATATTCAGAATCATTGGATCATTACTATGCTCCATGGCTTCTTTCAACACTTTTGTAGAGCTATCATATTGTTTCAATTTATGCAAACAATACCCGTATTCAAAAAGAAAGGCTCCCCGATTCTTCAATTCGGGATACAACGTCTCATATTCTTCTTTAGCTGATTGGTATGCTCCGATATTATAGAGCATTTTACTACGATACCAATTCTTACATGCATCATATTGATTGTATTTCCAATAATATGTCCCTAATAGAATTATTATCGAAATAAAAAATAATAGCATTATCTTCGAGCGCCCAATAACACAAGCTGCCAAAAGGAAATAGAAGGTCACTGCAAATCCGGGAATCTGCATCGGATAAGAAGAAAAAGCAAATACTAAAACAGAAATTACACCACCGCAAATACCTATTCGTCCTTCCCTATTCCCCTTCCAAAGACAAAACGCAATTATTAATAAAACGACAAATAAAAAAGGAATCCCATATTCTGTTGCTACTTGAAGATATTCATTAAAAGCATATTCCGGACTACCCGCCACCAATTCTTCCGTTTCCGAATACTCTTCGTTTGCAAAATAACTCTCCTGTGCCCTGCCATAAGCTGAAACAAAATTTCCAGTTCCATGTCCTATAACAGGACTTTCGGCAATAGCAAGAGTACTAATTTTCCACATGAACAGGCGCCCATTAGCGGAAGTTGCTTTTAACTGAAAAAGTGAGTAAACAACCATTATGAATATAATGCCTCCTGCGATACAAGCCAACACTACTTTTTTCTTATATCTCTTTCTAATCGCCTTCAGTCTACTTCCCCATGAAACATGCATTCCATACACCCATGCCCCCGATACTGCGACGGCAATCCAAGCCGAACGACTCATTCCGGCAGGTAGCACACAAAGAATCAACAACATCACTCCTAATGCCATGTAATACTTTCCCTGTTCTATCCATGTACGTTCCGTCTTTTCTTTCAAATTTAGCCATTCATGTAGGCAAAGCGGAAATATCATTGCCAAATATCCCGAGTAAGGTCCCGGATTATAGAAAGACCCTGTAAGTGCATATAAGGAATGATTAGAAACAGCGAAACCATATATTTGCCTTAAGCCCCATATAGCTTCAATCCCTCCCAATATAATCAATACCCACGTCACTATTGACGGAAAAGACAGATATTGTTTCTTATTCAAGCAAAGAAAAGGCAAACAACACACAGCAAAAACAACAGTCATGCGTCCCAACCATAGTTTTTGATAGGCCATTTCACCAACAGAAATGTCGTTCGGAGTAGGAAAAGCTACTACACACAAGATTGACGCAACTCCTAAGAGTGCTATCAAACCTGCCATACTTTTCCTTTCAATTTTTATCAACTTTAATTTGACTTTCATGTTCTTCAATTATCTGACTACTGCCCGATAAAAAGCAATAACCGGATTATCTCCCTCTACATCATACGTTTTAAATAAATCCGGATAATCCTCAAGAGGATTTTCAGAAAAAGCATAATCGAGATACTCTGGTGTCAATATGCTGTAAAAGCAATCCTTATAAATACCGTCAATCGTATCAATTAAAGATGAATGCAGAAATTTAATCCTTTTGGTACAGTATACTTGTTTACTCTCTTCTACATTATATAAACAAGACCAAATATATCCATCCTTCACAAAACGAAAAAACAATAATCCGCCATACTCATATATATCAGTTATACCTAAGGAGTATCCTGAACGCAACAAACTCATTTCATTAGGTCTCTCTTCTATCATCGATGCTGGCAAGGGGTTCGGCAAATTAATCCGGAAACGCGGAACAACACTATCTTCATGAATCTGATAAACAATATTATCAAAATCCCTACAATAATACAACTTCGAATTATTATCATACAAATTGTGTCCTGAAGGCGAAAATGGATAGTCTTCTTTATTGTTTTCATGTTCAAAGTATCGTTTCCCTATGGTAATGCCATCTTTTGATGCTAACAGGTAATAATGCAAGGAAACATCATCTTGATAGTTTCGATGTAAACGGTTATGATAAAAGAAGTATCCTCCCCAATAGGCTATTTCAGCCGGTGTAGGTTTATTAAACTTCTCACTTTTGACAAACCTACCATCCTCGGTCGAATAAAACATCAACGACTGTTTCATATTATCATAAATCACCAGTTGATGCAAACTAGCATTTACTGCAAAAGCATTTATATCCGTATATTCTCCGGGACCCTGTCCTCTGGCATTCAATTGAAACAACAATTCACCGGACATATCATAACATACAATGCCTGCTCCCATATCCCATAAATAAATTCGTTCATCTGCAATCTGGATCTTTTTAATACGGCTTAACAAAGGAATCGCCGATAGTTTAACGTAAGATACCGGTTGCAATATAGTTTCCAGTTTATCATAAGTTTCTCCTGTCATTTCAACGATAACGTCCTGCGGACTAGACAGAGAGATAACTCCGGAGCCGACACTTAAAGACGTTTTATTATGAGTACACGACACAGCAAGACAAACTACCATTATTATAACAATACACTTATTCATTTTTCAATTACATTCCACAAGCTCTGGGTGTACAAGAATTAGGAGTTACACAAAATTCGCATATTCTTTCTATACTGGCAGTATGCCACGGACCTTGCTGATAATCACATGCAATTGTCCTAGGAGCTGTCCAAGTCTTATCGCCATTCTCACGACTATCTGCCAGCGCTTCAACATTAGACAGCACCAAATCAGATAATGTTTCTTTTTTAAACGAATTACAAATATTACTACCAATCATCACTAGTAATGTAATTCCTAAAGCCATTTTTAAATAAATATTCTTTTTCATACGTAATTAATTTTATATTAAATTTGATAGTCAATATACCTTTATTTAATTTTCTTCATAATCCTATCCCAACGAGATTTATCCGTAAATTTATCTTCCGAATACCAGATACGGGTAGCCTTGCCTACAATAAAATTCCCCAAAGCATCATCACTTCCGCTACCTGTCTTTTGGTAATCTGCACCAATTTCAATCTACTTTGAAATATATTCATTCTTTAATCATTATTACTTTTTGTAAGATTCTTTGGTGAAAGCAGGTAAACACCCGCTTAATGTTGATTTTATAAATGAAGTAATTTCCCCACTATCTGATACATTAGGGAATATATAATCTTGTACATAATTTGCAGAGTCAAATAAAATTACGATTGGCGTTTGAATATACTTTAACTCTTTTCTGATTAAATCTTTCGAATCAAGATATACATAGTAATCATAGCTATTGCGCTTTTGATAATATAAAGGATCTCCCATTGTAGATACAATATAAACTCTTTGTCCTCCATAAAGAGAATCGATTCTCTTTGTAATTAAAAAACCTGCATCCACACAACTCCCGCAATCATAATAATTAAAGAGGAAAACTGTTTTATTTTTCTGATAAGGCAAAATTGAATCAACAGAAGCGACCTTTTTCCCTAATAGTTTAAAAGAATCTTTCTCTTTTGATAAAATAGATTCTTCTCTTTGTCTGTTGGCACAACACGTAACAAAGAATAACAATATAACCAATATGAAAATTTTATTTTTTATCATCATCTATTCTTAGTTTCTCAATAACACAATTACGAGTAGTCTGTGCTACAAATAAACATGAATCCGAAGCACAAAAAGCAGAGTAATAATCATGTGGAAGTATATAAGTACAAACATTTTTCATATTATCACTAATTGACAACTTTAATATTGTATTTACTCTATATTCTCCTTGGGTAGTTCTTGAAGAACACAATAAATATATAATATCGTTTATTAGATAAGCATCCATTATATAACTATAAAAAGAATTGTCTTGATAAGGTAAACTTTCTGCATATTCCATTGACTTCTTAATTATAGGAATAGATGAAATATCAAATGTTTTAATATATTCTCCATTATGATTATACTGTTCTATATAAGGATAGTTTCCTGATATTGAATATATATATCCATCTTTATTATAAAGAAGATGTCTTTTATTAAGCATAATAGTTCTTGTCTTTGTTTTTTCCTTTACTACTTTTCCTAATTGAACTTGTTCACTCGGATGCCTAAGAGTAATTTTGAGAAAACTCGTTGTATCTGTCGTAGCTGATAAGAATAACATAGAATCATTGAGACAAAATCGGTTCTCATTGGCATTCGAAAGTGTAAAACCTCCCATAAACTGCCCATTATAAAATTTCTTCATCGATCTAGTACCAAAATCGACAACATATACAGTATCATTTAATAAACTAAAGGCAAATGGCATCACCGTTTCATAAGGAGCCTCGCCATGTCTACTAACATACTTCATTTTGTTTAAATCGTCATTCAGTTCAACAATATCTCCTCGTTTATTATCCAAAACATATAACTTACCATCATCATAGTTCATACAGGTTATATTCGAAAAAAAGCTGGAATCCGGATATTCTTCAATTTTATTCTCTACCTGACAATAAAAAACGCCATTATTCTTCCTTTCCTGACAACCATACAAGTATAAAATCATTATTACTGTAATTAGTAACTTCTTTTTCATAGCATTGGATCATTAACAATATGTTTTATTTCCATCGCATTCAACCCATCTTTTACCTGACCAATCAGAACCACGGCTACAAACGTTACCAGAACAAGATACTGATCCATCTTTCTGCCCAATCATGTTATAACAATCTGTACTTGCAGTACATGAATACTGGCCATCTTCACCTGCAGCCAAGCTCTCAATATTATCCAAAGTCAATATAAAATGCAGTTGCTTTTCCTTTGAAAAAAAGAGTGACAATAAAGTAGCAATACAAATAAAACCTAAAAATAAAATCTTGATTTTCATACCTTCTTTTTTTAATTAATAATATATTCTTTATTTAATTTTCTTCATAATCCTATCCCAACGAGATTTATCCGTAAATTTATCTTCCGAATACCAGATACGGGTAGCCTTGCCTACAATATATTCTTCCGGCAGCATCCCCCAATACCTTGAATCCTGCGAATTAGCCATATTATCCCCAGACACAAAATAATAGTTCTTTTCAAAACGATATCGAGAAATCAGACTGTCTCCCAATAACACCAGTCCGTCTTTCAGACGCAATTTCTTCTTTTGTTCCCAACCTATCAACTGCTTGTATAAATGATAAGCCGTGCAGTCCATTTCTACCACTTGTCCTTTCTGTGGAACAGGCAATGGTCCGAATTCACGAATATTCCACTTAAGTTGTTTGTTATATGGAAATGTACCAAAGACAATCCCGTGCTGCTTCGGATGCTGCAAATTTGCAATATACTGTTGAGCCTGATAATTCCCCACCTGTTCATTGCAACCACGTATCTTATAAAATCCTCCTCTGATTTCCAATGTGTCTCCGGGCAGAGCGATACACCGCTTCACATAATACTGCATCACGTCCATTCGAATACTATCCCAACGATTTTGCTGATAAGGAAAATTAAAAACCAATATATCATTTCTCTTAAAGTTTCCCCATCCGGGCATCCGATGAATAGTGAAGTCTTCATTATCTAAAGCAGCAAACACATTAAATAACCTAGCTCCCTTTATCATCTTATTAACCAGTATCCGATCTCCATCCTTTAGTACCGGTTCCATAGAATCCGAAGGTATTTTAAACGAGGTAAAACAAAATAGTTGTACCAAGAAGAGAATGAGCACCATGCAGAATACGAAAAATGCCAGATTCTCTAATATTGCCAAAATTTTCCTCACTTTGCTCATACGCTTTCTTTCAGTTGAATTAGTTTACGATAAGCCATAAGCCCCAACACGCATTTCACACGTTCATCATCCTCATTTAATAATCCTTCGCAAGGATAAACGTCTTTTTCCATCTTCTCTCGCAAATAATCCGCCCATAAACACAATAGATTCCAATGTGCATCAGCATAACTGAAATCCTGTTCCACTTCTACAATCACAGCCATCATCATCAACATGTCAGCAGCTACCGCCACTGCATTATCATCCAATTTTACCTGCTTATTAATAATAGGGTACAAACCTATATCATAAGGCGGATATCTCTTTACCCAATGATTATCTTCACAATATTCAAATATAGGATCCAATAGGCTTTTCATCCAGTCGATACGATTAAAATAGAGCAAAGTAGAAAAACTCTCATAAGCCTCCCTGATATTACCTAAAGTATCTCCAAAGCAAAATATTTTATTCTCTGATGATAACACAAATCTATGGGAAGATATAAAATTACGATAAGAAGGAAGCATCTGCCCTGCAAATGTTTCACCACCTACTTGAAAAGCTCTGGCACTCCACTGACAATCCTGTTTATCGCATTCTTCTTTAAGTTCCTGCCATCTATCTCCAACAGATTTCATTAATTCTTTTATTTCGCCTGTTCTATTTTTCTTCCAAAGAGGGGACAAACTTTCACCCCCATATTGTAAAGTCTGCCCTTCCTCATACCCTATTAGCAATGCACCTTTATCCTCATTCTTTGCGCTTAACTTTTGAGATAAAATAACATGACCATCCTCACTAGAGAAAGTTGATTCATTCGCCTCCATAGCTAAATATAAACTGTCGGACTTGGCAAAACGCCAATTCTGTTCACACCAACTATCCACCTTGCTCCTACCCAATAACCACTCCATATCTACATCAAACAGAATTTCCACTGTATGCTCCTTTTCATCTTTTGCATGAATCTGATAAGAAAGAAAACCTACAGGCCATCCTGTCATATCCCATTTCTCCGACAAGGAAGGTGAAACAAAATCAATCAGAAGCTCCACATCTCCACATTGAAAAACATAATGAGTCTGTGTAGCCTGCATATTCATTTGTTTCAATATTGCAGGTTTCACATCAACATAAGTCTTATTTTCCACATATAAACCAAAATCCAAAAAAGCAGTACCTTCCGCATTACCCCCATAAGCTGCTATAACATTATCACCATTAATAATTTGAGCTACTGTTTCATCCGTTAAACGATAGCATCCCGTTTGAGGAAGAAATGCTTCTTCTCCTAACAAATATTCTCCATTACAATAAAGCTTTATCTGATCATCATAAATATAACGGAGATAGACTTTGCGTTCTTTTAAAGTATCTTTGTTAGCAATGGTAATGTGCCTGCGAACATATATATTTTTCGCTCCCCATACTGTATGGGCTTGAAACTTCCCATTTTCCGAACCGAAGGCACCTTTACCCTTATTCCACAAAGAATCATTATACTCCCTTTGTTCCCATCCTCTGCCCGGAAATAAATAAGAATATTTTCCCTGCCATCCCAGGTTCTCGTTTGAAAGAGGGGCTAGAGAGGATATACGTAACGAATCTCCTCCTAAAAAACGGTAAGATTTACCATCCACCTTTAAAATACCCGTCAACGGAAACATTTTCCCCGATCTTAAGCACGGATAGGTTTTATTTAAAGTATCTTCTGTTGCCTTTATGGTAAAACCGGGAGCTATAGCCAACAACGTATGTCCGGAGAAAGAAATATCAAAAGGAGGACACACCTTCTTACCGGAATAAGAACAAGCACATATCAAGGAGATAATTCCTGAAAATAAAACTATCCTCCACATTACAACTTGTCTGATATTAAACCTTACCTCCATTGTTGTTCTCCATTTTCATAAACAAAAATTCTTTCATCCTTTCCACGAGTATGGTTTCGTAAAAGTAATAATGCATTTTCCGGAATATTCCGAAACACCAGTGAATCGGCAGTCGCCTTGATTGTCCCGGCAGATTGCCAGTCTCTTTCACAGTAGAATAATTCATATACATCACCAGGTCGAACATAATTATCCCTGTTCCGCGGAGTATAAACTATACGATCGACTTTTACTTCTTTTCCTAAATCCAATCCCGCCCATCCACCGGTGGGTTTGGAATAATCAAAAGAAGTCCATGTTTTCCCGTCAAAGACATTGGTATAGTCATGATCCCCATTCTGTTTTTCGTGTTCGGGAGTTCCTATTATCTTTCCCGTTAAAGCAACAGTATCATTTTTCTCATAAAAGGCGACTGCTGAAACATTACAATGAGCTTTAGGTCGACCGATATATCTAAGATAACGGTATTCTTTATCAGACCAGCATTTTACAGTAGTATTCAAACGATCAGGTTTACTTTGTATAATAAACAGTGTATCTTCATCCGAAAAATCCGAATGATTGCTTCCGGTAAAAACACCCCCTATCATTCTGTTTCTAAAACTACTTTCTTCTTTAAGATTAAACTTAGCATACAAAACCATATCTTGCGTCTTTTTCCCGACGGAATAATAGTGAGGGGCATTAGTTTCTTTATCCAGATAAAAAGGATCAGTCAAGAAATGTAATGATCCTTTTTCATAAGTGGCAACTCTTAAAACTGCCCCTTTACGAACATATCGAAAAGCCAAATGACCGGCATCGTATTCTGTCCAATCAACCGGAATCCAACGATCTCTATTACTGGCACATAAATAAGCAATCCTCCCACTCCTTTTCTCTTTATACTGCTTTTCCAAAGGAATGACCAGATTCTTTTGGTATGAATACGCATAATCAAAAGTTACATCCTTAAACTTAGGAATATGCCAAAATGGATGTACCTTCTCTCCATATTGTGACATCTGTTCATGTAACTCTCTGTTTACACTAAATGTATATCTATATATCTTGGCAGTTCCTCCCTGCCGATACAAAGCACATTTGCGAACACGTGTCAAAAATGTCATAAAGTCGGACATATATCCTTCTCCGTTTTTATCCCATACTATTGTCCAAAGATGCCCGAAATTCGTATCATTACGTGCAGGTAAGTAGTCGATTGCACAAGGAATACCTAAAGCACGAAATAAGTAAATCTCAAAATCTGCCAATTCTCTACAACTACCGACTTTATATTGTACAAATTCAGGTCCGATATGTCCGAAAGAAAAGGGAGTTATAGAAGTAAAGAATGTCTTTTTATCCGGCAATCTCGCCATTAAATATCTGGCTGCCACTAATGGATCTTCTTTATCCAAGGTGTCAGACATCCGCAATGAATCTAACAATGAATTGTATTTCTTATAATATATCTCACGCCAATAAGTTAACGGTTCATCCCCTATTCGGTAAGGCAATAAGTACTCACAAAATGTTTCAAACGAAATATTCTTTCCCCACGGTTGCTCCTGCCAAACTTTAAATGCCCAATCAATATTATGGCACAAATATGCAGAATCCATTTCCATAATATCGCGTTTCTTTTTAGGTTCTTTCATTGCACCAAAGACTTTCTTGACTGAATCCGAAACTTGTTGCGCAGTTTTACCCTTACGTACTTTTAGCCAAGCATAATAAGACTTATAATTCTCTAATTGTTCTCCACTAGAATAAATGTAAAAAGGCATATTCTCTATTAAAAAACAAGCTGCTTTATATTTTAGACTATCAATAGGATTCTTCTTATAATAGTGAAGTACTTTTTGAAGTTCTTTTTTATTTCCACCTGCCGCCTGTAAAGCAACTTCTAAAGGGAGCATAGTTTTTTTTTCGTAGAATAAATACTTTCTTGCATATTGCCATTCTAACACAAATAACAAAACAAGGATAGATGGAATATATATACAAAGCTTCTTAAGCATAAATTAATCCTCATTTACTTAGTATTTCCTGTTCATGTTCTCTACTGACCTTTCTCATTTATCATAGGTCAAAACAACGCTAAAAAATGTATTTTTTTATTTCACATATATATTCATTAATACCGGATTACTATCATCAACCAAATTATATTTACGAGTAACAGTCTCCTCATAATTATTCAAAAAAGACTGAGCATTAATATAACTTATATAAAAATCAGAAGAAACTGCTGCAATCTTCGTAAATGCTTTTATTTGAGGGTCCAAAAGAGGGCAAAATAAATAACCTTCTTTCTCTTTTGCTTCATATTCCAAAAGTAAAGGTGCTCCATGGTTTCTCCATATTTCGGCCAGAAAATGTCCCTTACATTGATAGAATGAATTAACACCTGAAATTAGGCACTCATTAGTAGAATATTGTTCTCTTACCCCTCTTTCCTTTTTAAAGTCCTTTTCTAATTCAAGATCTGAATTATCTACAAAATCATCCGATATTATTTTCATATATTTGCTTACTTCATCATTATCTATCATATAAATATATGGAGAATATCTAGGATTAAAAAATAAATGATTCCCTGATTTATAAAAACTTTGGGCTTTAAATGGAGTATTAGCATTATCTGCAATACCTCTAGATGCTATTACCGGAACAAATTTCTCATTCGAATAAAATCCTAAACAAATACCGTCTTCAGTCTGAAATATATTGGTTCCCCATATCTTTCCCGTTTTTTCATCAACAGCTATTTCCATTACAGTTGCATTAGTTTTATATTCTGTAAACAGCTTGTAATCAGGATATTTATATTTTATTATTTTTCGTCCTACAATAGATGATATGTATATATTTAAATCTGCATCTATATCAAAGTCTGATATATCAGCATATTCTCCTGGTCCACTCCCTATATTATGAATTTTAGTAATATATGAACCATTATCGTCAAATAAAAAGATCATAGCTTGGACTTTATCAAAAATATAATATGTCTCATTCTTATACAATATCTTAGTTATACTAGATATTAATGATCTCTCATTTGTTTCTAATGGAACAAAAGTTACAGAATCAAATTCATGCAAATGATTCTTCTTACTACAATAGTCATATTCCAACAAAGTAAGATTCCTATCTTCTACTTCTTTTAAAGAATTATTACGAGGATTATTGCATGAAACCAACAATAACAAAAAAATATATACAATTATTATTTTCATAAACGAACTATAATTATGTTTCTTTTATTAAAAAGAAAAAAAGAAACTGTACCATATTTGAATAAATAGAATCCACATAATTAATATAACGCTCCCACTCTGACAAATGTAGTTTGCAACTCGTACATCCCATGGAATCTACATATACCATAACCTTATATTCACTATCACTAATAGAAAAATCTATTTCATCCATACCTTGAATACTAAAGTTTAGATTTTCAGGAAATACAATCTCTTTACCTATCCAATCATTTAAGATTTTTTCCACCTGCTTTTTGTTTCTATTTTGACATGAAAACAAGCAAATTAAAAGAGAAACGACTAATAATAAATGTTTCATAATCAGATTCCGCCTAAATTGAACAAATAAAAATGATTCAAAAATTCATCTTATGAGATTAATATTCCGCAATTGTAGTAACAGCAACAACGGCAATAACACCCATTATTTTCTTTTTCATAATATACTTTGCTTATCTATTTATCTGCAATTATTCAAAACGAAATAGTACCAAAACAGGATTAGAATCTTCTGTTAAATTTTCAATACATTTTAAATGCGCTGAATCTGTCAAATTATCATTAGAAAGAATATAAGAAATAGTTTTTGACGTCGGCAAAAAGCTGGACACATAAAATTTACCATCAGATGATAGCACATGAATACAACTATCAAGCCTTTTATCATTGAACAAATGCATATTGTATACTTTTTGTGTCTTTTTATTTATGATTGTATATAATGAAGGGGTCGTTTGTGACACTATAAAAAAAGTGTTATCTGTTTCATAACAAGCTGATATGTCACGCATATATTTCTCATCTGTTATTATAGACTGCATGCCTCCAGCTTTCCATTGCATTATTTTATCTTTAGTAGGAAGCCACTTAGATTGTATTTTAAAATCCTTTGTTACTTCAGCTCCCCCAATACGATATATGCAAGGTGAAAAACGCATATAATAGTAAATTTCATCATTAGATCGATAAAAATAGTGTTTAGCAAAATGAGCTAAATTCCCGGTTTCGTCCAAATCGGATTCTTCTAAAATATCAAAATGTTTATTGTGGCGATTGTATTTTGCCAATTTAATATTCATCTTTCCTTTAGAAACAACATCAGACAAATAAATAAAATTCGAATCCGCTACCGCAAACTCCCAAAAGTACCTATCAATGTCAATCACGTTAACAGTTTCATTTTGTGATTCAGGATAAACAATTATACGCTTTGTCGCATTATCGGATACATAAATATTTCCTAATTTGTCAACATCAACATCTGAAGGCTCTATATATTCTTCCGGCCCACCTCCAACATTATGAATTTTTCTAATAAACATTCCATTATTGTCAAATACAAATATAGCTTTTCCCTTTCTATCAAAAATATAAAATAGATTATTCCTATATATTACTTTACTCATTTCATGAAACATAGATTCTTCTTTTGTTTCTAAAGGAATATATTTCACTTCAGCTACTTTCATATCAAAATTTAAATGTGTATCTAAATTTATAGTCCGGACATAATTTTCTTCATTTTCTTTAACTGATGTATTACATGAGAAAATTATTAGAAAAAAAACAATAAGACCAGCAACTCGTTTCATCATAAAATATATTGATAATAAATACTAATTTTTATTGTACATACAAATCCACCGCAATAGTTTTACAAAATAAAAAAATCATCACAGTAGATTTGTATAGATTAGAGATTATCCTTTGGGGACAGTTACCTGCGTAGTCGTTTCACTTGGAGTACAATCACTGTAACCTCCATGCGGACATCTTACAATATGTTTATAAGTCACAATAATAGAGTTTCCATTATCTTCCCTACTAACCTCTTCCGTCCATGGTACAACAAATTTCTTATCACCTGATCCCTCTCCATCATCAGCTAACGCTTCTACATTAGCCAAAGCCAAATTAGACAAATTCACATCATTCTGCAAATTATATACATTATATCCCGCAACAGCGGTAATAGCAACAACGGCAATAATGCCCATTATTCTCTGTTTCATTTTTCAATAGTTTTGCATTAATACTTTCTTTTTCATTTCTGTATCTATCATTTCAACAGAATAACAATAGTTTGCTACATTAATTTTTATTCTTATGTTTGCATCCGAATCTTTTTTAA
>OGHE01001011.1_pt1 | contig 21143 bp, 16 predicted proteins | sample 1571431 | NCBI WGS metagenome assembly OGHE01 (sample SAMEA2581966, study PRJEB24529) | metagenome | biome: Human gut stool | place: China | collected 2011 | reverse complement strand
GTGCGCATGAACGGCAGCTGTGCCGGCGGCACCGGTGCTTTCATCGACCAGATGGCCACCCTGCTGAAGATGAGCGCCGAGGAGATGAACAAGGCGGCTGAGCAGGCGCAGCGCACCTATACCATCGCCTCCCGCTGCGGCGTGTTTGCCAAAAGCGATGTGCAGCCTTTGATCAATCAGGGCGCCCGCACCGAGGATATCGCCGCCAGCATCTATAAGGCCGTGGTCAACCAGACTATCGCAGGTCTGGCACAGGGCCGTCCCATCAAGGGTAATATCCTCTATCTGGGCGGGCCACTCACCTTCAGCACCGTGCTGCGCAAAAGCTTTGATGAGGCGCTGAACGTGACCGGCACCTGCCCGGAAAACAGCCTGCTGTATGTGGCATTGGGCGCTGCCCTGTATGCCGATAAGGAATTTGTGCTCACCGAGGTAGCCGCCGCACTGGACAAGTACGCTGCCACCGCAACCTACGCCAGCGAGCCGCCGCTGTTTGCCAGCAAGGAGGAGTACGAGGCCTTCCATGCACGGCATATGTCCCACAGCGTGCCCCGCGTGGCCTTTGGTGCCCACTGCGGGCCGGTGCATATTGGTATCGACTCCGGTTCTACCACCGTCAAGCTGGTGGTGGTGGATGAAAAGAGCCAGATTTTGTACACGAACTATCAGCCCAACCTTGGCAACCCGCTGCCCCTCATCCGGGAGCAGCTGCTCAAGATCTACAAGGAGCATCCGGGGCTGCAGGTGGCCAGTGTTACCACCACCGGCTACGGCGAGGAACTGGTAAAGAACGCCTTCCGCTGCGATTACGGTCTGGTAGAAACGGTGGCGCACTTTACTGCTGCCAAGTACTTTATGCCGGACGTGGATTTCATCATTGATATCGGCGGGCAGGATATGAAGTGCTTCAAGATCGAGGATGGCGCCATCAGCAATATCTTCCTGAACGAGGCCTGCTCCTCCGGCTGCGGCAGCTTTTTGCAGACCTTTGCGCAGGCACTTGGTTACGACGTCAAGGAGTTTGCTGCACTGGGGCTGTTCGCAGACCGCCCGGTGGATCTGGGCAGCCGCTGCACCGTGTTCATGAACAGCTCGGTCAAGCAGGCGCAGAAGGATGGTGCCAGCATCGAGAATATCTCGGCGGGTCTGTCCATCAGCGTGGTCAAGAACGCGCTGTACAAGGTAATCCGTGCCTCCAGCCCGGAAGAACTGGGCCGCAAGATCGTGGTGCAGGGCGGTACTTTTTATAATGAGGCCGTGCTCCGCGCCTTTGAAAAGGAGATGGGTGTGGAGGTCATCCGGCCGGACATCGCCGGTCTGATGGGCGCTTACGGCGCTGCGCTGTATGGCCTGCGCCGGAGCCATAAAAATAACCAGACCGCTTCTTCCATGATGGACGAGCAGGAGCTGGAAAGCTTTGCACAGCAGGTAGTCAGCGTCAAGTGCGGCGGCTGCGGCAACCATTGCCAGCTGACCGTCAACACCTTCGCCGATGGGCGCAAGTTCATCTCCGGCAACCGCTGCGATAAGCCCGTTACCGGCAAAAGCGAGGATAACAGCCTGAACCTGTACGCCTACAAGCAGCAGCTGCTTGCAAGCTACAAGCCTGTGCCCGGCAAGCGCGGCTCCATCGGCATTCCGCTGTGTCTGGGCTTCTACGAGCTGCTGCCCTTCTGGTACGCATTCTGGACGAGCCTTGGCTTTGCGGTGCACACCAGCCCGGTGTCTACCCGCGGGCTGTATCTGGCCGGACAGGCCACCATCCCCAGCGATACTGCCTGCTTCCCGGCAAAGCTGAGCCACGGCCACATCAAGGCGCTGAGCCAGATGGAACTGGACGCCATCTTCTACCCCTGCCTGACCTACAACGTGGACGAGGGCTTGGGCGACAACCACTATAACTGTCCGGTAGTGGCCTACTACCCGGAGGTTCTGGCCGGCAACTGCCCGGAGCTGGAGGGCAAAAAGTTCATCTGTGATTATGTGGGCATCCACCGCCCGAAGGATTTTGTGCACAAGATGGCAAAACAGGTGCTGCCCAAGTACTTTGGCGGCATCTCTGAAAAAGAGGTGCAGGCTGCAGCCGATGCTGCCTACGCGGAGTACGAGGCACACATGGCGAAGATCCGGGTAAAGGGCAGCGAGATCATTGACGAGGCACGCCGTCAGGGCAAGCGCATCATCGTGCTGGCAGGACGTCCCTACCATGTAGATCCGGAGGTCAACCACGGCATCGACCACCTGATCACCCGTCACGGGGCTGCGGTGGTCACCGAGGACAGCATCTCCAACCGGGTGCAAAAGTTCCCCACCAGTGTGCTGAACCAGTGGACCTACCACAGCCGCCTGTATGCCGCTGCCAAGTACTGCACTACCCAGAAGGATATGGACCTTGTGCAGCTGGTGTCCTTCGGCTGCGGCGTGGATGCCATTACCACCGACGAGACCCGCGAGATCCTGCAGCAGGGCAATAAGCTGTATACCCAGCTGAAGATCGACGAGATCACCAACCTTGGTGCGGTGAATATCCGCCTGCGCAGCCTGTTTGCCGCACTGGACGAGCGGGACGAGGCCGCCGCAGAAAAGGCAGAGTAAAACCGAGATAGCGCAAAACTTCCCCCGACCGGGGGAAGTTTTGCGGAATGGTCTTGCAGAAAGCAACATAGGAGGAACCTATGGAATATAATTATCCCAAATTTACCCCGGAGATGAAAAAGACCCACACCATCCTTATCCCCAACATGGCTGTTACCCAGTTCCGGCTTATGGAGTACGCACTGCGCTGCGAGGGATATAAGTGTGAGCTGCTGGGCAACTGCGGCAGTGCCGTGGCACAGCTGGGGCTGAAGTATGTTCACAACGATACCTGCTACCCGGCGCTGCTGGTCATCGGCCAGTTCCTGGATGCGCTGAACAGCGGTAAATATGATCTGGAGCACACCGCCCTGCTGATCACCCAGACAGGCGGCGGCTGCCGTGCCTCCAATTACATCCATCTGCTGCGCAAGGCGCTGGTTAAGGCCGGTTACCCGCAGATCCCGGTGGCCAGCCTGAACTTTTCCGGTCTGGAAAAGGACAGCGGCTTCCAGATGACCCTCCCTCTGGTGCGCAAATTCGTGGCCTGCATCTTTTACGGCGATATGCTGTGTGCGCTGCGCAATCAGGTAGCTCCCTATGAGAACGAAAAGGGCGCTGCCGACCGCATGGTGGACCGCTGGATCGCCCGTCTTGGCCGGGTACTGCTGGCCGGGAAGGGTTTTACTTCCCGGGAAATGAAGCACACCTTTCCCCTCATTGCCAAGGACTTTGCTGCCATCCCGGTCACCCGGGTGCCCAAGGTCAAGGTGGGCGTCGTAGGCGAGATTTATGTTAAATACAGCCCGCTGGGCAACAACGACCTGCAGAAGTTTTTGGAAAGTCAGGACTGCGAGGTAAACTTCCCCGGCCTGATGGGCTTTGTGCAGTACTGCGCCTTCAACATGGGCGAGGATCATGTGCTGTACGGTGGCAATCTGGCTGTAAAACTGGGCACGGATCAGCTGCTCAACTGGCTGGACAGCGTGGAGCGTGCCATGCTCAAGGCTGAAACAGACGCCGGGTTCTACGCACCGGGCCCCTTCAAGGAGTTGGTGGAAAAGCCCAAGGGCATCATCTCGCTGGGCGCAAAAATGGGCGAGGGCTGGCTGCTGACCGCCGAGATGATCGAGCTGGTGCAGGGCGGCTACGGTAACATTGTGTGTGCGCAGCCCTTTGGCTGCCTGCCAAACCACATCGTGGGCAAGGGTATGGTGAACAAGATCCGTGCGCTGTACCCCAGCGCCAACATCACCCCCATCGACTACGACCCCAGCGCCACCCGCGTCAATCAGGAAAACCGCATCAAGCTGATGCTGGCTGTGGCCAAGGAGCGGCTGAACGCCCCCGTGGAAGCCCAGCCGCTTACGGCAGAACAGCTTGCCGGGGGTGCCCCTCAGGTCGGCGCTACCGTGTAACAGCGGCAAAACACAACAAAAAAGGCTGCTGTACGGTTTTGTGCAGCAGCCTTTTTGGCAAGTTGACGATTTGAAATGGCCTCCGCGCTGCTCTGGCCATCTTCAGCGGAAAGCTTATTTACATTTTGCGTTTGTCGCGCCCTGCGGGGCGCTCCAAACGCATTTTCACGAGAAGGGTCGCAACGGAAAGCGCCATCTGAAAACCGCAGAAGTGCCCGCTTGAAGGAAAGGAACCGCTATGGAAAAGCCCGCAGTTGCCTATTATCATCTGCCCGGCCTGTTTGAGTTTTACGAGCTGTACCGCCGCTTTTTGCCGCTGTACCGGGAACACCGGGAATATTTTTACGATTGGTGCGCCATCGGCTCTGTCTACGGTGCACCGGCGGGCTGCATCTGGGGCGGGGGACGCATCTCCTGCGGCGGGGCAACTGCGCGCGAGGTGCTGGCGCTATTGCGGGAATACGGCATTTCCGGGCGGCTGACCTTCAGCAACTCCCTGCTGCAGGCGGGGCACCTTGCCGACCCGCAGTGCAATGCCCTGTGCGAGCAGTTTGCCAAGGAGGGCGGGGCACAGAACGGCGTTATCGTCCATTCTGACCTGCTGGCGGACTATCTGCAGCAGCGCTGGCCGGAGCTGTATCTGGTGTCCTCCACCACAAAGGTGCTCACGGATTTCACGCTTTTGCGGCAGGAGCTGGAAAAGCCGCAGTTCCGGTATGTGGTACCGGATTTCCGGCTGAACCCGGCGCTGGAGCAGCTGCGTACCCTGCCGCCGGAGCAAAAGGCCAAGGTGGAGTTTTTGTGCAACGAGTGCTGCTGGTTCGGCTGCACCGAGCGCAAACGCTGCTATGAAACGGTCAGCCGCCAGAATCTGGGCGAGGATTGCCCGGACCACCGCTGCGCAGCCCCGGATGCCGCCGGGGGCTACCGCTTTTCCAAGGCGATGCGCAGCCCCGGGTTCATTGGGGTGAAGGATATCCGGCAGCGGTACCTGCCCGCAGGCTTTTCCCACTTCAAGATAGAGGGCAGAGGTCTGGGCAGTGCACTGGTGCTGGAATTTCTGCTTTACTACATGATAAAACCGGAATACCAACTGCAGGTGCGGGAAGCAATCTATCTGGACAATATGCTGGACCTTTTTTAAGAAAAATGCACCGGGCAGACCGCGTTCTGTCCGGTGCTGCTTTTTGCCTGAGGGATTTGTACCGGAAAACTTCCTTTTCCCGCCAAAGCGTGCTACAATAAACAGGAAAATATTTTTGGAAGCTGTTTTTGTAAGCGGGGTGCAATGCTTATGAAAACGGCCTCCTGTAGGAGCAGCGCATGGAAATAACGCAAAAACAGATCGTACTGGGCATTCTGGCCCATGTGGACTCCGGCAAGACCACCCTCTCCGAGGCTATGCTCTACCGCGCCGGTGCCATCCGCAAGTTGGGCCGGGTGGACCACGGGGACGCTTTTCTGGACACTGACAGTCTGGAAAAAGCGCGCGGCATCACCATCTTTTCCAAGCAGGCGCTGCTTACGGCGGGCAGTACGGATATCACCCTGCTGGATACCCCCGGCCATGTGGATTTTTCCACCGAGACTGAGCGTACCCTGCAGGTGCTGGACTATGCCGTGCTGGTGGTCAGCGGAACGGACGGCGTGCAGAGCCATACCGAAACGCTGTGGCGGTTGCTGCGGCGCTACCATGTGCCCACCTTTGTGTTTGTGAACAAGATGGACCTGCCCGGCATGACCCAGGAGCAGCTGCTCAGCCAGTTGAACCACCGTCTTGGCGAGGGCTTTGTGGATTTTGGTGCAGAGCCTGCCGCCCGCAACGAGGCGCTGGCGCTGTGTGATGAGCAGCTGATGGAAAAAATGCTGAACGCAGGCACTTTGTCCGATGCGGATATCATCCCGGCAGTCAGCCGCCGGCACGTTTTTCCGTGCTGGTTCGGGGCGGCGCTGCGGCTGGACGGAGTGGATGCCCTTCTGGACGGGCTGGACCGCTACACCCGCCCCGCCCCGGCGCTGCAGGCCTTTGGCGCAAGGGTGTTCAAGGTATCGCAGGATGAGCAAGGCGCACGCCTGACATGGCTGCGGGTCACCGGCGGGGAGCTGAAGGTAAAAGCCCTGCTTAGCGGCGAAGCGGACGGCGAGCCGTGGGCAGAAAAGGCAAATCAGCTGCGGCTGTACTCCGGCGCAAAGTATACCTTGACCGAGGCGGTCGGCCCGGGACAGGTATGCGCCGTGACCGGCCTGACCCATGCAAAGCCCGGCACCGGGCTTGGGGCAGAGCGGGACAGCGATGTGCCGGTTCTGGAGCCGGTGCTCAGCTATCAGGTGCTGCTGCCGGAGGGCGCAGACGTGCACGCCGCGCTGGGCAAGCTGCACCGGCTGGAGGAGGAAGAACCCCAGCTCCATGTGGTGTGGAACGAGACCTTGGCCGAGATCCATGTGCAGCTGATGGGTGAGGTGCAGCTGGAAGTGCTGCGCAGCCTGCTGGCAGAGCGGTTCGGGTTGGAAGTATCTTTTGGCCCGGGCGGCATTTTGTATAAGGAGACCATTACCGAGCCCATGGAGGGCGTAGGCCACTACGAGCCGTTGCGCCACTATGCCGAGGTGCATCTGCTGCTGGAACCGCTGCCCCGGGGCAGCGGGATGCAGTTCGCCGCCGACTGCCGGGAAGAGGTGCTGGACAAAAACTGGCAGCGGCTGGTTTTGACCCATCTGGAAGAAAAACAGCACCTTGGCGTTCTGACCGGTGCACCGCTGACCGATGTAAAGATCACCCTGCTTGCCGGCAAAGCGCACCTGAAGCACACTGAGGGCGGCGATTTCCGACAGGCCACCTACCGCGCCGTGCGGCAGGGGCTGATGCTGGCAAAAAGCCAGCTGTTAGAGCCGTGGTATGCCTTTCGGTTGGAAGTGCCGGTGGAGAATATTGGCCGCGCCATGAGTGATATCCAGCGCATGGAGGGCAGCTTTGACCCGCCGGAAAGCGGTGCGGAGACCGCCACCCTGACCGGCTTTGCGCCGGTATCCACCATGCGCAGCTACCCTATGGAGGTAGTCAGCTACACCCGGGGCAAGGGACGGCTGAGCCTGACGCTGGATGGCTACCGCCCCTGCCACAACGCGCAGCAGGTCATTGCAGAAATCGGCTACCAGCCGGAGCATGATCTGGAGAATCCCGCCGATTCCGTGTTCTGCGCCCACGGTGCAGGCTTTGTGGTGCCGTGGAGCGAGGTGCGCAGCCACATGCACGTTGAAAGTGGCTGGGGCAAGGCAAAGCCCGCCCGCGCGGAGGTGCAGGCTGCACCCCAGCGCCGCGCCATGGCCTACCGCGCCACACTGGAGGAGGATGCCGAGCTGCTCAAAATTTTTGAGCGCACCTATGGGCCTATCAAGCGCGACCCGCTGGCGGCGTTCCGCCCGGTGCAAAAGACTGACCGCCCGGATTTTGCCGCTGAGCAATGGGAAATTGCCCCGGAGTATCTGCTGGTGGACGGCTACAACATCATTTTTGCGTGGGACGAGCTGAATGCACTGGCAAAGGAAAGCTTGGACGCTGCCCGCCGTCGGCTGATGGACATCCTGTGCAACTATCAGGGCTACCAGAAATGCGTGCTCATTTTGGTATTCGATGCCTACCGCGTACCCGGCAGCCCCGGCGCCATTGAGCAGTACCACAACATCCATGTGGTCTACACCAAGGAGGCGGAGACCGCCGATATGTTCATCGAACGGGTCACTCATGAAATCGGCAAGAGCCGCCGCGTCCGCGTGGCGACCTCGGACGGCATGGAGCAGGTCATCATCCTTGGCCACGGCGCACTGCGTGTGTCCGCCCGGATGTTCCACGAGGAAGTGCAGAACGTGGAAAAGCAGATCCGCGCCCTTGTGCAGGGACAGGCGTAAAGGCTGTCACAAAAAAATTCCTCTCTTGTGAAAAAGTCGGTTTGGAAAATCTTCGGATTTTCCAAACCGACGATCTTAAAATATTTATTCCGCTAAAAATGCCCAGAGCAGCGCGGAGGACGTTCTAAATCGTCTGATTTGAAGCGAACTGCTGCGTGTCGAGCGCTTTTCCTGTGAAAATAGGATAGCTGAACGACTGCAGGCGTTCAGCTATCCTAAAAATAAAAGATTTATTCCACTGAGAATGCCCAGAGCAACGCGGAGGGCATTAAAAATCGTTTTTTGGAGGTGCACCGATGGCTGTGGAGATCACCAAAGAATTTGTTTGGCAGAGCATCCCGCCCCGTGCCCGGGACAGCCACAAGGGCAGCTTTGGCAGCGTGCTGGCGGTGGCTGGCAGCGCCTTTTACCGGGGCGCTGCGCTGCTGGCGGCCGAGGGTGCACTGCGCACCGGAGCGGGCATCGTCACCCTTGCCAGCGTAGAACCGGTGGTCAGTGCCGCCGTTACCCGCCTGCCAGAGTGCTGCCTGTGCCCCTGTAAGGAGGGCGCACAGGGCGGCATTGCGCCGGAAAATGTGCCGCTGCTCCGGCGGCAGAAGGCCACCGTACTGCTGCTTGGCCCCGGCCTTGGCGGCACGGCGCAAAGTGCCGCCCGGGCAGCCGAGACCCGCACGCTGGTGCAGCAGCTGCTGCCCGGCTTTGCGGGCGCAGCGGTGATGGATGCGGACGGCCTGAACGCCGCCGCGCAGCTGCTGGCAGAGGGCAAGCCCTTCCCGCATCCGGCGGGCGAATTGGTGGTCACCCCGCACCCCGGCGAGATGGCGCGCCTGACCGGACTTTCGGCGGCAGAGCTTGCAGCCGACCGGCAGGGCATTGCCCTACGCTATGCCAAGGCGTGGAACGCCGTGGTGGTGCTGAAGGGGGCACGCACCGTGGTGGCAAGCCCGGACGGGCGGGTATGTGTGAACCCCACCGGCAACCCGGGGCTTGCCCGGGGCGGTAGCGGAGATGTGCTGGCGGGCATGCTGGCGGCGCTGCTGGCCTGCGGTCTGCCCGCTTACCAAGCCGCCGCCTGTGCGGTATATCTGCACGGGGCCGCCGCCGACCGTGCCGCTGCAAAGCGCGGCGAGTACGGGATGCTTCCCCATGATATCCTGCCGGAGCTGGGCGCATTGTTTGCGGAAAATCAAAGATAAACCAAAAGAGGCAGTTGCACAAAATGCTGTGCAGCTGCCTCTTTTTTTACGCTATGGGTCGTGGCGGGAAACGACATTTACCGGAACTGCTTCAGATATTCCTCTACGGAGCGGGTCATCTCTTTGGAAAAATCGGAGTTATATTTGCGGTTGCAAAAGGCAGTGCACCACTGGTCGAAGGGAGCGTTGCCGGCCTTGTAGCCAAAGGTGTCCCGCAGTTCCGCGCCGTCCATGGTGCGGTAGCCGTTTTCGTGCACGATGTGCTCCATGGCGCAGCGCTGGGGCTTTGCCCGCTCCTTCTGCTGCCGGGTGGGCCAGCCGAACACCAACATTACTGCCGGGAACACATAGTCCGGCAGGTGCAGCAGACTGCGCTGGGTGGCGCAGTTTTCCATAATATCCCCGATGTAGCACGAACCAATGCCAAAGCTCTCGGCGGCTACCACGGCGTTCTGGGCGGCAATGGCGGCATCGGTGACTGCCAGCATCAGATCGCCCACACCCGGGGTGCGGGGCGTGCAGCCCGCTTCCAAGTAGGCATCGTACCACTTTTTGCAGTCGGCGCAGAACACCAGCACCAGCGGCGCTTTGGCAATAAAGGGCTGGTGGTCGCAGCTTTCGGCCAGTGCTTCCTTCAGCGCCGGGTCGGTGATGTCTAAAATGGTATACAGCTGCTGACAGCCCGCAGAGGGTGCCTGTGCAGCGGCCTCTAAAATAGCCTGCTTCATTTCGGCAGGGATGGGCTTTTCTTCATATACCCGCACCGACTTGCGGTCGAACAGGCTTTGCAGGATGGGGTTGCGCTCGGTCATGGGAACACCTCCGGTATTGTGTTTATTCGTAGTCGATGGGCAGGGTGGGCAGGCCGTTCAGCTCCAGCCCGGCGGTGTGCCCGGCAATGTACTGGTAGTAGCCCTGTGCGGCGATCATCGCGCCGTTGTCACCGCAGAACTTCAGCTCCGGCAGATAGACCTTTGCGCCCAGCTTCTGGGCACCGTCGTTCACCAGCTGGCGCAGACGGCCGTTGGCAGCCACGCCGCCGGCAAGACATACCTGCTTTGCCCCGGTATCGGCGGCAGCCAGCAGCAACTTTTCGGCCAGAATGCCCGCAATACGCTCCTGAAAGCTGGCGGCAAGGTCGGGCACGTTCACTTCCTCACCCTTCATCTGTGCCTTGTTCACCTCGTTGAGCACGGCGGTCTTTAAGCCGGAAAAGCTCACGTTGTATTTGCCCTCCACATGGGGCACCGGCAGGCGGTAAGCCTTGGGGTCGCCGGTCTTGGCGGCAGCGGCAACGCTGGGGCCGCCGGGGTAGGGCAGACCCAGCGTGCGTGCCACCTTGTCAAAGGCTTCGCCCGCAGCATCGTCCACCGTGTGGCCCAGAATATGGTAGTGGGTGTAGTCCTGCACCTCCACGATGTGGCTGTGCCCGCCGGAGGCCACCAGACACAAAAAGGGCGGTTTGAGCTCCGGGTGGGTCAGGTAGAGCGCGGCAATGTGTCCCCGCAGATGATGCACCGGCACCAGCGGTTTGCCTGCCGAGTAGGCCAGACCCTTGGCAAAGTTTACGCCCACCAGCACCGCGCCGATGAGCCCCGGCGCAAAGGTGACAGCCACGGCGTCCACGTCCTCCATGGTCTTGCCAGCGTCCAGCAGGGCTTTTTTGACCGTTGCACTGATAAATTCGCAGTGGCGGCGGCTGGCGATCTCCGGCACAACGCCGCCGTACAGCGCCTGCTCCTTGACGCTGGTGGAAATGACGTTGCTCAGCAGCTTCCGTCCGTCCTCCACCAGTGCGGCGGCAGTCTCATCACAGGTAGACTCGATTCCGAGAATGATCATTTTAGTGTGCCTCCAGCCAGTTTTTGCCTGCGTGCACATCGGTGCTCAGGGGCACCGCGTACTGCACGCAGCCTTCCATTTCCTCCCGCAGGATGCGGGCGGCCTGCTCGGCCTCCGCCTCCGGGGCCTCCACGATCAGTTCGTCATGGACGGTCAAAATCAGGCGGCTGTCCATTTTTTCGTCCCGCAGGCGTTTCCACACCCGCACCATGGCCAGCTTGATCACATCCGCAGCGGTGCCCTGAATGGGGGTGTTGCGTGCCATGCGCTCGCCGCTGGCGCGCACGTTGAAGTTTGTGCTGGCCAGCTCCGGCAGGGTGCGGCGGCGTCCGAACAGGGTGGACACATAGCCGTTTGCCTTGGCGTCCGCAATGGTCTTGTCCATATAGCCGCTCACACTGGGGAAAGCCGCCAGATAGTTCTTGAGGAAAGCGTCTGCCTCCTTCACGGTCACACCGATATCCTTGGAAAGGCTGTATGCGCCTTTGCCGTACATGATGCCGAAGTTGATAGCCTTGGCAGAGGAGCGCAGCCGGGGCGTCACCTCGCTCTGCGGGATACCGTAGATCTTGGCGGCGGTGCTGCGGTGGATGTCCTCACCGTTCAAAAAGGCCTGCTGCATGTGTTCATCGCCGGTGATGTGCGCCAGAATGCGCAGTTCGATCTGGCTGTAATCCGCGTCCACCAGCACACAGCCCGGTTTTGCAATAAAGTAGGCGCGCAGCTGGCTGCCCAGCTCGGTGCGGATGGGGATATTTTGCAGATTGGGGTTATCGGAGGAGAGCCGTCCGGTACGGGCTTCGGTCTGGTTGAAGGTGGAGTGGATGCGTCCGTCCTCGCCAATGACCTTGAGCAGGCCTTCCACATAGGTGGAGTTCAGCTTCTGGTAGGCGCGGTACTGCAAAACGTCCTCTACCAGCGGATACTCGCGCAGGCTTTCCAGTGTTTCGGCATCGGTAGACCAGCCGCGCTGGGTCTTTTTGCCGTGGGGCAGACCCATGGTGTCGAACAGCATCTCACCCAGCTGCTTAGGACTGTTGGGGTTGAAGGTGGCGCTGCCAGTCTCCATGTGGATGCGGGTCAGCACCTGCTCCAGCTCCTCGCGCAGCTTTACGCCGAACTGCTCGATGCCGCCTTTGTCCACCAGCACGCCGGTGCGGGTCATATCCGCCAGCACCTGTGCCAGCGGGAACTCGATCTCGTTGTACAGCGCATCCTCGCCGCAGGCGGTGATCTCGGCCTTCATCCGGGCAAACAGGTCGGCCAGCCGCCCGGCGTCCGGGTAGTCGGTGCAGGTAAAGGCGGTAGCCGCCTTGTAGGCGGGCACCAGCTCGCTGATCTGGTATTTGGAGGCGGAGGCGTCCAGCAGATAGGCGGCAAGCTTGCCGTCCCATACGATGCTGCTGCCCCAGCCGCCGGCAGCCATGGCTTTTGCGTACAGGGGCGCAGAGTTGAACACATCCAGCGTCACATCGGCGTTGTCCAGCAGCCGCACAAGGTCGGCGTCCTCCAGCGGGTAGACGGTGGTATCCTGCACGGCGTACCAGCTTTCCGGCTGCAGTACCACGTTGCGGGTACCCTGCTTGCCGGTAACGGCGGGGCGGGCAGCCACCAGATAGTGCCCGGCGGGGGTCAGGGGCAGGGGAGCAAGGTCAGCTTCCGGCAGCTCCACAGCCTGCTCTTCGGCGGCAGCCTCCGGCGCTACGCCGTCCAGCCCGAACCGGGGGATCAGGGAGTGGATCTCCAATTCCTGCAAAAGCCGCACAGCGGCGGGCTTGTTGCCTTCACCTACGGTATAGGAACCCTCGGCAGTGTCGATGGGGGCATCGGTGCGGATGGTGCCCAGTGTATGGCTCAATTCAGCCATGGCCTTATCCTCGAGCAAGTGCTCCCGCTGCTTGGGCTTGATGCGCTTGTCATCGATATTCTCGTACACGCCCTCCAGCGAACCGAAAGCCTGCACCAGCGAGAGGGCGGTCTTTTCGCCAATGCCCTTCACGCCGGGGATGTTGTCCGAGGTGTCGCCCATCAGGCTCTTTACCTCGATAAGTTGCTTGGGTGCAAGGCCATATTTTTCCTGAATGGCATCCTCGTCCATCACTACGGTTTTGCTGCGGCCCATTACGGTGGCGGCCAGCAGCACGGTGGTGCTCTCGCTCACCAGCTGCAGGCTGTCGCGGTCTCCGGTGGCAAGGAAGCAGTCGTCCTTGCGGGCGGCGCAGGCAGCGGCCAGTGTGCCCAGAATATCGTCCGCCTCCCAGCCCTCGGCGGTAACGGTGCGGTAGCCAAGGTCTGCCAGCAGCTGCTTGAGCACCGGCATCTGCTGTGCCAGCTCCTCGGGCATGGCGTGGCGGGTGGCCTTGTAGCCATCGTACATTTTATGCCGGAAGGTGGGGGCCTTCAGGTCAAAGGCCACAGCAACCTCGTCCGGCTGGCACTCCTTGAGCAGGGAGAGCAGAATGTTCAAAAAACCATAGATAGCGTTGGTGTAACGTCCGTCCTTGGTGGTCAGCAGCTTGATGCCGTAAAAAGCGCGGTTGGCAATGCTGTTGCCGTCAATGACCAGTAAACGCATAATGCAGTTCCTCCATTGCGTAATTTCACACCTTATAGTATAGCACAAAACCGTACCGCGCGGGAGCTTTTTACGCAAAAAAGAAAGCGCGCTGTTTTTATTATATTTTCACGCGTGAAAATATAATAATATTTCCGCTGTTTATGCCCGGAGCAGCGCGGAGGGCATTTCAAACCGTCCCATCGCAAAAAAGGCTGCCGCACAAGCTGTGCAGCAGCCTTGCCGAGGCCGGGCTTATTCCTCGATGCGGATGGCGCTTACCGGGCAGCTCTGGGCTGCGGTAACGGCCTGCGGAACCTCCTCCGGCGGGATGGGGCCGGGTTCGGCTACGGCCAGAACCCCCTCCATGCGGAACACCGCGGGGCACAGCCCGGCGCACTGGGTACAGCCGATGCACAGCTCAGGGTCTACGAATGCGTTCATGCAAACACCTCCTTTGCGGAAAGCATGGCCCGTTTTGCTGCAAATTATGCCTATGCAAGCGGTTTGCGGTGTGGTACAATAATACCGCCGGGACCGGCAGGAGGAGATAAGATGAATATCCAGATCTTTGGCACAAGCAAGTGCTTTGATACAAAAAAGGCGCAGCGCTATTTCAAGGAGCGCGGCATTAAATTCCAGATGATCGACCTGAAGGAAAAGGGCATGAGCCGGGGCGAGTTTGATAACGTGGCGCGCGCCTTGGGCGGCTGGGAAAATCTGGTGGACCCGGCGGCAAAGGACAAGCAGACCCTTGCTTTGCTGGACGCATTGGTGGACTGGCAGAAGGAGGACAAGTTGTTTGAAAACCAGCAGCTGTTCAAGACCCCCATCGTGCGCAACGGCCGCAAGGCTACCGTGGGCTACCAGCCCGATGTGTGGAAGGACTGGGAATAAAAAGCCTGCTTTCACAAAAAAACCACCGGTGCAGGTTTTGCACTCTGCGGCCGGATGTGGTATACTGTTGGTTAAATAAAAAAACTTTGGGAGACTCAGACCAATGAAACATACGATCACCCCGGAAGAACACGCCCGGATCAAGCGGCGCCGCTGGCGGCAGACCTTGGGTCTGCTGATCACGGTGCTGGTGCTCATCGGGTTTATTACGGTGCTGCGGGCCGGCGTGGGCCTTGTGGCAAACCTGTTTGACGATACCGCCCAGAAGCTGGAATACGAAAAAAAGCTGGAAGGTCTGGTACTGTTCGACCCCATGCCTTTTGATGGCATTGAGAACATTGACGACCTGACCCTGCGTGAGGCCGCTGTGTGGGGCTGCGTGTACGGCATTCAGGAGGCGCAGGGCGGCTTTGATAACTACAATACCGACCCTGAGACCGAGCAGCTGCTGCTGCCCTCGGTGGATGTGGACGCCTATCTGGCAAAGCTGCTGGGCCCCGGCTTCAAGCTGAACCACCATAGCTTTGACATGGAAGATATGACCGTCGAGTTTGACGAGACCACCCAGTGCTACAAGATCCCCATCACCGGTACGGTGGGTTACTACCGCGCCACCGTGGTCAAGCTGTTCAAGCGCAGCGGCAAGCTGCACGTTACCGTGGGCTACATTCCCACCGCCAGCGCGGATGACAGCATCATCAACCCCTCTTCGGACACCCCCACCAAGTATATGGACTACCTGTTCGAGCGCCAGAGCGGCAGCTGGTATCTGACCGGCCTGACCGAGAGCGAGACCAAGCCCGAAAGCGCTGCAAGCTCTGCTGCCGCGCAGCCGGAACCCATGGCAGAAAGCGATGTACAGGACGCCATTCTGGCCGCTGCCGGAGACTCGGAAGCAGCTGCATCCAGCGCTGTTGTCGAGCCGGAGGCGCAGGCTGAAGCGGACGCAGACAGTGCCGCAGCAGAAGCGCCTGCCGCTGACGATGCCGCAAGCACCGCAGCATAAACCTTAAGGCAACCCCGCACAATTCCCGCCTGACGGCTTAAGCACCGTTCCGGCGGCTGCGGCACGGCATCTGCGTTGCCAAAATGCTCGATAATACACAAAGTATTATCTGCGCTTTTGGCTTAGCATCTGCCGCACCTCGCTCGCCGTATCGGCACTTAGAATTATGCGGTATTGCCTTAAACGCAAACACCCGACTGTGTATCATCACAGCCGGGTGTTTTTGCATACGTTACTTCAGATCAAATCTTACGACTACCAGCCGATACCACAGGTAGGGCACCATGTTCCAGATCATCCACAGCTCCATCAGGATATAGTTGGGCAGATCACGCCAGCGGAAGGGGCGTTTGCCCAGTTTGCCTGCCTTGAGCAGGGCAAAGGCCTCGCGCATGCCCTTGTCCCATGCCTCGCCAAAGCCCTGCTTGTGGAACTTGTAGCACTTGAGCAGATAGCCCAGTGCCAGCGGGATAAAGTTGAGCACCAGCATCAATAGCGGCTCGTTTTTGAGCGGCAGCAGAATGCTGTTGCGGCCGCTCTGCTGGCTTTTAAAGGCATTGTACTTGACGGCACCTGTGCTGGCACCGCAGATGTGGTAGCACTTGGCAGCGGGGCAGAGCACGTTTTTATAACCGGCATTGTTGGCGCGCCAGCTCAGGTCCACGTCCTCAAAGTAGGCAAAAAAGTTTTCGTCAAAGCCGCCGATCTCGTCCAGAATGCTTTTGCGGTACAGCGCTGCGCCGCCGCAGGCCGAAAAGATGCGCTTTTGCTTGGTGTAGCGGCTGGCGCGGCGGCCATCGCCGGTCTTGCAGGCAAAGCCCATCCATGTCACATAGTCCCCGGCATCATCGGCCAGCTCCCGCTCAAAGTGCCGGAGCATCAGGCTTTGCACCGCAAAAATTTTGGGATCGGAATCGGCAGTGCGCAAAAGCTCGGCCAGCCACTGCGGCTCGGCAAAGGCGTCGTTGTTGAACAGCACCACATACTTGCTCTGTGCCCGGGCAATGCCCTGATTCACAGCGTAAGAAAAGCCGGTGTTGCGTCCGTTTTCGATCAGGGTAAAGTTGGGGCGGGTGCAGTAGCTGCGGGCCTGTTCCAGACTTTCATCGGTGGAACCGTTGTCCACCACGATCAGGTCAAAATCCTGCTCGGTCTGGGCGTAGATGGACTCGATGGAGTCCTTCAGCCAGCCCTTGCCGTTGATGTTTGGGATAATGATGGTCGCTTTTATCATAAAAGTTACTCCTGTTTTCGTCAATTACAGAGAGAGTATATCATATTATCGCAAAAATGCAAACCTCTCGGATAACGCCTGCCCTCGTTTGCAAGGCAATGCCCGGGGAGCTGTGACAGAATTGGCTAAAAAAATTGTATGAACCCCTTGACACAATCTGAAAAAAGAGTATTATTGTATTAGGCACTTAACACAGAAACACAAAATGCAGGGAGGGCTACGATGAGTGAACAATTTGATTCCAGCCGTCCGATCTATGCGCAGCTGGTAGAGCGGTTGAAGGCGAAGATCCTTGCGGGGACATACCCGCCCGGAGGACATCTTGACTCGGTGCGGGATATGGCCGCAGCCGCAGGGGTGAACCCGAATACCATGCAGCGTGCGTTGGCACAGCTGGAAACGGAGGGGCTTGTCCGGACCGAACGGACGGCGGGCCGCTATGTGACGGAGGATACCATGTTGATCGAACAATTGCGTGCCGCGACCGCGGAAAAGTTCGCGGAAGAATTTCTGGAAAAGATGCGGGGCATCGGGTACAGCCCGGCGCAGGTCGCCGAATTGCTGGCCCGTCAGACGAAAGGAGAACCGAATCATGAGTGAATTTCTGACCTGTGAAGGGCTGACAAAACACTACGGCGCAAAAACCGCGCTGGACGGTGTGGATCTGCACATCGGCTTTGGGAAGATCGTTGGCCTGCTGGGGCCGAACGGCAGCGGCAAGACCACCCTGATCAAACTGGCAAACGGTCTGCTGCAGCCTGACAGCGGCAGCATCCGGATCGCCGGGATGAAGCCCGGCGTGGAGAGCAAGGCGATCGTATCCTACCTGCCCGATGCCGACTGGCTTCCCGGCTGGATGCGGGTGGAGCAGCTGGTGGAGATGTTTGGGGACTTCTATAAGGACTTCGATCCGGCCCGGGCGAATGAGATGCTGGCAAATCTGGAACTTTCCCCCAAAGACGTCCTCAAGACCCTTTCCAAGGGCAACCGGGAAAAGGTGCAGCTCATCCTTGCCATGAGCCGGAATGCCCGGCTCTATCTGCTGGATGAACCCATCGGCGGCGTGGACCCGGCGGCACGGGATTATATCCTGCACACCATCCTGTCCAATTACAGCAAGGACGCGACCGTCCTCATCTCGACCCACCTGATCGAGGATATCGAGCCGGTGCTGGATGAGGCCATCTTCCTGAAAGAGGGAACGGTCTTTGCTCACCGCAGTGTGGATGAGATCCGTGAGAATGAGGGAATGAGCGTGGACGCATATTTCCGGGAGGTATTCAAATGCTAAAAAATCTGTTGAAGTATGAATTCCGGGCGACCGGACGGACCTATGGCGGCCTGTATCTGGTCTGGCTGCTGGTTGCGCTGGCAATGGGGATCTCGATGCGGGACGAAGTCTGGGACAATGGCAGCAGCCAGATCTGGGCATACCTGATGTTTGCCTACTTTGCCATCGGGGTTGCCATCGGAGTGGTCTGTATTGTAACGATCATCCAGCGGTTCACCAAAAATCTGTTGGGGCGGGAGGGCTATCTCATGCACACCCTTCCGGTCCATCCAGAGCAGCTGGTTGCGTCCAAACTCATTTCCAGCATGGTCTGGGTGATCTGCAGCGGAGTGGTCGGGATCCTGTCCGTCCTTCTGATGCTGGTCGGCCTGTGCGACTTCAAGGATCCCAAAACGGTCATCAATGGGGAGACGATCACGACGGGCTGGGGCGATGTCCTGAAATTCAGCTGGAAGGCGATCCAGAGCATCGGCGGTGAATTCTGGAGCGAGCTGGCGTGGATCATCGTCCTTGGTCTGGCGGGCGTTGCAGTCCTCATCCTCTGTATCTACGCCGCCTGCATGATCGGGCATCAGTTCAGGAACCATTCCACGATTGCCAGCATTCTGGCCTTCTTCCTGTTGCAGCTGATTCAGGGCAAACTGGATGCAGGCGGCGGGATCCGGGTGATCGTTGGCTCTGTGGCAGCGATGCCGATGACTTATTCCGTCAGTGGCAATCTCTGGCTCGTCCTTCTTGTAACGATTCTGATCGGCGCAGTCTATTTTGTCCTTACCAGCTGGCTGATGAAAAATAAGCTGGATCTGGAATAAGCATAAAAACCAAACCCCGGCCGTTGCAGATGAAACATACTGCAAAGGCCGGGGTTTATGCGGGAAAATTATTTTGCGAGAGCCTTTTCAATGTTCGCCAGAATGGTGTCGTGATCCTCGGCGCAGACCAGAACCACCTCGCCGGTGGGGGCTACGGTGACGGTAGCGGCCTTGGCCACGAGGTACTGATCCTCCAGATAGTGCTCCATGGATTGCTGCTCGCTGGCAACGTAGGCCTCCAGTGCTGCCTTTACCTCATCGGTCTTGCCCTCGGCAGGCTTCACGATGGCAACGGCGTAGCTGCGCACCATCATGCTGGAAATGCTGGCGGCAAAGGCGGTGTACTGGCCGTCCTCCAAATTCAGCAGAGGCATCAGGATGTCCCGGATCTCCTCGTTCAGCTGGTCAGGCTCGTACTCGGCGCTGTAACCATCGATGGCGGTAAACTTGCCGTCCTCGCCCTTGGTAAAGATCATATCGTACTCGTTGTCCTCGTCACTGCGGGCATCGTGGATGATCTGGGAGTAATCCTTGGGGGTGGAGCTGTCGGCCTTGCTGCCGCCGGAGCAGCCCACCAGAGTAAACAGGGTCAGCCCTGCCAGCAGGGCGGCGATGAATTTTTTCATAGTATTAAAGTTCCTTTCATAGTGCTGTGTGTGGAAGGTGCAGCCGGGGAGTACGCGCTACAGGTAGTGTGTGCCGGTTTTCGGCTGCTATTCTGGATACGAACCACCGGGCGGCAAAATTGCAGGGAAAAAGTAACAGTTTTATGAACAGCACCTGCTTACAGCATCAAAGCATCCAGATCGCCGTGGTTCACCGGGGTGGACAGGATGATCTGGGTGCTGGTGGTGCCCAGCTTCTGGAACTGTAAAATCAGATGCTCCAGCTGTGTCATGCTGCCGCAGCTGACCTTGACCAAAAAGGTGTACGCACCGGTAACGTGGTAGCACTGCAGCACCTCGTGGCTGTTTTGCAGCAGCTCCACAAAGGCATCCTGCTTGGAGGGCGCTACCGAAAGGCTGATGAGTGCATCCACATACATCCGGTCTGCCGGACGGTTCAGCGTGACGGTATAGCCGCTGATGATGCCGTCCGTTTCCAGTTTGTGGATACGGCTGGAGACCGCCGGGCTGGTAAGGGATACCTGCTCTGCAATTTCTTTAACGGGCATCCGGGCATTTTTGGCCAGAAGGGTCAGGATTTTGCGATCGAGATCATCCATAAAAAAGTCTCCTTAAAAAATATGTTGGATTGTATAAAATTTTCTGAAAGTAAAGTTTTTGCGTTGTGCAAACCTACGGAAATGGAATAAAATTTCGTTTCTGAAATTCTATGTTAATTATATAAAGTTTTTGCTAAAAAGTAAAGTGCTATTTTAAAGCAAAATCCAAAAATGCTGTTTGACAAGAAAAGAAAAACGGGTATAATACATCATGCAAGGCAGCGCAACGCACAAAAGCCTGCCAATGATATTGAGATTCACCACTTTATATACTTTCCCACCCCTCTATACACAAAAACCCGCTGCCAGGCGGGTTTTTGTGTTTGTTGGGGCTTTTTTCTTTTTGTAAAAAAGCAGTTTCGAAACACCCGCAGGTGTTTCGAAACTGCAAATAAAAATCTAAACCAGATAGCCCTCAAAGCAGTGCAGATCTTCGGTCTTGACGATGCCCTCCAGATACAGCCCGTCCTCCCGGTATTCCTCTGCCTGTACGCTGCCGCGCTCCCGCATGGGGGCGGCCAGACCCAGCTTGTCGTAAGGCAGCAGTACCCGGATGGTGTGTACCCGATCGCTGAGCACCTCGTCCAGCTTTTGCAGCAGCTTGTCCAGTCCGTAGCCGGTTTTGGCACTGGTCAGCAGGATGTCGGGATCAAAGCTCAGGGTGTTGGGCTTGTCGCACTTGTTGTATACGGTCAGGCGGGGAATGTCGGCGCAGTCCAGCCCGTCCAGCACCTCGTCGGTGACGGCAAGCTGTTCCTCGCGCTGGTCGTCTCCTGCATCTGCCACCCGGATGATCACATCCGACCATGCGGCCTCCTCCAAAGTGGACTTGAAGGCCTCCACCAGATTGTGGGGCAGGCGGGAAACAAAGCCTACCGTGTCCACCAGCAGCACCGCCATGCCGCTGGGCAGCACTAGCTTACGGCTGGTGGGGTCCAGTGTGGCAAACAGCATATCCGCCTCGGCTACGCTGGGGCCGCACAGGGCGTTCATCAGGCTGGATTTGCCAACGTTGGTGTAGCCCACAAGGCTTACCACCGGCATGCCGGTCTTGGCGCGGGCCTTTCGGCTTTCGCCCCGGCGCTTTTCCATCTCGGCCAGCTTCTCGGCCAGCGCATCGATGCGGGCGTGCACATGGCGGCGGTCCAGCTCCAGCTTGGTCTCACCGGCACCGCGGCGGGCACCGCC
>OGHE01000993.1_pt1 | contig 21463 bp, 33 predicted proteins | sample 1571431 | NCBI WGS metagenome assembly OGHE01 (sample SAMEA2581966, study PRJEB24529) | metagenome | biome: Human gut stool | place: China | collected 2011 | reverse complement strand
GTCTTTTTCCTGTGCTCTTCTAATATTCATTTTTGAGAATCATCCTTCCTGTTGTGGTTTATATGTTGATCTACTATAAATCAATTCAATGTTATATCTGATTACATTTCAGAATAAATCCAGCATATTATCGAGATAAATGTGCTCTCTGACATGTATCTGATACGGTGGCTTCGTCATATAGTAAAGCAGAAATTCAAGTATCATGACACTTCCAAGCCCTCTGCCCTCTATTTTAAAATTGCTAAAGCCCATTGGCAGATAAGTGTTCTTTATATCATCTACTCCTATAAACACCGATTTGTTCAATTCATATCCGAATTATATCATAAAAAATAACGACACTGTATATCACTTTCGCAACATACAATGCCGTTACTTTTATTTTCTTCGATACACCAAACAAAACGTATTCCTGTATACGATAATATCACATACAGAATTCGACATGTTCAGCCTGAGTGGACCTGGCGGGAATCGAACCCAGAAAACCTACAGGAAAATGCTGTATTTATAAGGCTTTTCGTTTATCGTGTTGCATGACGTGTTGCATCATTTCCGTAAAATGCTCGTTGATTCGGTCTGTAAATCTCTCTTCTTCCGGTGCAATCGTGCCACGGTATACCCTTTTCAGGACTCTGTCAGACTTCCATCCACCACGCTTCATGATGTACTGATCCGGAATGTTCAGGGCGTGCATGATGGACGCAGTATAATGTCTGAGATCATGGTATCGAAATTCAGGAATCCCAGCAGAACGAAGCACCTTTTTAAAGTTCTTAGAGAGATCTTCCGGGTGCATTCTGACAAGCGGACCGCTTTCAATATCGTCAAATTTTCGGATCACAAATTCCGGCATGATGACGTATCGGTAGCTGCTCTGTGTCTTGGGTCCTTTTTTGATGATGCCACTACGTCCCCGGACTTTCGTCTCTCTGATCCGTATGGAGTTCCCCTTGATATCCTCTTTCGTCAGCCCGAAGACTTCTCCACGCCTGAGACTTCCAAACGCTGCGAGAAGCACTGCTTTTTCCAGTTCAGTTCCCCGGATATAGCAGATCAGATCCGTGATGTCCTGATCGGATGGCACATACCCCTCATAGGTCTTTGCAGATGGTAGAGTGGTATGGAAGTGCATATCCGGCAGATACATCCGCATGACCGCTGTAAACAGCCCGTAAGCGTTCTTTACGGTCTTAGGCGATAACTTTACCGACAGAATGTTGATCCAGCTCTGTACGTCTTCCTGCGAGAGCTTGCGGAGGCTGATATCTGCTATCTGTCCGATCTGATTCCGGGCGATCGTCTCATAACCACGGAGAGTAGTCTCGGACAGTACATGATCCTTTAACTTTATGTAATTTTCAAAAGCTTCTTTTACTGTCCAGTTCTCAGGGCGTTTTTTCCGGTCTTTCTCTGCAAGGAACTGAGCCGCCTGAGCTTCTGCATCCCGCTTTCCACGTCTTCCCTGTAAGTCACTGGTAAACGATTCATAAATCCTTTTCCGCTTCTGCTTTCCGGTCTTCTCGTCAATCATAGGACTTCCGTCCTCATTGAACAGGTTTTCATAGTGCGAAAAAACTAAGCACCTCCAAGATCCCGAAGGTAACTTTTTAGCTGTAGCCATATTATCATCTCCTAGTATAAAAATAACAGCCCCGACAGAACGGTTGTTCCGCTTGCAGTGGCTGTCCGAAGATGATACAATATTCATTGGATTTGGAGTGTATCTCTTCGGAGGTATTCTATAAGCACATTGGCGTGTGCTTCTTCCAGTACCGCTCCTTTTGGCGAAGGGGCGGTTTTTAATTATTCATCGTCTTCATCATCACTATAAGTATAATCAGACGAATAAACACTGTCTGTTGATTGTGATTGTCTGAACTCTTCAGCAGCCATAGTCCTGTTGAACTCTGCTGTAGGCTCTATTTCTGTAACAAGTTGTTCCAGTTCATCAAGTGATACATTGAAAAATTCTTTCCTCATATTTACCTTATTTACACGCTTGTCAGTCAGGATAGTATGAAGTTTGCTTTCAAGACCAACTGCATCATCAGAAAAAATAAAGCTATGTACGTCAAAGCGGAATGGAACAGATGCATTACCAAGTTCATCTACTCGATCCTGTGGATTGAGTCTTCGGGTCATTCCAATCTTAAATACATTTTCGCCAAAAGATCCAAGATTACTGATAACGTACACATTACCGGCTTTTCCATTGGCAAGAGTAGAGATTTCGTCTTTCTTTATAGCAACGTCAGCAAGTTGAGCCTGTAGTGCAAGGATTCTTGCGTTTAATTTTTCCAGTTCCTCATCTTTAGCACTGGTAAGTTGGGTTCTCAGCTTTTCGATTTCAGAATTATATTTTGATTCTTCCTGTTCTATTTTTTTACGTTCAGCCTCCAGTGCTTTACGTTCTTCAGCCTCCTGTCTCATTTGCTCACGGATAGCAAGTTGTTCCTGACGAGCCTGTTCTTTTTTAACGTAGTAATTATATTCAATCTTTGCTGCATTAATAAATAAATACTCTATTTCTCCGATAAATTTGGTAAGAGTTCCTGCGATGCTCTGATTTCCGTTTCCTGCAATTTCAAGATATTTATGAGTTACATCTTTGATATCATCAATAGATTTTTCAAGCTTTTCAAATTTAAGGTTATACAGGATATTTTGAAGTTCTGCCCTAAGGGCAATGACCATAAGTTTATAAATTGCCTGATTTGCTTTAGTGGTGTACCGGGCAGAATATTTTGCTAAAAGATCATTGATTTGCTTATCATTCTGACGGTAAGCTTTACGGAGATCTTTTACATCCATACAATGGAGTTTCAGGATAACGGAAGGACTGATTTCCTCCAAATCGGTTAAATCTTTTTCGCTAAATTTTAAAGAACTGATTGCAGGATCATAATTAAAGAAATTGTCCAAACTGTAATTGATTGCTTTTACCAACTCTTTTGATCGTCCGAGTTTATTAGTTTGGGTCTTGATCTGTTTGGAAAGCTTACTCTCCTGAAGCATTTCTTCTGCAATTTTTTCCTGTAATGACTGCGATTTGTCTGTTCGGTCAGAAATCATTCTTTCAAGCTGGACAAGTTGCTCTCGTAAGCCTTTTTCAGCTTCGGCCTGCTTTCTTTCGTATTCCTTTTTCAGAGTATCTACTTTTACATCATACTCTATACTCAGATCTCTTTGTTTGACAGCGTACTCTTTTTCCATCTGTTCGGTCATGGATTTTACTTTATAGTAGTCAAATCCACCAATTTCAGAAAGTTTTCCTCTTAATTCAGTAGTAGCTGCCTGTAAGTCTGCATTATTTTGCGAAAGCGTCTGATTCTCCGCTTCAAGACTGGCAATCTGTTCCTTGAATTGCTTGATTTTAAAAATATCCCCTATACCCATTTGCTTTCTCCTTTGTTAATAAGAACCGTTCTTTATGAATAACACCACTTATTCATTTATATAATCCCGCTAGGGGTTATATCATTTCTGTAACTGTCAGATAAGGAACAAAGTAAATAACATAGTTATCTACAGTAGTACAGATTCCGTATTTACTCTGATAGCAGTTAATGCATTCTTGCAGGTATTCTTCTGTAACATCTAGAAAGTCTGCAATTTCATATTTATTTTGACACCCAGCATTGAATGCATGGACGATGCCAATAAGTCCGATCAGGCGGTTGTAACCGTGCAAACGAGCCTGTCTTTCCTGTTTGCGGTTGGCTGCCGATGACATATCAAGGATATTTCCGACTGATGTTTCGTGGTGTCCGAGTTCTTCAGCAAGAGCACAAGTCTTTTCCGGAATAGTCATGTCTTCTCTGATGGCAATAACACCATCACAATACAATCCTTTTATGTTGTTGCTTTCAAAACGGTAATTCAAAACATCGACACCATCTTGATAAGCTACATCTTCCAATTCTTCAAATTTATTCATGTTAACACCTCAATATTTCCAATGCCAATATTATTTCCTTCTATTTTTCACAAATTCTGCAAAGTTCTTGATTTCTTCCAGTTCGGATTCTGTATATTCATCGCCATCAAAGTGTGCGGCGAGGGTGGTAGGCTGGTCATCTATTCCAAGCAGTATATCGGCGGAAACATTTAAGGCAGAGGCTATTTTTTTAATAGTATTTACATTTGGCTCGCGTTTTCCGCTTTCATATAATGAATATGTTGATTTTGCAACGCCTATATTTTCAGAAAGCTCTTTCTGCGATAGTCCAGATTTAAGTCTGGCTTCTTTTAAATTTTCATTGAAGTTCTCACCCATATTCTTAATCCTCCTGTTGTCTTTGATTATAATTGCGTATTGAAAATGTGTCAATAAAAAGTTTGCAAAATGAAAAGAAAAGTATTGACAAGTTTGCAATAAGCAATTATAGTATAATCATAGTTTGCGAAATGCAAACAACATAAGCGGACTGCATTGGAGAAAGGTTGATAGTTACCCGGAACACTAAAGTTCCTTTTCTAAATGGGCTGACATTGTGGAGAGGTCATTACCCGTGTAAGTAAAATACAGAAGCTTATATCCGAACTTTTCATATTTTCGGATGAGCTTATCCGATTTTACAATCTTATGGATTTTCAATATATCACCTCCTCTCATAGAGGCGATTTGCAGTCCGCAACAACATTATAACAGAAAGGGGCGAGAATAAGTGTTTAGAAACTTAAACGCCGAACAGGCTAGACATTCTTATACAAATCAGCAAATGGCGGAAAAAATTGGAATTTCAAGAGTTTCTTATGAAAACAAAAAGAAAACGGGTAAATTCACAGCACTTGAAGCAAAGAAACTGTGCAAGATTTTCAAAGTAAAGTTTGATTACCTATTTGCAACAGACACGCAAGACGAAGCGAGGTGAGGAGAGTGACAAAAATTTGCCCGAGGTGTTTTGATGATCTTCCGGAAAATGCAAATTACTGTCCGCATTGTGGAGAATGCGTGATGGAAATTGTAGAACGTACAATTCAATATATTGGTTCGCCGCCCAAAACGGTGGAGGTTAGTGTAAAAAACAGTGCTATTTCTACCGAAGAGTTTAAGAAAACGAGGTGATGCAGAATGCCGAAATTAAAGCTCTCAGACCGGGAGCGGCAAAACAGGACGCTGATCGCCATCATCCAGTCAGGAAAAGTGATGGAGGGTGTCAGCGTAGAAAAGCTTTCCAAGCTGACAGGAATCCCGAAAAGCACACTGTACCAAAGATTTAGTGTGCCGGAAGACATCAGACTGGGTGAGCTGAGAGAGATCCTGAAAGTCCTTAAGATCCCAGAAGAGGAAAAAGAACGAATAGGGAGGGAAGTCATATGACCTGCAAAGACTGCAGAAAAATCAGATACTGCATGGAACGGCACAGAGGTATCTGCACATCATTTAAAGGAGGTGAGAGACGTGGAAAAACTGGAGGTAATTCAGATCAGGAAGAGAAAGCCCAAAGAAGTGGCTCAAAGCCATGAGCCGGATAAATATGATAAGGCTGTTGAGAAAGCCTTTTGGTTCGTGATCGGGTTTTCGGTTGCCCTGATGGTCTGCTGTGTGGCTTTCGGGCAGACATTGTATGCATAAGAAAAGTGCCATAGCGAGGCGGCAACCTCTCAGGCACTTAGAAAATTAACCAACTACATTATAAAAAAGAAAGGAAGGAAATGCAATGGCAGAAAAGGAAAAAGTCTGCATTGATGCAGAAGAATACGCCCGTCTGTGCCGACAGGATGGGAAAATGGATTCACTGATCGCTTTTATGAGGCAGGAAGATAAAAATTGCACATCAACGTATTCAGACAGGGAAGTTATAAAAGTAATCATCGGGATGTACGACGAATAAGGAAAGGATGGAGAAAGAAATGGCAACATTGTATAAATTAACAGAGGAATATTTGGAACTTTTAGATCTGCTTGAGGATGATTCTGTGGATCAGGAAGTTGTAAACGACACCTTGGAGGGTGTCGGTGGTGAAATTGAAGTAAAAGCAGATAATTGTGCAAAGCTTATTCAGGAGCTGAACGGATCAGCCAACACCCTCGATGCAGAAATTGACCGCCTGAAGAAGAGGAGGGATGCACTTGTAAGTAATGCACAGAACCTTAAAAAGTACATCGAGTCTGCAATGATTGCAACCGGAAAGAAGAAATTCAAGACAGACCTGTTCGGATTTAACATTCAGAAAAACCCACCAAGTGTAGTGATTGACCGGGAGGAAGATATTCCGGAGGAGTACTGGATCGCACAGCAGCCGAAGCTGGACAAGACAGCACTCAAGAAATGGCTCAAGGATAACAAGGCAGATTTTGCCCACCTGGAACAGGGCGAGAGCTTAAGGATTCGATAGGAGGATAAGCAATGAAAGACGATGGAAAGATACATATTTCGGGTAAAAAGATTGCACCAAATGAGCAGGGCGTAGTCCGGCTCTCGCAGGAAGCAACGGAGATACTGGCAGATATTGCGAACGAGAGTGACTGGTCGTTTAAGCGGATTGTAAGCGAGATTATCGTCCAGTCTATTCGCAGGGATCTGATTACATTTGATAGATAAGGAGAAGAAAAATATGTCAAAAGTTATTTGTATTGCAGGAGAATCTGGATCTGGAAAAACAACATCCATGAGAAATCTGGATCCAAAGGCTACATATTATATCGACGCTGACGGAAAAGGACTTTCATGGAAAGGATGGCGAAAGCAGTACAGCCAGGAAAATAAGAATTATTTTGCGTGCGATGATGCAGCCATCGTTCGCCAGTACATCAAGCGTATTGCGGAAGCCTGCCCGAGTGTAAAGGTGATTGTGGTTGATACGATCAACGGGCTTATGGTTGCGGATGAGATGCGTCGGAGCAAAGAAAAAGGATATGACAAGTGGGCAGATCTTGCAGCGTGTGTGTGGGATCTCGTGTGCGAGTGCTATACATACAGGGATGATCTGACGATCATCTTCACAGCCCACACTCAGACGGATCATGATGAGAATGGATATATGTTCACGCGGATCAAGACATCCGGGAAAAAGCTGGACAAAATCGTGCTGGAGAGTAAATTTACCACGGTGCTTCTGAGCAAATGCGTAGATGGCCACTATAAATTTGAGACTCAGGCAAACAACAGCACGGCCAAGTCACCGATGGGGGCATTTGATCAGATGGAAATTGATAACGATATCGTAGAAGTACTTAAAGCATTGGAGGATTTTTAATATGCAGAAACCTAAGAACTATGAAAATACACAGGCTCAGGGGGAATTTACCCCTGTAGAGTTTGGAGGACACAGGCTGATTATTAAGAGTGTAGAGGAGCGAATGTCGAGGACAAACAAGCCGATGCTCGTTGTATTTTTTGACTTCGCCCAGGGAGACAAGCAGGCAGGATATTTCACGGAAGCTTTCAAGAATGATATCCGACCGGAGAAGAAATGGCCGAACCAGGCTACACAGTACATCCTGACAGAAGATGATAACGGGAATTGCAGTAGATCATTCAAGACATTCGTGACCTGTATCGAGCATTCCAATAAGGGATTCAGCTGCTGGAAACCGGATGATACGTTTAATTTTACAGGAATCAAGAACAAGCTAGTTGGAGGAGTGTACGGTCCTCAGATGGACTACTACAATGGCAGAGAATTGGAGAAACGTGTCCTGAGATGGTTCACGTCGATTGACAAGGTGGCAGATGCAGCGATCCCGGATACTGCGGAAACACAGGCATATAAAAATCATATCAACAACTATCCGGTCAATGCAGTTCCGGCAGGCGATGGATTCATGAACGTGCCGGATGGGCTGGATGAGATGCTGCCATTCAATTAGGAGCGTGATTGTAATGGATATACAGATAGACAGCAGGGAAAAGGCGAGGGCGATCAGGAAGATCATCAAGACATTTGACGAGAATGGCATCAGGCATTTTTCCAGTAAGCTGTTGGTCGGGGATTACATGAGTCTGGATAATCCCCGGCTCATCATTGACAGAAAGCAGAATTTGCAAGAGTTGTGCGGAAATGTCTGCCAGCAGCACGAGAGGTTTAAAAAGGAACTGATCCGGGCGATTGACGCAGGAATCCGGCTCGTGATCCTTGTGGAACATGGTTCGGATATCCAGTCGCTGGAAGATGTGTGGTTTTGGAAAAACCCGAGAAAGCATGAAGTTAGATGGAGAATGGTGAATGGAAAAAAGGAGCGGTACGTGGTGTCAGCCAAAGCTGTGGACGGAGAGCAGTTATATAAATCGCTCTGTACCATCCGGGATCGTTACAACGTCCGGTTTGAATTTTGCACAAAAAAGGATACCGGGAAAAGAATCATAGAGATATTGAGTGATGACTTATGACGAGTGGTGAAATCAAGGAAATATATAGCATGCGAGATATATTGATCCGTTACGGATTGCAGCCAAACAGGAAAGGGTTCATCCACTGTCCATTTCATCAGGGCGACCGGGACGCATCCATGAAGATTTATGATCGGGATTTCCACTGCTTCGCCTGCGGAGCCCACGGAGATATCTTCTCGTTTGTCATGCAGATGGAGTGCTGCAGCTTTAAAGACGCATTCTATCTGCTTGGCGGTGAATATGAGAAGCCTACATTTCAGTCAAAGCTGGTCCGATACCGTTCGGATCAGCAAAAAAAAATGAGGGACAAACAGCAACGGAGGGAAAAGGATAGGAGATCGCTGAACAATCTCCTGATTGATGTTTACCGGGACTGGTGGAAAAGGTCAGAGCCTTTTTCTGATGTCTGGACAGATTGCTACAATAAACTGCAGTATCAGCTGTATCTGCATGACGAATATGAAAAGGAGGCGAGCAAGCCATTAGATGAAAAAATTAAGTGAATACGATAAAAAAAGTATCCTTGCAGAAGAGGTTTTTACGGAAATCTTTGAACAGGAAGACGAAATAAAAAAGGCACAGATGCTGCTTTCCTTTCAGGAACGTGCAAAGGAGCTGGGGGTAAAGCAGGGGTTTGACATGATGCTCAAAGCTTATAAGAAGGTCGAGCAGGAAATGAATAAAAAAAGGTTGAGCAGTAATGCCTTAACCAACTGGACAGATTTTACGGGAAAATACGATGCTGTAAAATGTGGATCATGGATCGCAGGAGACGACGGGATCAGGACATTTAACAAGGATTATGACAACGAGGTTATTGTCTGCTATCACCCAATCCTGCCGATCGGACGCTTAAAAAATCTCGAGACGGGAGAAGAGCAGATCAGGCTGGCATACAAGCGGAATCACCGTTGGACAGAGATTACAGTACCGAAAGACATCATATCCTCTGCCAGTAAGATCGTGAGTCTGTCAAAGCTTGGGGTGTCAGTGACTTCCGAAAATGCGAAGCTGCTGGTTAAATACCTGTCGGACGTAGAAAATCTGAATGACAACGATATTCCATTGCAGAAATCCACATCAAAACTGGGCTGGATCGGGGGTGATTTCATCCCATATGATACGGATATCCTTTTTGACGGTGATCTGCAGTTCAGGCAATTATATGAAAGTATTCGTCAGCAGGGAAGCTATATGGAATGGCTGAATCATGTCTGTGATTTGAGGAAACGAGACCGGATGGAAATCAAATTTTTTCTCGCAGCATCCTTTGCCAGTGTCCTGGTCGGATTACTGGGAGCACTTCCATTCATTGTGGATCTTTGGGGCGAAACAGAAGGTGGAAAGACGGTTGCCATGATGCTGGCAGCGTCTGTTTGGGCGAGCCCGGCAGACAGTATGTATATCGGTGATTTTAAAACAACGGACGTGCAGCTGGAGGTGAGGTCTGATCTGCTCAACAATCTCCCGTTGATGCTGGATGATTCAAGCAAGGTCAATGCCAGGATTAAAGATAACTTCGAGGGCGTTGTGTATGATCTCTGTTCAGGGAAGGGGAAGAGCCGATCGAACAGAGAACTCGGAATTCGAAAGGAGAACCGGTGGAAGAATGCGATTCTGACTAATGGAGAGCGTCCCTTAAACTCCTATGTCGCCCAGGGAGGAGCAATCAATCGTATCATTGAAGTAGAATGCGGAGAAAAGGTTTTTGCGGATCCACAGTATACCGCCAATTTCTTAAAAAAGAATTACGGTTTTGCCGGGAAGGAATTTGTAAAAGCAATAAAAGAGATCGGTGTGGATCAGATCAGAGAAATGCAGGCAGAGATCCAAAAGGAAATTTACAAGGATGATGCCATGCAGAAGCAGAGCATAGCCCTGTCTGTGATCCTGACAGCTGATCGGATCGCTACGGATCAGATCTTTTGTGATGGCGAGTATATTGACGTGGAAAGTGCAAAAAAGGTTCTTGCGAGCCAGTCAGAAGTGTCAGAGAATGAACGGTGCTACCAGTATCTGATTGACAAGATCAGCATGAACAGCCAGCGGTTTGATGTGGCTGTAAACGTAGAGCAGTGGGGAATTATTGATCAGGGATATGCGATCATGTACGTTCCTGCAGTAAAGGGTCTTTGCGAAAGTGGCAGCTATTCTTATAAAGCTTTTATGAATTGGGCGGACAAAAATGGACTACTCCAGACGGACGGGAAGAATCAGACCAAAAATAAAAAAATGGGTAAAAAAGCGGTGCGGTGCGTGTGGCTGAAGCTGGACAGTGCGATGGATTCTGATGGATTCAGTCCAGCGGATCAGGAAGAATTGCCGTTTAAATAGACGGGATGGTTACAAAGTTACAAAGGTTATACACGGAATTTAATATATATATGGTGTTGTGTGTATATACACAGACCGCTCCCTATATAGGAAAAAGCGTTGTAACCGTGTAACCGATATTTAAAAATGCCATTTAAGCCAGTAAATACAAGGGGTTTAGCGTTACAAGCCAGTTTGTAACCGACTGTAACGAACAGGAGAAAAGTGTAACTATGAGTGAGATTAAGCATGAATACGTGGCAGACATACAGAACGCCATATGGAAAGCATACAAGGAAACACAGGAAACAAAGAGTGCAAGAGGATTCAATGACACTGTAAAGGCACTGGAAAGTAAATACAGTAAAATCAGCATGACGATGTATAACTTTATCAGCTGGCTGACGCTTTCGTGGTCGCCGATCATTAATGCAATCGTGGAGGATGGATGCAGTGAAAAAGAAAAGAATTGAGAAAAAAGAGCGGGCAAAGGAAGAAGATGTGCTGATCTGTGCAAGATGCGGCAAGCAAATCATAGGGGATTACGATTATATAAAAACCAGAAGAAGGACAGAAATGTATTTCCATAAGGGTCTGACCTGTAAAGCGAAAGAGGTGTAGCATATGTGAATACCGGAAGAAATTTTATCGGTTTTGAACTAGATTCTCATTTTTACGAGATAGCGAAAAAAAGAATTACAGCAACTAGACAGTAAAACAGAAAGGAGCAGGAGATTTGTGCGCACAGAAAAGATATCTTTGCTCCGGGTAGGAAATGGAACGGAGAAAAAAAGAAAATAAAGTGTGAAATCTATAGAGATTCCATGCAGAATTACAAGAAATATGCGATACCACCTGCACAGCTAATTATAGCTGACGTTCCGTACAATATTGGGAACAACTTCTATGGCAGCAACCCAATGTGGTACATAGGCGGAGACAACAAAAACGGTGAGAGTAAGTTGGCAAAGAAAGCAGCATTTAATTCGGACTTCAATTTTAATTTATATGAATACTTTCACTTCTGCTCGAAGATGTTGAAGAAAGAGCCGAAGAAAGCCGGCAGACGTGGAAGAAGTTCTGATGCACCGTGCATGATTGTATTTTGCAGTTTTGAGCAGATGAGTACATTGATTAATGCAGCTAAGAAACATGGCTTTAATAATTACATACCGCTTGTATTCGTGAAAAATTACAGCCCACAGGTATTGAAAGCAAACATGCGTGTTGTTGGTGCTACGGAATATGCACTGGTATTATACCGGGATAAGTTGCCGAAATTTAGAAACGGTGCAAAATTTGACGAAAACGGTAAGACGATTCGAGGTACCGGACATATGGTGTTTAACTGGTTTAAGTGGGAAAAGGACGGGAAAGAGATACCTAAAATCCATCCAGCACAGAAGCCGGTTAAGGTGTTGGAGCAACTGATCCAGATATTTACGGATCCGGGGGATGTGGTTATTGATCCTTGCTGCGGTTCCGGTAGCACATTGCGAGCTGCAAGGAATTTAGGTAGAAGTGCTTACGGATTTGAAATTGATCGAAATTTTTACAGTAAAGCGAAAAATGAGATGTTGAATGTTGAAGTAGATCCGCAGATGAGCATTACTGATTTTATCGGAGGTACACAGTGAAATTTATAGATTTTTTCGCTGGAATAGGTGGCTTCCGTAGAGGAATGGAACTTGCCGGGCATGAATGTGTAGGATTCTGCGAATTTGATAGGTTTGCAACAGCAAGTTATACGTCCATGCATTTACTGACGGAAGAGCGAGAGTCGCTGGTACAACACGCCAAGTTCTTGAGTATATAAAAAGAGAGCAGCTAGATAAGTCAATAAAGATGGTAGCACCTGTAAATGATGAAATGATAGACATAGCAATATAGGCGGTGAATTATGAACATTGAATTAAAAGAAATAGACAAAGACAAACTGAAAGTCGGAGATGTGGTTGGAGTTGCAAGAGAAGTAAGCTATGGATGGAATTCTTCATTCCGACACAAAATGATTTATCCGGCAAAAATCACGAGAAGCACTCCAAAGCGAACCAAGTTCTTTACGGATAAGTTTGGAGAACATGACAAACGTGAAATTTTTTATGAATGCGATAGTAATGCCGGAAACGAAAATTATTTAGCTAAATTATTCAAGTGTTTATCTGACGGAATATATGAGCTGATTGAATTGAAAAGAAAAGATTGCATTGGAGAAATCAGTGATGAAGATTTGCCGGAAGTAGCGGAACACATGAAAGCAATTACAGAGATTTTGAAGAACTACAAAGAATAATAAGCGAAGCATCAGTGATTGAAAGGAGAAAAGCAATGTTTACACGAGAAGATAGAGAAAATTTTTGGATATTGAACTGGTTAGATGAATTTATGATAGGACATAACGGATTCATTTGTGGTGGCTGTTTCAAAAACATTTTCAATAAAGAGAATATAAAAGACCTTGATATGTTTTTCAAGAGTGAATCTGATTATGAGGATGCAGTTCAGTATTTTGACTCAATGACTCCTGGATATGAGGGTGATGATAAACGGAGTGAAGAGTATACGTTCTATTACGAGAACGACAATGTAAAGGCGTATAAGCATATAAGAACCGGCGTAAGGATTGAATTGTGTTCAAAGATTTTCGGAAAACCAGAGGAAATATTAAGCCAGTTTGATTTTAGCATTACGAAATTTGCGTACTATAAAGCAATCATAGAGGATGAAACAGGTGCAGAGCGTGAAGAATATCCGGATCCATTTGACGAGGATATCAAAACGCATATTGAATACCGTGTAATGTATACAGACAATTTCTTTCAGCACTTGCATATGAAGAGATTAGTGACAGATGGGATTATCCCGTATCCAATGAGTACATTTGAAAGAATGTTACGGTATGCGAAATATGGGTATTTCCCTTGTAGAGAAACAAAAATGAAGATTATCAAAGAATTACGCAAACTGGATGATAGACAAGTTAGTTTGCCTGAAAATTTTTATGACGGAATGGACTAGGTGGCAGAGCAAGAGGTGTAAACATGGGAAAGATTGACGAATACGCATCCGGCAGGAATGACGGTTTGCTGTTGGCATTGAAAATCGTAGAGGAAGATGGCGTGGATGCTCTGCGGGAAGAAATTAAATTCCGTGGAGCGAAAGGAATTAATACAGCAATGAGCAAAAAAGAGTTGAATAAGGCTTGCACCAAAATAAAAGAGATGACTCTTGATACTATGCTAACTCTTTCAGTGGCTACCCTGCATGATGAATTTGATTTTGGTGCGAAAAGATGTCAACGATTTATAAAAAGGGCGAATCTTAAGGCAGAGTGTATCGTAGATGATCTTGCAACATGGGATGATTTCATCCAGCAGATCAAAGAGGAACTTGGGATTCAGATAACGATAAGGAGGAATGATTGATGGACGTTAAAAAGACAAAAGTAGAAAGCCTTGACATAATCGTGACCATGATGGAGGACAAGCCGTACTACGGGATAAAATACAAAGAGGTCGGCAGTGATCATTTTTGTATCGGGTACAGTTCATATCGCTTAGATTATGTGCTGGAATGGAAAAAGCAGTATTTTGAACTGGTTGAAAGCGAAGCAGGAGCGGATCAGGAATGGATTCCAGTGAGTGAGAGACTTCCCGAAGATGAAAGCTATATACTGGTATCGTTTGAAAACTCCACAATGCCGGATATCGCACGATATGAAGAAAATGACGAGGGCGGTGCGTTCTATCCGGGAGATGATGAAAAATCATATTCAAGCTATGAATTTTTTGTGAATGCATGGATGCCACTTCCAGAGCCGTATAAAGGAGAATGATAGAGATGAAAAATAAAGAAAAATTTGCAAAAGAGATTGTTGAAATTGCGTGCGATAGAGGTGATGTTGCAGTATCCAAAGCTATTGGAGAACCTGTATATTGCAATGAAATCAACTGTAGGGACTGCCTGTTGAACAATAAAGGCTGCAGTAACGCACTTAGAAGATGGGCAGAATCAGAGTACATTGAAAAGCCAGTGATTAGCAAGAAAGATAGAGCGTTTTTAGATTATCTCGTAGAAGATTTCAAATATATGGCAAGAGATAAAATTAATGCTAATGCCTTATACGCATACGGCAAAGAGCCATATAAATCGAACAATGATGATTGTTGGAGTGGAAATGGCAGAAGATGCTGTGCCTTAAGTAGTTATGTGAACGTTGCCTTCCCAATGATTAAATGGGAAGATGACAAGCCGTGGCTTATTGATGATTTGAAGAAGCTGGAGGTGGTGGAAGAATATGAGATTAATTGATGCAGACGCACTGATAGAATTTATTGATCTGGGACATTTACGGCATCCTGACGAACTTGCTTTCTCCGAACTGGATGTTGTTAATATGCTGAATCACGCACAAACAGCTTATGATATGGACAAGGTTGTAATGTGTTTGGATGGTCGTGCGGAAGATTGCAGAGAAAAAGGAAGAAAGTTGGAAGAAGCTGGGATAGAAGATACTTCCAGAAAAATGTATGCAAAAGCGTATAGTTATGAAGAAGCAATCAATATCGTGAAAGGCGGTGGAGTAGATGAAAGGAATGATGTAAAAACGAATGGTAATCAAGCAAAAATACTTGATGTAACATGCGGATCAAAAACGATTTGGTTCAATAAAAATCATCCGGCGGCAGTATATTGTGATATTCGCAAAGAAAAATTGACCGGAATATGGAAGTCAGAAAGAGGTAAATCAGAAAGAATCTGTGACGTGGATCCTGATATTCAATGTGATTTTACAGATCTACCATTTCAGGATGGATCGTTTTCCTTAGTTGTGTTTGATCCACCACATCTGAGATATGCTGGGGAAACTGGATGGCTGGTTAAGAAATACGGGAAATTGGACGAACACTGGCCGGAAATGCTCCATGATGGATTCCAGGAATGTATGAGAGTTCTGAAAGAAGATGGAGTGTTGATTTTCAAGTGGGCTGAAACAGATATTTCAGCCCAGAAAGTTTGGAAAGCTATAGGTCAGAAACCATTATTTGGACATCACAGTGGCAAGAGATCGGGGACGTTTTGGGGCTGTTATATGAAAGGGCAGGAATAATGAAGAAAAGGAGTGATACCCATTGAAGCGAAGCACGGACAGACGCTGGAGTCCAGCAGAGATCCGGCAGAATCAGAAAGAACATTATGCCGGGATGGCAGAGCATCCACCGGATCGGAAAGCCAGTGCAGACTTCCATCGCCCGGCATACCCGAATTATACAGTAGAGGATGCACTGAAAAAGTGGGGAGTGGATACGAGGAAGGGAGTGGATGCTGGTGGAGCAGAGACTGGAAGAAAATAATGTGAAAAATGAAAATGAGCGAAAAAAGGAATATCTGAGAGGATACCGAACCAACAGGAGACGGGTCAACAGGATAGATGGAGAGGTGACAGAGCTGAGAGAGCTTGCGAAGTCTGTGAAAGCTACTGATTATTCAGGAATGCCGCATGGCAGTGGAAATCAAAAAGATCTTTCTGACGAACTGGCAAGAATCGAACTGTTGGAGAAAAAACTCGGAGAAGAAAAAGAAAAGTGTATTGAATCGTATATTGCTGTTGAAAAGCAGATCAAGACGGTACAGAATGAGGATGAGAATGATGTATTATTTTACCGGTATGTAAAAGGTCTCAGGTGGTGGGAAATCGCAGAGCTGATGGACTGCTCGGAGCAATGGGTACACAAACTGCATGGAAGAGCTTTGGGGCATTTAAAAATGGATGAATGATTGTCTTAGTTGATTGAAGTTTAGTATCAACATATGATTTAATTATAATGCAAGAAGTGAAAAGCTTCTTGGGATACTTTCGACGAATCCTCCCCGTACAAAGGCACCCTGAAAAGGGTGTCTTTTTGTATGCAGGGAGATATGAGGTGGTGAAATGATTGCGAGATCCGAAAAGATATGAAAATTTAGAACGTATGGTATTTGATGGTGTGGGCGAGTATGGGATGCCTACACTTGAGCCAGTAGATTTTGATGGAGATACAGAGTTTATTCCATTCAATTTTGCAGCAACAAGTAAGGATAGAGAAAAGAAAAGCATTCATTTCTTTATTGACGACTATCAATTTATAAGATTATGGAATGATCCGGATAGATATATACCGATGCTTCAGCAGTTTCAGTACGTATTTACTCCGGATTTTAGTCTTTATACAGATTTTCCGAAAGCTGTTCAGATCTTTAATCATTACCGAAAGCATTGGATTGGTGCTTATATGCAGATGTACGGGGTAAAAGTGATCCCAACGATCGCATGGAGTACAGAGGATTCATATTCCTGGTGCTTTGATGGAGAGCCCACAGGAGGCACGGTGGCAGTATCCAGTGTGGGGTGCATGCAAAATAAAAAGAGCCGGGAACTATTTCTTGCCGGATACAAAGAAATGGTTAAGAAGTTGCATCCGACTAAGATTATATTTTACGGGCAGATCCCGGAAGAGTGTACGGGGAACATTGTACGAATAAAGGCATTTCAGGAAAAATTTAAGGAGGCATCGTGTGATGGGTGGTAGAGGAAGTAAATCTGGTGGCGGCGGAGGTGGAAGTGGTGTTGATGTAACGCACAACGGAGAGACTACAAGGTATTATTTTTCCGAGAAAAACGGAATGAATTATTATCAGCGGGGAGTGGGAGGAACGCCACAGCCTACTCCGCTGAATATGACAGTAAGGGATTTTACAAAAAGAGTCCAGGCAAATGGGGCAACTGTAAAGCCGGTAACTGCAGCGTCGAAAGCAGCAGAACAGAAGGCATATGAGGCAGACAGGAAAGCGACGAACGATTTTCTTAACCAGGCAGACGCATCGATGGGCGGCAACCGTGGAGATCAGAGGAGAGCTACGAAAGGTCGCCGTGGAGGACGTAGAGGCATTTAATAGCATGGAGGTGGTCAAATGGCTACAAAAAAGGTGGTTGGAAGACCGCCAAAGTATAAGAGTAAAGAAGAAATTGAAGAAAAGATTGAAGAGTATTTTAAAGAATGTGAAGGAGAAATTCTGAAAGATGATGAAGGAAAGCCGATATTTAATAAATTCGGAAGTCCGGTAGTGATCAATCAACGTCCTCCGACAGTCACAGGACTAGCTTTAGCCCTTGGATTTTCTACGAGGCTGTCACTATTGAACTATCAAGGGAAAAAGGAGTTTATGAACACGATAACACGTGCGAAGGCAAGGGTGGAAGCGTATGCAGAAGAACGGCTCTTTGACCGGGACGGGTCGAGCGGGGCTCAGTTCAGCCTGAGAAACAACTTCAAGGGTTGGACGGAAAAGACAGAACTGGATGAAGAGGAGCAGCAGGCAAGAATTGAACAGATCCGTGCGAATACAGCAAGGATGAGCGGCGGTGATGGAGACGAGGATGAGGGAGTGGAGATTATCAATGACGCACCGAAAGAAGCAAGTGAAGATATCGGAGATAATAATCCCGAAATACCTGCCGATATTTAATAATCGGAATATTAAGCACATTATACTGACTTCCGGCAGAGCTGGAACAAAGTCGAGCTACGCAGCGGTAAGATCGGATTATCAGCTTATATCAGATGCGAATGGATCGGTTGTCGTCTTGAGAAAGCATCATAATAAGCTGAGAAAAACAGTCTACAAAGAAATGCTAAGGGGGATCAATCGGTTGGAAATTCCCAAAAGTAAATTCCTGATTACAAAATCCCCGATGGAAATAACATATAAAAAGCATGGGACGACAATGTATTTTGCTGGGTCAGACGGGATCGATGATACAAAAGGTATCATTGATGAAGATAAGCCGATCAAGTTGGTTGTGCTGGATGAGCTGACAGAGTTTTTTGACGATGGAGAGGGAGAAGATGAACTGACCAATATTGAAGCGACGTTCGTTCGTGGAAATAAAGGGGGATTTCAGATGATCTATCTCTATAATCCTCCCAAAAATCCGAATGCACCCATCAATTTGTGGTGCAAGAAGATGGAAAAGCGAGAGGACTGCATTCATATTCATACGGATTACCGGGATGTTCCGGTTGAATGGCTGGGACCTGATCTGATTGCATCCGCCGCAGCTATGAAGGCATCTGATCCGAAAATGTATAGATGGGTTTGGCTGGGTGAAGCAATCGGTGTAGATGAATTGATCTACTATATGTACGGAAGCCAGCACAGACAGAAAGCAGATTCACAGCGGATTTACGAAAGAGTCTATATCGGTGGAGACTATGGACAGCAGAATGCTACGACTTTCGAAGCGTTCGGACTAGATCTGTACCGCAAGAAATTCCCCGGACTTGGAGAATACTACCACAGTGGGCGTGATTCCGGGCGGCAGAAAAGTCCGTCAGAATATGCTCGGGACTTTGTGGATTTTACAAAAAACATTAGGGATAAATATGGGACATCAGTTTTTTATCTGTTCCTGGATCCATCAGCAAAAGGGCTTGCGGAAGAGGTCAGGAGAGCAACGAGAAACCTAGAATATTCTGTGAAGTTGCGTGATGCAGATAACAGTGTTGCTCTTGGCATTAGCAGAGTGCAAAAAGCACTTTCGTTCGAGGTGATGTCGATTGATCCCAGTCAGGAGAATGCAGACCGGGAATTTGGAACTTATGAATATGATAAAAAATCTATTGAAAGAGGTAAGGAAGTGCCAGTAAAAATGGATGATCACTGCATGGATGCGATCCGGTACGCGGTGATGGGAGCGTGGAGCAGGATAAGGCATTGGCTGCCAATAGATGAAGGAGGTGATGAGGGGTGAACATTTTTAGTTATTTCAGGAAAGCAGGAATAGACACTGTGGATACGTCATTTTATCAAAAGATAAACGAATGGATCAGCTGGTACAACTCCAATGTAAGAGGGTTTTCTTTTTACAAGGCGTATACTGGGCGTGGAACGTATAACCGATGCAGGCGAAAGAGCATGGGGATGGCGAAAAAGCTTTCTGAGGATATTGCAGACCTGCTGCTAAACGAAAAGGTTATGATCACATTGGAAGATGATGCTACACAAAAATTTGTGCAGGAAATATTAGATGAAAACCATTTTCTGGTGATCGGAAATGACTTCCAGGAGCGTAAGGCATACACTGGAACAGTTGCATACATTCCGTATTTGTATGATACGGAAGTGAGCGAGGATGGCTCCGTACTATCAGGAAAGATTGGAATTGAATATGTGGATGCACCCAATATTTTTCCAGTGAGCTGGAAGAATGGAGAAGTTTCGGAGTGTATTTTTGCTTTTCCGCATACAGCCAATCGAAAGAAATATGTGCATTTGCAGCATCATCGAAAAGCAGAAGATGGAAATTACATTATAGAAAATAAAGTTCTCAGATGTGGATCCGGTGAGTCTTCAGGAACAGAAGTTGACGAGAAAGAATGGAAAGAATTGCGACCATTTAAGAATTTGACAGCTACTGTTCAAACCGGATCGACAGAGCCGCAGTTTGTGCTTGACCGTTTAAACATAACCAATAATGCAGATACGAGCAACCCGATGGGAATTGCTATTTTTGCGAATGCTATTGATACGTTGAGAAAATTGGATACTGAATATGATTCGTATTGTAATGAGTTTGATCTTGGGCGAAAGCGGATTTTTGTTGCACCTGAATTGCTGACCAATGATGACGGGACACCGGCATTTGACCCGGAGGATGCGGTATTTTACAAGCTGCCGGATGATTATAACGAAAAAGGTGAAGGGCTTATCAAAGAAGTTGATATGCAGCTTCGGGTAGAAGCACACAGCAAGGCGATCAATGACGATCTGAATTATCTTTCCTTAAAGTGTGGATTTGGCACGAACCGGTATCAATTTAACGGGATTGGAGCCAAAACAGCTACGGAAATTATTTCTGAAAATTCAGACATGTACCGGATGCTGAAAAAGCATGAGATCATTCTGGAAGACGTGCTAAAGAGATTAATCAGAATTATTATCCGGCTCGGTCAGGTCACGGGGAATGTACTGGATCCTGATACAGAAATCACGATAGATTTTGATGATTCCATCATTGAGGATAAGGATTCGGAACGTCAGCAGGATCGGCAGGATGTGAGCATGGGCGTGATGAGGTTGGAAGAATATCGGGCGAAGTGGTATGGAGAAACGGTTGAGCAGGCTCGTCAGAATCTTCCCGAGCAAAATCAGGTGATGGAGTGATATGAGAAATGAATACAAGGAAAAGATCGCCAGCAAGATTGCGGCAAGATACGCAGATCTTGAAGTCAGGATCATGCAGGATATTGTTCGGAGAATTAAGAAGACGGGCGAAATCACCAGCACAGCAGACTGGCAGATTAACCGGTTAAAAATACTAGGGTATTCTTCGGAGGACATTGAAAATGCATTGAAAGACACTCTGAATGCTTCTTACCCGGAAATGTTTGAACTGTACGACAAAGTGATCGACTGGGAATACGTCAGGAACAAGGACCTCTATGAACAGATCAATGCGGAATACATACCTTTTGAAGAAAATGAACATCTGATACAGGTGACATCAGCTATCAAAAAGCAAAGCCTTGAGGACTTGGAAAATATTACAAGATCTCTAGGCTTTTATTTGGATTACGGTGGCAGAAAGGTATTAACTCCATTGTCACAGGTATACAGTGGGTATCTCGATAATGCCTGCATGGACATTGTCACAGGAGCATTTGATTATAATACAGTTCTCCGGCGGGTAGTCACTCAGCTCACGAATAGCGGACTTCGGCAGATAGAATATTCATCGGGGTATGCAAATCGAATCGAGGTCGCAG
>OGHE01000979.1_pt1 | contig 21688 bp, 20 predicted proteins | sample 1571431 | NCBI WGS metagenome assembly OGHE01 (sample SAMEA2581966, study PRJEB24529) | metagenome | biome: Human gut stool | place: China | collected 2011 | reverse complement strand
GCCATCCGCAAAGCCGTCATCCGCCCCGTGGTCTATGTCTCCTCGGTCAATGACGAGCTGCTGTCTGCCATTGGGAAGTTGACCGCCGAATACGGGCGCATCGGAAGCAACCTCAATCAGATCGCCCGGACGCTGAACGAGTGGCACAGCCCCTATCCGCAGCTTGCCGGGGAGGTACGGGCGGCAGCTTCCGACCTTGCCACCTTGAAGTTTGAAGTTCTTGAAAAGGTAGGTGAAGCCGTTGGCAACGTTCAAGCATATCAGCTCTAAGAACGCCAACTACGGCGACGCTGAAAAATATCTGACCTTTGCGCACGATGAGTTTTCCATGAAGCCCACCTTTGATGAAAACAGGCGGCTTGTGCCGAGGGAGGACTACCGCATATCCACGCTGAATTGCGGCGAGGAAGATTTCGCTGTTGCCTGTATGCGCTCCAATCTCCGCTACGGAAAGAATCAGAAGAAAGAGGACGTAAAGAGCCACCACTACATCATTTCCTTTGACCCACGGGACGGCCCGGACAACGGGCTGACCGTTGACCGTGCGCAGGAGCTGGGCGAGAGGTTTTGTAAAGAGCAGTTCCCCGGACACCAAGCCCTACCCACACCACTCAAAAAGCGGATTTTGCCAACTCCAAGCGATGATTTCCCCAAAAAATATGAAAGATTATGTTAAGAGGTATCCGCACACCATACATGCTGCTAATTTTGTGGGAGCAAAGGGGCAGGAAGCACGGTGGGGAACGGCAACACGCAGCAAGGAGTTTCTGCACATGACAAAAGGCACCCATACGGACATGAAAGCCCGCATGGGTGCCTTGAAGCAGAGCAAAAGCGTATAAAATATAAGGGCTGCTGCTGGATGGTGCGATAACCAAAAGCAAAAAGGTGACAATCTTAGGAACGCGGAAAAGTTGCTGCAAAACATAAACGTTGCAGCGGATTTCCAAAATTAAAATTGTCATTTGTAGAAATGTATTTTTCCCGCGGTATCGTGCCGCGTTAGATACACCTCCTGTCGAAATATACTCGCATATGATAGTTCATCCTTGTTTGTTAGATAAGGTTTAGGCAATTGTACTTTTGTGCAGGAAAATGGAGGGCAAGGGACGCTCCTTACCCACCGTTACTTTTTTCTCATGGATTGGTGCTCGCAAAATTTTTCAGATTAACGAATTGAGGATCATAATCTACTGTGCTACTTTCCATGCCTTTGCGTTTTGGCGAATATTCCAGTATTTCTGATAAATACCCTCCTGTAAAACAAGCTCGTCATGCTTTCCATGCTGAACAAGTTTCCCGTTGTCGATGACTAAAATCTGCTCTGCGTCCCGAATGGTAGACAGGCGGTGTGCAATTACAATCAGTGTCTTATCTTTTACTAAAGTGCTGATTGCCTGCTGCAAATACACTTCATTTTCGGGATCAACGCTTGCGGTGGCCTCGTCCAAAAGGACGACAGGGGCATTTTTCAGCATGGCGCGGGCAATGGATATTCTCTGTTTTTCGCCGCCGGACAGAGTAGAACCGCCCTCTCCAATCATAGTATTGTAGCCCTCTGGTAATAAGGAAATAAAATCATGGCAGCGTGCCTTTTTAGCTGCTTCTACAACCTGCTCATGGCTTGCTTCCGGGCAACCAAACTTAATATTGTTTTCAATGGTATCTTTGAATAAATAGACATTTTGGAATACCATGCTCATATTTTTCAAAAGGCTGTCAGATGTAAATTCCCGAACATCTTTGCCACCTATGGTAATGCTACCGCCTTGAATATCCCAAAAGCGGGAGATCAGACGGGTAATCGTTGTCTTTCCACCGCCGGAAGGCCCGACTATGGCGGTCATTCCTCCCTGCGGAATGGTAAAGCTGACATCATCAAGAATTCTCGTTCCCTGTTCGTAGGAGAAGCTAACATGATCAAAGACAATATCATAACTTTTTAAGGAAATATCTCCGCCCCCGTCATCAATATTCTTTTCTCCCTTAATCCGTTCCACACGGTCAAGGCTTGCTTCCATGGAGCGTATCATGGCGGTCATTTGCCCCATTACCTCTACAGAATTGAAAATAGAGAATGAAGCAATGAGGATAACCGCAAGGCTTGAAAAATCCAGTTCCCCGCCTAAAGCGAAAATCTGTGATACTAATATGATAGCGCAGGCAGCTACACGGAAAACCATAGAATATGCCACATTCATAGGTGCGAAATCCCGTTCAAGATCGTAAGACGCTTCCATACTTTTTTCATAAGCCTTTTCAATGCCACTTAAATTTTTCTCTGCCATATTGAATGATTTGATGACGGATATTCCCTGCACATATTCCAACGTAGCCTCAACAGAAGCAGCCTGTACCTGCCGCTGTTTTGCAGTCAGTTCTTCTCCCTTTTTCTGCATACGCCCATAAATCAGGAACGAGCAGAGAACACCTAAAATAAAAATCACACCAAGCCGCCAGTCAAACATCAGAATGAATATGCTGGTCACCACCATGTTTACCATTCCGGTTGTTACACGGTCAAGAAGGTGCATGGAGTAGTTTTCCAAAAAATTAAGGTCAGTTGTAACTGTTGTTGTAATGTCCCCCATATTTCGCTCATGGAAAAACCCCATACCCACATTACGCAGCTTATCTCCTAACGTAATTCGCTCTCTGGAAACAAACTCAAATCCCGCTGTGCTTTGAAAGCTATACACCAAGTATTTGAACACCATGCGGACAACAAGAGAGATTATCAGTATTCCAAAAAGTACAAGCCAGTCATTCCCTGCAAATGCTTTGTTGTTCTGTATTTTTGTGAGGGTATAGAACACAGCCCCGACAGGGAACATTGCCATAATTGAGTCTATAAAGCTGAATACAAAACTTGCATAGATACGCTTTGACAAATCACCACTCAAACGCAATACTCGTTTAATTACTTTCAGCATAATATTTCCACCTCCTTGTTCATACTCCAATCCATTGCCGATATATGTGCTTTCCACATATCCAAATAGGTCTGCGAAGAAGATAATAGCTGCTCATGGGTTCCTGCCGCTGAAATCGAACCGTCCTCCAACATTAAAATTTTATCTGCGTACATGATAGTGGACAGGCGGTGCGCAATCACAATCAGCGTTTTCCCTTTTGTCAGATGGTCAATGGACTGCTGCAATTTATCTTCATTCTCCGGGTCGGTAAACGCCGTAGCTTCATCAAGAATAATAATCGGAGCGTCCTTTAGAATTGCCCTCGCAATCGCCAAACGCTGCCGTTCCCCTCCCGAAAGGCGGGCACCTGCATCCCCGGCGTTGGTATCATAACCCTTAGGGAAGCGGGCAATAAAGTCATCACATCTCGCCAGTGACGCAGCCCGTTCTACTTCTGCATCCGTAGCATCCGGCTTACCGATTCGGATATTGTCCCTCAGGCTCATATTGAACAGAAAATTATCCTGTGAAACATAACTGATTTTTTCGGAAAGCTCGGATAACGGCAGATTGCGAATATCCGCGCCGCCCACAGTTACCGCACCCGCGCTCACGTCCCAAAAGCGGGCAATGAGTTTTGCCAGAGTTGATTTCCCCGAACCGGACGGACCTACCAACGCTGTGACTGTCCCAGCCTTTGCCGTAAAGGAAACGCCATGGATAACCTCGATTGCTCCGTAGCTGAAATGAACATCTTTCAGCTCCACATCATTGCCGCTACTGTGTTGTGCTTCTATCGGCTCGGGCAACTCCTTTGCTTCTAAAAGTGCCAGAATACGGGGCTGTATCTCATAAATTGCGGCAATGTCATGCCAAAACTCAATCATTGCCTGTAAAGAGCCAACAAGCCCCATAGAGAGAAGAATACATAAAATAACCTCGTTTAATGTCGTAGTACCACCCGAAAGAAGTACAACGCCGACGGGCAAAACAAATGCAATCGTTGAGGGCATAACAACCTGACTGATACTCATAAAAGGATAGCAGTGCTTATACCATGCGGTAGTAATATCCCGCACTTTCAATACTGCTCCCTTAAACCGTCCCATCGAAGAAGCAGTCTGATTGAACATACGGATAACTTCCATACCATTTACATACTCAACAATGGTTGCGTTCATATCTCCATTCGCGGACATATATTCTTTCATCCTCTCGCTGCGCCCTATCATCATGCTATAATAGATAACATTTCCCAAAACAGCCGAAGCAAGAGAAGCAAGCGCCATACGCCAATCCACAAAAAGCAGATAGGCAAACACAAAAATCGGAATGAGAATGCTTGCTGTCATTTCGGGAATGGCATGAGCAATCTGTCCTTCAAGTCGTTCCGTATCATCAATGACTAATTGCTTAAATTCGCCGGAAGATTTTTCCTGTATTGTCCCCATAGACATTTTTGACATCTTCCGCATAATTGCGCAGCGGATATTCTGTATGATTTCATACGCTGCCTTGTGGGAGCATAGGGTTGATTTTGAATATAGAAAGTGTTTTAGAAAATATCCTGCTAAAGCCACCAAGGTCAAGCTGACTGCCCATTCTATGGTCAAAGCATTGTCTAACGCTTTCCCAAGCAACACAGCTACAGCAGCGTATGGAACCATACCAAACGCAGAGGACAGAACAGAAAGGATAACAGAAATTCTCAAAAGTCCTTTCCTCTGACTGGCAAACTGCAAAATACCCCTTAAAGGCGATTGCTGTTTTTCTCTTTTGTCCATGTTTTCCTCCTTATTTGAAATAGTCAGTAATTCATCTGTTAATCCTTCAAGAAATTCTGCGTCATGGGTTACAATGAAAATCAGCATTCCCTGTTTTTTCAGTTCACGCAGAATATTCTTTAGACGGAGCATATTCCGTCCGTCAAGCCCACTCGTCGGCTCGTCCAAAACAAGAATATCCGATTTTGCAGCGATGGACGCAGCAATCGTGACCCGCTGCTTTTGTCCGCCGGACAAGGATAGCGGGTGTCTTTCGGAATATTCGGCCAAGCCGAACCTGTCAAGAATGTTTGTTGTTTCCTCTTTTGAAGATCGAACGTTTTTTTGCTTATTTTTTCGTGCCGCCAATTCCATTTCATGGGCAACGCTTTCCGTAAAAAGCTGATAATCCGCGTCCTGCATAACAAAGTATGTTTTTTTCAGCAGCTCTCTTTGGGTCATTTTTTTGCCGTTCAGACGAATTTCCCCAGTTCGCGGTGCCATAAGTCCGCACAGCACTTTAGAAAATGTTGTTTTCCCGGAACCGTTCGCACCGACAATTCCAATAATCCGACCTTCTTCGCCCCATGTAAAGTGAAAATTCAAATCATGGATAATTTCCTGCTTTCCGTAGTAAATACAGAGGTTTTGACACGTCAGCTCGTTTGCATCAGACCTTGCAGGAGTTTTCTTTGTAGGAAAAAGCACATTTTGTATGCTGCGTAAACCGTATTCTCGCAGCACATCGGGCGAAAGGCAAGCAGCCTCCGCCGCACCCCATATTTTTTCAATTCTCCCTTTGCGCATATATACATATCGGTCGGCAATTCCTACAAGCCAGGAAAGGCGGTGTTCAGAAATAATGAGAGTTTTCCCCTCGGCTTTTAGTGTAAATAAAAGCTCACGGAGATTTTGTATTGTTTCTCCATCAAGGTTTGCCGTCGGTTCGTCCAAAACAATGACATCGGTATCCATTGCATAGATAGAAGCAACTGCCAGCCGCTGTTTTTCGCCGCTGGATAACCCAAATAAACTCCGATCTCGCAGTATGTCAATATTCATTCGGGAGAATGCGGCGTCCACGTTCTGATTTATCCGCTCCGTGGAAAAGGCAAGATTTTCACACCCGAAAGCTACTTCGTCCGTTGTGTTTACTGCAAAAAATTGTGAACGGGGATCTTGAAACACTGTGCCAATTTTGCGACTAAGCTCATACTGTTCCAATTTGTTTACTGGAACACCCTCGTACAATATTTCTCCTGTAAGCGTTCCTTCAAAAAAGTTGGGTATTAAACCATTGAGGCATCGTGTTAAAGTTGTTTTCCCGCAGCCACTTTCTCCCGTTAAAACAATGCACTCTCCTTTACGAATTTCTAAATCAATTCCATAAAGAGCATTTATCTCCGGAGCGGCATCATATTGAAATTGTAAATTTCTTATTGTGATCATACTCATTCTGAACCTCCGCGCTACCCGCACAATGAATAAAGAAGTGTTCCGATATTAGAGCAAATCACCATCATCAGATACACAATATCCTTTATTCTGATTTTCAGAGGAACTCTCATCCCTCTTGGCACAGGATTTTCAATTGCACGAGTGACCGCAGCCGCAGACAATTCATCCGCTACCTTTATACAGCGCATGATAAAGGGAATAATCATGTATTCTGTGGTCATGGCAGGAGCTTTTGCAAAAGTAATCACATTTAAGGGGACGCCCCTTGTTTTCATGCCGTTTCTAATCTGTTCAAGCTCATGGCGAATAGTGGGAATAAATCGCAATGCGACAGCAAGCGCAAGCGTAGCTGATTTAGGGCAATGTAATTTTTGAAGCCCCATGAACAGCTCACTCACGGTCAACGCCTTTAGTGACAGAACCATTACGCCCAGTAAGGGAGAGAGCTTGCGTAATAGGAAAACGGGCTGGACTATGATTTGCGGAGCGTTGCTCTCATTCAGTAAGGCATACAATCCGACAAGGAACGCAAACCATACTCCCAGCCGCAAAGCCTCCTTCGGGTGTTGCAAATATAACAGAAAGCTCATCAGAAAAATCACTTCACAAAGCATGGCTAACGGCTTAAAAATCCAAAATGCACATATCCCTGAAAGCACAATCTGAATAATCACTATCCGGGGGTCTATGCGGTGCATTAAATCACTCCTGCTTTTTCAAAATGCTTCTTCAACATTCTCTTTGCAATTACAGCACCTATCACAATTGCGATCAATGTAACCGGAATTGCAGCAAGCCCAGTCGTAGAATGTGCTGCTGCAATCATTGCATCCACGGTTTCCTTTGGACGGTCAAATCCATACCAAAATGCGGGATAATAATAGAGGGGTGCGATGGCACCTAAATAATATCCAACTGAATACAATCCAAAAGAAACGGTAAGCATTTTGTAATTCTGATACTTTGATTTGCTGGCAAGGACTTCGCCTACAACGCCAAACCCTAACATCCAAACCAAGACAAAAATACCGCCAAACAGCCCCCATAGAATGCCGACAATAGCAAAAGTCAATAAGACTGCGCCTTTCTTATGTACTTTTGCCATAATTAGCATATAAAGCGGCGCAGATAAAACGGCAACAACCGCAACGGAATACATATTCAACACCATGCTAATTCCCATCAAAGCTCCTGCTACCATTGTCACCACAAAAAGGAGTGCGCTAAAGATGCCTATGGTTGCAATGTCCTTCATTTTTAATTTGTTTTCATTAGTTCTGCTCATAGCAATAACCTCCAAGTTTTTGGTTAGATAACGCTAACTGCTATTAGTATAGCACGATGATTTTCTGCATAGTGTCACTATCGGAAGTTCCTATGTCACAAAAGAAAGAACTTCATGCGGTCTTTTCAGACTTACATGAAGTTCTTATCTATTGTTTTTTAACATTTCGCCGGGGGATATTCCATAATGCTTCCGAAAAAGCTCGATGAAATATCCCGTATGAGAATACCCCACCATCCATGTCACTTCCTGCACTGTATGTTTTCCAGTTTTCAATAATCGTATCGCTGCTTCCAGCCGTTTTTCTACAACATAATCATTAACTGTAACTCCAAAGCACCGCTTAAATCCATCCTTTATTTTTTGCTCGTTGATAGCAATCGCCTTTGCAACAATTGGAATTGTGAGGGGGTGGGCGAAGTTCTCACCAACAAATTCTCGTGCCTTCAACAGCGCATTGTAATCTTCCACACTAATACGGATGCCAAAGTCATTTGTAGGAGATTTGCAAATAACCTCGTCGCAGTAAACAGCAATTAACTCAAAAATTTTTCCTTGCAGATAGATCTTTTTCATTTCATCACAAAAGTGGCAAGCAAGGATTTCAGAGAGAATTTTACTGATGTTTGGTGTGTAGGTATATACTCTTACGGGCGCTGTTTTTCTTGTATCATATAATGCCCCCCTTATTTTGATACAGGTGAAAATTTGCTCAAAGATTTTTTCATCCAAAGTAATGCTAATGCCTTTGAATTTTCTGTTTCCGCTTATTTTACTTCGGCACTCCTTAAATGTTCCGTAGCGTACTTGGCTCTGCTGTGCCGCAATTTGAAATTGATGAACAACCTCGTTATTGATGTAAGACCACTCCATATTGCCATCAATGCAAAAGGAAATCTGAAACAGGCTCAAATCGTCGTGTGTTGTTGTCATTTCAATATCTTCCTGTGAAACAAACTCTGATGTTGTCAACAATATTCCATCGGCAATATCAATGTTTTCAATAATACCGTCCATGAGGGGAATGAGATATTGATTATCGGCTGTTTTATTCGCCTGCATAATCTGACTTGATGCAGCAATGCTTACAGCGGTGGGAACAAAACGAGCCTCAGGGTATGAAATAATAATAAGTCAACACCTCCTTGTGGTTAGCTGCCTCTAACTAATGCGCAAAAATCAATCTGCCGAAAGTACTGGCAGATACTTATATGCAAGTATAGCATTTTTTTGAGTTGTATTCAAGGGCAAGAATCTAAATGTTTTTCCGCCTACAAACACAGAAAAGTTCCTTATGAAGAAGGCAAAAGAAAATTTATCTACACTGGAATCGACAGTGATTTATTTTTCTTTGTGGAGAAGATGGCTGTATGTTTATTTTCTTAATTCATCACTTGACATTGTGGCAAAGAAATGAGCATTTTTTGCAATAATCTGCGCATTGCTGTGCATTGTATTGCATCGAAGTATCCGATATGATGAATTTACAGTAAATAAGCATGAAAAGGAGCGCACACATGAACGCAGCGGAACTGATCGAATATATCCGCACTGCCGAAAAGAAAACGCCAGTCAAGGTCTACATTTGGGAGCGTTTTCCGACGAGTTTTCCGAACGCCAAGATCTTTCCGGCCGGGGACGGGGCAAAAATCGTATTTGGCGACTGGCGGGACATCGGCCCCGCCATCGAGGCGCAGCAGGACGCCATTGCCGATATCGTGATCGAGAGCACCTGCCGCAATTCAGCCGTTCCTCTGCTGGACACGAAGGGGCTGAACGCCCGGATCGAGCCGGGCGCCATCATTCGCGAGCAGGTCGAGATCGGAGAGGGCGCGGTCATCATGATGGGCGCCATCCTCAACATCGGCGCAAGCGTGGGCGCAGGAACCATGATCGACATGGGCGCGGTGCTCGGAGGCCGGGCGATGGTCGGCGCACGCTGCCACATCGGCGCAGGCGCAGTGCTGGCCGGGGTGATCGAGCCTGCAAGCGCGACGCCCGTCGTCGTGGAGGACGAGGTGCTCATCGGGGCGAACGCAGTGGTGATCGAGGGCTGCCGCATCGGCAGGGGCGCAGTCGTTGCGGCGGGCGCGGTCGTCATCTCAGACGTACCGCCCGACACCGTGGTTGCCGGATGCCCCGCGCGTATCCTCAAGCGCAAGGACGAGACCTCCGCTGCCAAGACGGCGCTGGTGGACGCCCTGCGGGAGCTTTGAGCCGCAGGCGCATGACATTCAAACACGCACAAGAAAGGGGTTCAGATATGCAAACGCTCACCCCCATGACAGTGGACAGACGCGCCCTGCACCGCATCCCCGAGTTGGGCGACGACCTGCCCAGGACCAAGGGCTATCTGCAAGATGCGCTCAGCGGCCTCGGTTGCGAGGTGCTTTTCCCACTTGACAGCGCTGTGTGCGCTTATTTTGACTTCGGAGCGGCGGATACGCTGGCATTTCGCGCGGAAATGGACGCGCTGCCCATCGCGGAGCGGACGGGGCTGCCGTTTGCCTCCCTGCACAGTGGGCGTATGCACGCCTGCGGACACGACGGGCACATGGCGATGCTGCTGGAGCTTGGCCGCAGGATCCGCACGAAGCAGGCGCTTCCGCACAACATTCTGCTGCTGTTTCAGCCCGCCGAGGAAACGACCGGCGGCGCCAGACGGCTTTGCGAAACAGGGGTTTTGGAGCGTCTGCACGTCAAAGCCGTATTTGCCCTGCACCTCTGGCCGGGTCTTTCTGCCGGGATGATCGCCGGTTTGCCCGGCGCCATGATGGCGCGCTCGGCCGAGGTGACGTTCACCGCCGAGGGGCGCTGCGCACATTTCTGCTCCGCCGCCTCCGGCCGTGACGCACTTGCAGCCTGCGTGGAGTTTTACAGCCGCGCCGCGGCATTGCCGCTTCCGCAGGCTCCGCAAAGTCTGCTCGGCTTCGGGCGCATGGAGGCCGGAAGCGTCCGCAATGCAGTTGCCGGAAGCGCACGGCTGGAGGGCAGTCTGCGCGCGCTCGATGATGCTGCGTTTTGCAGCATCCAGGAGGCGCTGGAGACGATCAGCCGCCATGTCGCGCAAACCAGCGGCTGTGCGGCCGCCGTCCATTTCAGCGAGGGCTACCCCGCTGTTGTGAATCCGCCCGATCTGCTCCGCACGGCTTCTGCGCTGTTTCCCATCGAGGCGCTGACCGCGCCAACCATGGCAAGCGACGATTTTTCATACTATCAGCGGCGGCTTCCCGGACTGTTTCTGTTTTTGGGCTGCGGCGAGACATCGGCGCTGCACACGGCGGCGTTCGATTTTGACGAGCGCGTGCTTGAGGCCGGCGTGCGCTATTTTGAGGCAGTCGCGGGAGGCGCAGTATGGTAGACAGGCTCCGCACCTCGCTCGGCGGGCTCTCTTTGAGTGCCATTCGCCGCTATACCGCCCTTGCCGCAGAGCGTGAGGACTGCATCGCGCTGACCATCGGCGAGCCGGATCTTCCCACGCCCGCACCCATATGCGAGGCCGCCGTCCGCGCATTTGCAGGCGGCAGCACCCACTACACCGCAAACCAGGGCAGCGCTTCGCTCCGTGCAAAGATCGCCGCCTATGAGGCAAAAACGTGCCAGCTTGACTATGGAGCGGACGAGATCCTCGTCACCACCGGTGCAACGGAAGCCATTTACTGCGCGCTGACCGGCGTCCTCGACCCCGGCGACGAGGTCGTGATCCCGACGCCCGCCTTCGGGCTTTACGAGACCGTGACACGGCTCGCAGGCGCTGTTCCCGTGTATCTGGACACCGCCCGGACGGGCTTTCAGCTGACATATGAAGCACTCTGCGCCGCCATCACGCCGCGGACAAAGGCGCTCGTGCTCAACAGCCCGAACAATCCAACCGGCGCGGTATATACGGAAGCCTCCCTTGCGGCCGTCTGCCGTGCGGTCGGAGACAGGCCCATCTTTATACTCTGCGACGACGTTTACCGCGGGCTGTGCACGCGGCCCTGTCCGGACCCTGCGGCCCTGCCCGGCCTGCGGGAGCGGCTTTTGATCGCCCAGAGCTTTTCAAAGCCGTGGGCGATGACGGGTTGGCGCGTTGGGTATCTCATGGGCAGTGCGCCGGTCATCCGAAAGCTCACTGCGCTCCACGGGCATATTCTGACCTGCGTACCCAGCATGCTCCAGGCCGCCTGTGAGACGGCGCTGGAAACCGACACGGCGCCGATGCGCGAGATTTACGCAAAGAGGCGTGCGCTGGTGCTGCGCCGCCTCCATGCGATGGGGCTGTGCTGCCCCGTCCCGGAGGGCGCGTTTTACGCCTTCCCGGATATCCGTGCCTTCGGCCTTTGCTCCGAGGCGTTCTGCCTTCGTCTGATCGCGGAGGCCGGGGTCGCAGCAGTACCCGGAAGCTGCTTCGGAACAGAGGGGCATATCCGCATATCCTACTGCTGCGGCGAGCAGACGCTCGAACGCGGCATGGATCGTCTCGAGGCATTTCTGGAAAAGCTCAAACAGGAAAGAAGAACTTGACGACCTACAGAAACAGGAGGTAGCTCAAATGAAACAGAAAACACTTTTCCGCGGCATCGCCACGGCGCTTGCCACCCCGATGACATCTTCCGGCGCCATCGACTATGAGGCCTACGGCAGACTCATAGACTGGCAGATCGAAAGCGGCGTCACCGGGCTTGTCACCTGCGGTACAACTGGCGAGGCGTCCACAATGACCGCCGAGGAGCACCGCCAGACGATCGCCTTTGCCGTAAAGCGGGCCGCCGGGCGCGTGCCGGTCATCGCAGGCACCGGCGCAAACTGCACCGAAAAAGCCGTCGAGCTGACACGGTTTGCCTGCGCCGCCGGAGCGGATGCCTGTCTGGTGGTGACGCCCTATTATAACAAGGCCACACAGCGGGGGCTGATCGCCCACTATACCGCCATCGCGGACGCATCGGACAGGCCCGTGATCCTCTATAACGTTCCCTCCCGCACGGGCTGCAACCTGCTGCCCGAGACCTGCGCCGCACTTGCAGCGCATCCGCGCATCGCCGCCGTAAAGGAGGCAAGCGGAAACCTCTCGCAGATCGTATCGCTGTTTCACAGGGCAGCGGCGTGTCTGGACGTCTATTCCGGCAACGACGATCAGATCGTGCCGATTCTCGCCATGGGCGGCGAGGGCTGCATCTCCGTACTCTCCAATGTGCTGCCCAGGGAGGCGGTTCAGCTGTGCGAGCTGTTCTTCTCTGGGGATGTGCGCGGCGCTGCGGCGCTCCAGTGCCGTCTGCTGCCCGTCATCGACGCGCTGTTTTCCGAGGTCAATCCCATTCCGGTCAAGGCGGCGCTGGCAAAAATGGGCTACGGCACCGACACGCTGCGTCTGCCGCTCACCCCGATGGAGGAAGGAAGCCGGGCCGTCCTTCTGAACGCGCTCGAAGCATGGGGTGTTTGAGATGACAAAGATCCTTCTGCACGGCGCAAACGGCGCGATGGGCAGAGCTCTTCGCGCGCTGCTGGACGCCGGATTTGCGGACTGCACCGCAGGGCCCATGGTCAGCCGCAGCAGAAACGGCGCGTTTGCGTCCTTTTCTGAGATCCGGGAATCTGCCGACGTCGTGCTCGACTTTTCCTTTCACACTGCGACCGAAAGCGCGCTTGGCTTTGCGCTGGAGCACGGCCTTCCCATCGTGATCGGCACCACCGGACACACGCAGCAGGAGCGCGCGCGCATCGAGCGCGCCTCAGAGCAGATCCCCGTCTTTTTTTCCGGCAACATGAGTCTCGGCATTGCGGTGCTCTGCGGCCTTGTGCGCGAGGCCGCGCGCCTGTTTCCGGAGGCGGAGATCGAGATCGTGGAGACGCATCACAGCCGCAAGGCGGACGCTCCGAGCGGCACGGCGCGTATGCTCGCTGCCGCCGTTCAAAAAGAGCGGCCGGAGGCAGCGCTTGTGTGCGGCCGCAGCGGCTTTTCACCGCGAACTCACAGCGAGATTGGCATATCCTCCATCCGCCTCGGCAGTGTGACCGGCATCCATGAGGTGCTGATCTCGACCGGAGCCGAAACGCTGAGTCTGAAGCACGAGGCGCATGACCGGCGGCTGTTCGCGGAGGGTGCGCTGCGGGCAGCAGTCTTCCTCTGCGGCAGGCAGCCCGGTCTTTACGATATGGACGATCTTTTGAAGGGAGACGCCCTATGAAAACAGCAAAATTCGGCGGCACGTCTCTGGCAGACGCAGCCCGCTTCCGGCAGGTAAAGCGCATCGTATCGGCAGACCCGGAGCTGCGCTTTGTCGTGGTCTCCGCCCCGGGAAAGCGCTCTGCGGAGGACAAAAAGGTGACGGATCTGCTGTATGACTGCCATGCCGCTGTAAAAACAGGCGCAGAACCCGAGACTGCCTTTGCACCTGTCGCTGCGAGATTCCGGCAGATCGCGCAGGAGCTCCGTCTCGGCATCGATCTGGAGGCGGAACTCCGGCAGATCGAAAAGGACCTGCGCTCCGGCGCGTCTGCTGCATACTGCGCCAGCCGCGGCGAATATCTCAGCGGGCGGATGCTGGCAGCCCTGCTGGGCTGGCCGTTTCTCGACCCGGCGGAGCTGCACTTCTTTGACGCTGACGGCGTCCCGCAGTACAAGCTGGCGGAGCAGGCGCTAACGCGCAGGCTCCGCGACATGGAGCGTGCCGTCATGCCCGGCTTCTACGGCGGCGGTGCGGACGGCCACATCCACACGCTGCCGCGCGGCGGCTCGGATATCTCCGGAGCGCTGCTGGCAAGCGCCTCCGGGTCGGATGCCTACGAAAACTGGACGGACGTGCCCGGCATCTTCCGCGCCGATCCTGCGATCGTGCCCAGCGCAAGGGCGATTCCCGCCATGGCCTATGACGAGGTACGGGAGCTTGCGTATATGGGCGCCAACGTGCTGCACGAGGACGCGGTGACGCCAGCCCGGCGTATGGGCATTCCCATTCACATCCGCTCTACGATGCAGCCGGACGCGCCCGGCACCCTCGTCTCCTCGCAGAGCCCTCCCTCCGCCTGTCCCGTCACGGGAATCGCGGGGCGCAAGGGCTACTGCTCCATACAGGTGGAGAAGGAAAACATGAACAGCGCCGTAGGCTACTGCCGCAGGATTCTCTCGGTGCTCGAAACGCACGAGATCCCCTTTGACCACATCGCAACGGGGCTTGGCAGCATCTCGTTCATCGCCCCGGCCGCGGCGGTCTCCGCCTGCCGCGAGGCGCTTTTGTCGGACATTTCCGCCGCCGTCCGCCCGGACAGCATCTGCGTTGCGGACGGGCTTGCCATGGTGTCCATCGTCGGACGGGACATGGCGGGAAGGCCGGGCGTCTCCGGCCGGCTGCTCGGCGCGCTTGGACGCGCGGGCATCAACGTGCGGATGATCGTGCAGGGCACGCGCGAGATCAACATCACCGTTGGCATCAGCGAGCCGGAATATGAAAAAGCCGTGCACGCGGTGCACGGTGAATTCTTCCCGGAAGCGCCCCAGTGAGCCTTTGATCGCGCTCCTTCTTCGGTTCTGTTGACCTTGTTCCTTCCCCGGCGCGCCTCAGCCCGCCTTTTTTGATATCCTGCTGCGGAGCGCAGAAGCGCTCCGCTTTGCCGATGCATAAAAAGCGGCCGGCAGCGTTCAACTGCCAACCACCAAAAAAAGCGGGGCAGTTCATCGCGCCCAAGGCCGCTTTTTGTGTCCTGTTTTATGAAAAAGACGCTTCTTCCGCGCCTCGCGTCAGGCGGGACAACGCACAGACCGCGTACATATAGCCTGCAAGGATCAGCGGTGCCGGCAGCCCGTAGAGCAGCGGCGCCGGGATGATGCGCCAAAACAGCTTGAGCACGCCGATCTCCGCGCCATAAGTGAAGAAGTAGTTCGCCTCCGGGCAGAGCGTGAGGCGCAACAGGAGATTGATAAGGTGCGCACCTACGGCAAGCAGGCCAAAGGTCTTGAGGATCCGCGGGATATCCTTGGGGTCGGGGCGGTAAAAGCCCAGCGCTGCCAGACTCAGGCCGCAGACAACAAGGAGCGCGTGCGTCACATAGTAGCCAAAAATTCGCGGCAGGAACAGCGAAAAGCCGGAGAACAGAGGCTCCGGGAAGAGCAGCGCCATCAGTGCGCCAAGGGGCGCTACAAAGAAGGAAAAGCCCATGATCGAGCGGTTTCTCTTCCACACGCCCAGCGGGATCAGGAACAGATTGATGTTGCACAGGTGCAGCGGCAGCTCATTAAAAATGCTGAAGCCATTGGGATAGTACGCACGGATATACGCTGCGTCCATGGACAGTGAGAGCTTGTAGACGGTAAACAGCGCAAGATTAAAAAGGCACACGCCGATCAGAAACCGGGAGCGCCGTGCTTCCGGTTTTCCGCGCAGCAGCAAGAATATGAGCAGCACCGCTGCTGCCGTAAGCAAAAGCAGAAGCAAATGCAGCCCGCGAAAGGGCGTTATAGAAAATTCGTTCATTTCACACGCCGGAACGTCTTTCCGGTCTTCTCCTCAAGAAATCGGTTGAATTCCTCCACCGTCCCGCCGGTAAGAGTACGCTTGTCCAGAGACTGCGCATAGCGTTTCTTCATCAGAAGGATGATGTAGTCCCGCGACTCAGCCAGTGCGTCGATCAGTTCATAGCGGAAGGTGGAGGTCGTGGCCGCCGTAACGACGGTATAGGACTCCTCGCCAAACGCGATATGATAGTCCTTTGTGCCCGCCAGCGTGTTTTTGCAGGCGATCATGCCGTTGAACCGATCCTGAAACAGCAGAACGGACAGCAGCATCACCTCTGCCAGCAGGGAAATCACCGTACTGGCATCAAGCGTAAAAGGCTCTCCGTCGAATGGGATCAGCAGCAATGCGTTGATGAAAAAGACGCTCCAGCCGAAAATGGCCCAAAGAATGCTACGTTTTCGCCGCAGCACCTTGCGCATCGCGCGGGCAGCTACGGTCATAGATCGATTTGTGATATCACTGTGAATTTCAAAAGTCATTCATATTCTCCATCGTTGATCATTTCTGTTTTTGCAGCCTGTCTGGTTCCTTGCAGAAGTGTTCCGTCCAGAGCAGAGTATTTATGGATTATGTTATCATAACAGGAATAAAGTTTATGTTAAGTCTGCCTATTCTTTAAGGAGTCATCTCAAATTCAACACACTGCTCTCCTCATGAGAATTTTTCTGCAGCGGGATAAATGACGTCCTTTGTCCGGCTCTTATAAATTGCAGTCAGGCAGCACCGGAATACTTTTCTCCCTGAAATCGTCACGCTTACTATGTATGCAGCGCTATCACAGCATCACGCCAGCCTTGCGTTCACCAGATGGTACCATGTCATCCCGTTTTCTTCATAGGACTGAAATTCACCGATGACGGTGATCTCCGCCCCCAGCTCCGGGTAATCGTCCGGGTAGGCGAGGTCATCCTTCAACACAAACTCCATGCCCTCGGCGCAGCAGGCCGTTGCGTCTGAAATGATACAGGCGTAGGACACCGGGTCAGGCTGTAAAACGCCGTCTGTCACGAGCTGATAGATAGAAAACGTCCCCCTTGCCTTGACAGTCTTGCCGAGGTAATGCGCCGGGTCATTGTAGAGCATATTGTAGACCTCGGAATAGACCATGGTGCTGCTGAGCACCGTCAGATCCACATCCACTTTGCCGGCATAGGATTGCAACTGCTCAGATTCCTCCGGGGATTGCTGATCTTCCGGCACTGGAATGCTCTCTGTCGGTGCGGAGACTTCCCTATCGGAAGAAAGCGTATCATTTCCTGCGTCCTTTTCGCGGCCTTTCCCGCAGGCGCAGAGGGAAGCCATCATGCAGACAGCCAACAGCAGGCAAAAAAGCTGTTTCATCCCGTTCCGCCTCCCCTTGCACGGCCGATAGTCGAACAAATCAAAAACGCCAGAATATCCACCGCCACGATGGTAGACCCCACCGGCGTCCCAGCTAAAATAGCGATCAGGATACCCAGCGCCGCGCAGCTCACCGACAGCACTGCCGAGCAGACCGTCACGGACCGGAAATTCTGAAAAAGGCGCATGGCGGACAGCGCCGGGAAGATCACCAGCGCGGAGATCAGCAGCGAGCCGACCAGATTCATCGCCAGCACAATCACCACGGCAATGATGACGGCGATCAGCAGATTATACAAATCAGCCTTTGTGCCCGCCGCCTTGGCGAAGTCCTCGTCAAAGGTCACGGCAAAAATTTTGTTGTAATAGAGCAGAAACACCGCCACGACCACCACGGACAGTCCCGCGCACAGCCAGACCTCGCTTTTTGACAGCGTCAGGATGGAGGTAGAACCGAACAGCGTGCTGCACACATCGCCGGAGAGGTTGGACGAGGTGGAAAAGAGGTTCATCAGAAGATATCCGATGGCCAGCGCACCCACCGAGATCATGGCGACGGCGGCGTCGCCCTTGATCTTCGTGTTCTGCCCCGTGCGGAGCAGCAGGACGGCACAGACCACCGTGACGCCCAGCGTCAGGGGCATATCGTCCGTCAGTCCCAGCACGGCGGCAATCGCCATCGCGCCGAAGGCCACATGGGAAAGCCCGTCGCCGATGAAGGAAAACCTTTTCAGCACCAGCGTCACGCCCAGAAGCGACGAGCAGAGCGCGATCAGCACACCGACAATGAGTGCGTAGCGGACAAAGGGATAGGTCCAGTAGAACGCGATTTTTTCAAGGATCGCCGTCATTTCACCTCACCGCCCTTCTGCCATGCCTGGGGGAACTCGTTCAGGTAAGCCGCCTTCGTGCCGAAGAACACCCTGTCCCCGATGTGCAGAATGTGGCTGGCATATTGCAGCGCCGCGCTCAGGTCATGGGAGATCATCACAACGGTGATGCCATCCTCGTAATTGAGCTTTTGAATGAGCGCATACATTTCCGCCGTCACCTTTGGGTCGAGGCCAGAGACCGGCTCGTCCAGAAACAGCATTTTTCGGGTAGCGCACAGGGCGCGGGCGAGCAACACCCGCTGCTGCTGACCGCCGGAGAGCGTCCGGTAGCAGCGCTTGGCAAGGGGCGTGATCTGCATTTTCTCCATGGCGTCCGCCGCGAGCTGTTTTTCTTCTTTGTTATAAAAAGATCGGCTGCCGCAGCGTCCCTGACATCCTGAGAGAACGATCTCTCTCACGGATGCCGGGAAGTCCTTCTGCACCTGCGTTTGCTGCGGCAGATAGCCGATCTCATTTTTCCTCAGCCCATCGCCTGTCAAAATGCTGCCGCTGATGGGCGTCTGCAAGCCGAGGATCGTTTTCATAAGGGTGCTCTTGCCGGAGCCGTTTTCTCCTACGATGCAGAGGTAGTCGCCCGCAAAGGCCTCAAAATCAAGGCCTTGCAGAACAGGTCTCCCATCGTAGCCGACGCAGAGATTCTGACAGATGAGCTGAGCCATCATCTCACCCCCTTAATCCAATGCTTCTTTCAGCACGCCCAGATTCTGCTCCATGACGGAGAGATAGGTGGTGCCGTTTGCCACATCCTCAGAGGTGGTGGACTGCATGGAGTCCATGGTCAGCATCTTCTGGTTCTTCTCGGCGGTGTTTTCCACGATGGTTTCGGCAATTTTATGGTTCTTGCCCTCGATGGTCAGCACGCAGGGAAGCCCCAGCTCGTCCACCTTCTTTGCAAGGAATGAAACGGTTTCAAAGCTGGCCTCGCTCTCGGCGGAGCAGCCCGCAAAGGCGGCATAGTAGTGCAGACCGTAGTCATCCACCAAATAGCGGAAGGGGAAGCGGTCGCCGAACAGTACGGTTTTGCGCGCCGCGCCGTCCACGGCAGACTGGTACGCGCCGTCCAGCGCGGAAAGCTTTTCGATGTAAGCCGCAGCGTTGGTGGCGTAGGTATCCTTGTTGTCAGGGTCAAACTCCTGCAAAGCGTTGGAGATCGCGCCCACCAGTGTTTTGGCGTTCTTCAAAGACAGCCAGACGTGCTCGTCAGCTTCCTCCTCGTGCGCGTGACCGTGGCCCTCCATGTGCTCGCAGAGCTCCTCACCGGTCATGTCAGCTGGGAAGAAGGTCGGCCATGAGTTTTCCGGATCAACGATGGCGTCAAAGCTCTCGTTGCTCATTCTGATGTGGAAATGCTCGGCCGCAGCCGATTCGATCATGTGGTCGTTGAATTCGATGTAGATCGGTGCGCCGGAGGTTCTATCTACAGCTTCAAAGCGATACATGGCCGCCTTGGTACCGGTAGACCAGTTCTGAATGTAATAGCCGATATACTTGTAGTCAGTGCCGGCCTTTTTGCCATTCTCATAGGTGAAGGTAATGTGGTCGCCTGCAATGTCAATATTGGTAATGTCCGTTTTGTAGCCCTTTTGATAGTAGGTCTTATACTCGTCGGCGGTCATCTCGCCTTCCTCTGCCATCACTGCAAAGGCATCGTCCAGCGTTCCGTCCAGCGCAAAGGGGTAGGCAGACTGCCAGCTGCCCTCCCAGTCGGACAGGCTTCTGTCCTGAACCTCATGATCTTCAAAGGTGGAAACCTCCTTGCTGTGGTCATGGGCGTGCTCTGCCTCCTGCATCCCCTCAACGGTCTCCTCCGTTTTTGCGGAATCACCCAGCACATTCAGCAGATTGATGACTTTTACATTCTTATTGTCGGCGTTTTTCAGGACGCTCTCCCCCCAGCCGTCGGACTCGCCGCCCACATAGACGAACAGGTCGCAGTCGGAAATCTTGACGATGTCATCCGCCGTGGGCTGGTAGCTGTGCAGGTCAACGCCGCTGTTCAGCAGCATGGTCAGATCGGTGCTCTCGGCCTTGTCGCCGAGAATTTCTCTGACCCAGTCATATTCAGGGAAAATGGTGGTGACAACGCTCAGTTTGTTGGAATCGCTCTCGCCCGTCTCTACGTCATTCTTTTTGCCGCAGCCGGCAAGCAGGCCGACCACCATGGTCAGCGCAAGAAAGATGGTAAAAATTTTCTTCATCATACAGATAAAACCTCCGAATTTTTGAAAAATAGGCGCAAAAATACAAGGGCAGCGGCAAAACCGCAAGAGCCTATCCGAAAACGGATAGACTTCGCCCTTGTAAAAGTCCTGTTTTTAATTCGAAAGCTTTACCTTGAGAGAAACGAGTGTCAGTGTGCCGATCATCTCTGTGCAGGGCAGAACCGCCCTGCACATGGTATATGTAAACGCGGCGGAGATCGCCGCGGCAGCACCGGCAAGCCCCAGAGATTTCAGCAGATTCTCGCAGACACCGATCTGATGGCAGATGACGCAGTCGTCGCCGGAGCAGTCATGATCGGCTTCGACCGCAAGATAGATTGCAGAGGACAGCATGACAACGGCCAGCACGGCCGCCAGCAGGCGCGTCATAAAACAAAGCTTCTTTGTCATGGTCTGTCCTCCCTTCTGTTTGTTATTTTCCCTTGCAGTCCGAGCAGGTTCCATAGAGGATCGTGTCGGCTGCGTCCAGCGTGAATTGCTCGCTCTGCGCCAAGTGCTTTGCAAACAGTGCGGCGTTGCTGTCGGCCATGTGGAAGGTTTTGCCGCACTTCACACAGCTCATGTGCAGCGCGCCCTTGCAGCCCTTGGCGTCAAGATACTGATAAAACGCTTCGTGCGACCCGCTTTTTGCGCTGCGGCGCACCTTTTCCTCCGCTTCCAGCTGCGCAAGATTTCGATACACAGCGCTGAGACTGATCTGCTTCTCTGCCAGCGCGTCCGCCATCTGGCGTGCAGTCAGCAGTTCGTCCGGGTGCTCCCCTAAAAAAGCAAGCAAGGCTCTTCGCTGTTTTGTATTATAGCCTGACATCAGCCGCCCTCCAATATGCGAATCATTCGCAGATATTATAGCATCATTTTCCATTTTGTCAATATCATCCCGCGATAGGATATTCAAAGTTTTGTGTGGGATTTTTTAATTTAAGCCCTATTTCGACCGAGCGACTTCTCCCAACTTTTCTGTGGGATTTCTGTTTTAAGCCCCGATTTCGGGTGAGCAACTTCTTCCAACTTTTGTGTGGGATTTCCTCCGAGTAAACGAATTGTATATAAAAAAGGAAGCTGGCATCCAATAGGGCACCGATAAGGTAAAATAAGTTGCGCAAATTGAAAATCGCATAAAAGAAGACATAGCTTGCAGGCTCTGGTAGAATGAAGTAACCACACACCATTCGAAAGGAGCAAGCAAACTATGTCCGAGAAAATTGTACAGCTAAACGAGGAAGTAATCAAGGGCCAAATCAAGGAATTGGTTCGCGGCAGCGTGGAGGAAACCCTGAACGAGCTGCTGGAAAAGGAGGCGGAGTCGCTGACGCAGGCGG
>OGHE01000977.1_pt1 | contig 21697 bp, 19 predicted proteins | sample 1571431 | NCBI WGS metagenome assembly OGHE01 (sample SAMEA2581966, study PRJEB24529) | metagenome | biome: Human gut stool | place: China | collected 2011 | reverse complement strand
TGGCCGGGGGGGACCCGCCGCTCCCCGCCGGAAGCGGGGTCAGGCTCTGTATTTACTTGACACTCTCACCGGCGGCCTTCTTGGCCTTGATCTCCTTGACAGCGTCCTTATAGCTCAGGTTGACGCGGCCCTTGTCATCGATCTCAGTGACCTTGACCCAGATCATATCACCGATGTTGACCACGTCCTCCACCTTCTCCACCCGGTGATCGGCCAGCTTGGAGATGTGGACCATACCGTCCTTACCGGGAGCCAGCTCCACAAAAGCGCCGAACTGGAGGATGCGGACCACCTTGCCGTAGTACAGCTCGCCCACCTGGGGGACGAACACGATGGTGTCGATCATCTTCTTGGCGACGTCGCAGGCCTCGGCGTTGGGGGAGGCGATGTGGATGGTGCCGTCATCCTCGATGTCCACGGTAGCGCCGGACTCGGCGGTGATCTTCTGGATCACGGAGCCGCCCTTGCCGATGACCTCACGGATCTTGTCGGGGTCGATCTTCATGGTGAGCATCTTGGGGGCGTACTTGCTCACCTCGGACCGGGGGGCGGAGATGCAGGGCAGCATGACCTCGTCCAGGATGGCGTACCGGGCGTCCTTGGTGATCTCCAGGGCCTCCTTGATGATCTCATGGGTCAGGCCGTCGTTCTTCAGGTCCATCTGGATGGCGGTGATACCGGCCTTGGTGCCGGCGACCTTGAAGTCCATCTCGCCGTGGAAGTCCTCCACGCCCTGGATGTCGATGAAGGTCTGGAAGGAGCCGTCATCGTCCTGGATCAGGCCGCAGGAGATGCCGGCCACGGGGGCCTTGATGGGCACACCGGCGTCCATCAGGGCCAGGGTGGAGCCGCAGATGGAGCCCTGAGAGGTGGAACCGTTGGAGGACAGCACCTCAGAGACCACGCGGATGGCATAGGGGAACTCGTCCACAGAGGGCAGCACGGGGACCAGGGCGCGCTCGGCCAGAGCGCCGTGGCCGTACTCCCGGCGGTTGGTGGAGCGGGGCGCGCGGGCCTCGCCCACAGAGTAGGGGGGGAAGTTGTAGTGGTGCATATACCGCTTCTCTTCCTCTTCCCAGATGGTGTCCAGCTTCTGGCAGGCGGCCAGGGTGTTCAGGGTGCAGACGCTGAGCACCTGGGTCTGACCGCGGGTGAACAGGCCGGAGCCGTGGACCCGGGGCAGCACGCCCACCTCGGCGGCCAGGGGACGGATCTCGTTCTTGGCGCGGCCGTCCACACGGTGGCCCTCCAGCAGCCAGGCCTTGACGATCTTCTTCTGGAACTTGTAGGTGATCTCCTCCAGATACTGGTCCATGTCGGGGTGAGCTTCCAGATACTTCTCGTGCCACTTTTCGATCATGGCGTTCCAGCGCTGCTCACGGACGTTCTTGTCATCGGTGTCCATAGCGGCCTTGGCCTCGTCCATGAAGTTGGCCACGATGTCGTCGAACAGCTCCTGGTCGAAGGCGGCGTGGGGATAGTCGAACTTGGGCTTGCCGATCTCAGCGACCATCTTGTTGATGAGCTCGATCTGCTTCTGGTTCTCCTCGTGGGCCTTCTGAATGGCCTCGAACATCTTGTCGTTGGGGACCTCGTTGGCGCCGGCCTCGATCATGACTACCTTCTTGCCGGTGGAGACCACGGTGACGTCCAGATCGCTGACTTTGCGCTGTTCGCTGGTGGGGTTGATGACCAACTCACCGTCCACCAGGCCCATCTTCACGGCACCCACAGGACCGTTCCAGGGGATATCGGAGATGGCCAGAGCGGCGGAGGTGCCGATCAGAGCGGCAATCTCGGGAGAGCAGTCATGATCCACAGCCATGACGGTGGCCATGATGGACACATCATTGCGGAAGTCATAGGGGAACAGGGGGCGGATGGGGCGGTCGATGACGCGGCTGGTGAGGATGCCCTTCTCACCGGGACGGCCTTCCCGGCGGTTGAAGCTGCCGGGGATGCGGCCCACGGCGTACATCTTCTCCTCAAAGTCCACGCTCAGGGGGAAGAAATCGATGCCGTCCCGGGGACGGGCGGAGGCGGTGGCGCAGACCAGCACGCGGGTGTCGCCGTAGCCCACCATGACGGCGGCATTGGCCAGTTCGGCCAGCTTGCCCACCTCCAGAGTCAGGGGACGGCCGGCCAACTCCATCTCGTACTTATGATAGCCGGGGAACTGCCGATGGGTGATAATGGTTGACATAAGATTGCTCCTTTACTCAGATGCTCGGGAGCGGCTCTTTTCGTATTTGAAAGCATGTCCGAGATTCGGGCACAGTTTCAAACACAAAAAGCAACAGCCCCCGGCGAAAAAATGACTTAAAATTCGCAGAAAAGGGTGACGGAGATCCGCTCCGTCACCCTCATTGCTTCTTCCTTCCGGATGCCCAGCTTGGCGATGAGGGCACGATAGCGCTCGATATCCTTCTTCTGCAGATAGTCCAGCAGGCTGCGGCGCTTACCGACCATCTTCAGCAGACCACGGTTGGAGTGCTTGTCCTGGGGGTTGGCGCGCATATGCTCGGTGAGGATGTTGATACGCTCGGTGAGGATCGCGACCTGGACCTCGGGGGAGCCAGTGTCGGTCTCGTGGGTACGGTTGGCCTCGATCACGGCCGTCTTCTGATCTTTACGCAGCATTGTGTGTTTCCACCTTTCAAAAAATTCTCCGTGAACTGCGCCCTGGGAGTGGTGAAATCCTCCGCGGAACGAAGTCCCGGAATTGCGCACAAATTCACGTGCTGAACAAGTTTACCATAGGAATGTGCGGTTGTAAAGAGAAAAATGCAAAAAATTCCTTGTTTTTATAAAAGGAGTGGGGAAAAGAGGCGGAAAATATTTTTTTGAAAGGGGATTGACAGAGAGAAACGGCCGTGTTATTCTAACTGTACTAACACACATAGTACAGTTGGTACAGTTCGGAGGAACGTTATGAAGGTCATCAAGAAGGTAGTAGCCGCCCTGATGGTGCTGGGAGCACTGGCGGCGCTGACGGTGGGCGTGGTTTTGAAGCCGGGCCGGAAAGGAGACGAAACATGATGCTGTTTGGTTTTGCGGGGATCGCCGCCATCGTGGGTCTGATTTTTGCCGCTGTTGTTCTGGTGTCCGTGGCCTTGCAGCCCTGAGCGCGGGGCGGATGCGATGAGTACGCTGTTTTTGCTTGGTATCGCAGGCGCGGTACTGCTGGTTATTTTGCTGACAGCGGTGATCCTGCACCGCTGATCGAACATTCCTCAGAAAGGAGAGGCACATGTGCTGACATTGAATTACCGGGATTCCCGTCCCATTTATGAACAGATCAAGGACGGCCTGCGGCGGATGATCGTCACCGGGGCCATGGCTCAGGACGAAAAGCTGCCGTCGGTCCGGGCGCTGGCCACCCAGCTGTCCATCAATCCCAACACCATCCAGCGGGCCTATAACGAACTGGAAGCGGAAAGCTATATTTACTCCGTGGCGGGAAAGGGCAGCTTCGTCAGCGGTACGGCGGACGCCGACGCTGCCCGGCGGGAAACGCTTCGGGCGGATGTGAAAAAACTGCTGAATGAGCTGCGGTATCTGGGCGTGACGGAAGCGGACGCTGCGGCGCTCATCAAGGAGGTATACGAGCAATGATTGAAGTGAAAAACGTCGTCAAGACCTTTGACGGCTTTGCCGCCCTGAATGACGCGACCCTCAGTGTGCCCACCGGAGCTGTCTATGGACTGGTAGGGCCCAACGGCGCGGGCAAGTCCACCATCATCCGCCATCTCACCGGCATTTTCCGGCAGGACAGCGGCACCGTGCGGCTGGGCGGCGAGGATGTGTGGGAAAACGCGGCGCTGAAGGCCAAGATCGCCGCCATTCCCGATGATTGGTACTATTTCAATTCCGCGGGCATCGGGGACATGATGCGGTTCTACAAGGGATTTTATCCCAATTTTTCCACGGAGCGGTATGAAAAGCTGCGGGAAGTGTTTGAACTGGACGAAAAGCGGCCTATCCGGCGGTTTTCCAAGGGTATGCAGAAGCAGGCGGCCTTCTGGCTGGCTCTGTCCGCCATGCCGGATTATCTGATCCTGGATGAGCCTGTGGACGGTCTGGACCCGGTGATGCGCCGTCAGGTGTGGAGTCTGATGATGGGCGATGTGGCGGAGCGGGGCACTACGGTGCTGGTGTCCAGCCACAACCTCCGGGAGCTGGAGGACGTGTGCGACCATGTGGGCATCATGGACCACGGCCATGTGCTGCTGGAGCGGAGCCTGGCCCAGCTGCAGGACAACATGGTGAAATTGCAGGTGGTGTTTCCTGACGGCATGGAGGACGTTCCGGCGGAGCTGCCGGTGCTTCACGCCTCGAAGCTCGGCCGGGTGCATACCCTCATCATGCGGATGAACGCGCAGGAGGCCACGGAGCGGCTGATGGCTTACAGCCCGCTGCTGGTGGACGCCATCCCCCTGACGCTGGAGGAGATCTTTATTTACGAATTGGGAGGTGCGGATTATGCGGTCAAAGACATCGTGCTTTAACGGCACTCTTTTCCGGAAAAACCTGTCCCGGTACTGGCCGCTGTGGGGCCTGGCCTCCTTCGGCGGGGCCATGTTCCCTCTGGCGATGTTGCTGGAGCTGCTGCACGACGGGTTCCGGTTCTGGTCGCCTCTGGAGACCAGACAGGCGTATTACACTGTGCTGTCCTATGGAGTGCCGGTTATTTCCATCGTGTACGCCATTTTGTGTGCCATGGCGGTGTGGAGTTATCTTTACAACGCCCGCAGCGTGGGAATGATGCACACGCTGCCCATCCGCCGGGAGGGACTGTTTGTTACCAACGTGCTGTCCGGCCTGACGATGATGGCTATCCCCTACGCTGTGACCGGCGTTTTGCTGGTGCTGGTGACGATGCTGTTCGGCGGCTTTGAGCCGATGGGCGTGCTGGTGACGGTCTTAGGCGTTATGGGGGAGAGTTTGTTCTTCTTCGGCCTTGCCACCCTCTGCGCCTTCATCGTGGGCAACGTGTTCATGCTGCCCGCCCTTTACGGACTGCTGAACTTTATCGCCGTGCTGACGGACTTCATGGTGAACCTGCTGGCGCAGGGCTTCTGCTTTGGCCTGAACAGCAGTTATTCCGGTACCGTGGAGTGGCTCAGCCCCGTGGTATACCTCGTGCAGAAGATCTCTCCCAACAGCACCTACGAAACCCAGTGGGTGACGGATCGGCTGGGCGGTCAGCGGTATGAGACCAGTGTGCTGACCTCCGTGACGCTGGAAAACGGCTGGCTCATCGCCGCCTATGCCGCCGCGGGCGCGGCGCTGCTGGGACTGGCGTGGCTGCTGTACCGCAGACGCCGCAGCGAGAGCGCCGGGGACGTGGTGGCCGTGGGCTGGATGAAGCCGGTGTTCCGGTACGGCTGCGCCGTCTACGCCGCCATTCTGGGCGGACGGCTGCTGTACGCCCTGCTCTGGGACAGCTTCCAGAGCGGCCGGTATTTTACGGTTCTGCCCATGATTCTGTGCATGATCGCGGGCGGCGCTATTGGCTATTACGCGGCGTCCATGCTGCTGGCGAAAACGCCCCGGGTGTTCAAGACCACCTGGAAGGGGATGCTGGCGGTGGCGCTGGGCTGCGCGGCTCTGTGCGGCGCCATGAAGTGCGACCTGTTCGGCGTGGTTCGGCGGGTCCCCGCGCCGGACAGCGTGAAGCTGGTGAACGTCTACGCCGCCGGCAGCAACTATTACCTGACCCCCGGAAAGGATGATGCCCTCATCGAGGAGGTCCGGACGCTGCATCAGACCATTATCGACGATAAGGATTACATTCAAAAAGAAGCGCCGGGGTATGGCTATTATTCCGACGGCTATACGGCCAGTGTGGAAGAATCCGCAGAGGATAGCGGGGCGCAGTCAACCATAAGAGATATCCGGATCACTTATATGCTCAACAGCGGGCTGAAGGTGGAGCGGTGGTACAGCCTGTATCTGACCCCTGACCGCATGGCCCGGGAGGGCACCTATGACTATCTGCTGGATCAGCTCATCAACAGCCCGGAGATGCGCCAGAAGCGTATCCGCTGGCGGGATGAGGGCTTCCAGATGACTGAAGCGTGGTTCGAGACATGGAGCGGCGGCGGCACTCTCGGCAGCCGGGAGGCGGGTCTGCTCTTGGACGCCGTGGCCAAGGACGCGGAAAACGGAGACTGGGGCGTGTATAACTGGTTCCTGGCGGATAATGACGCCGACAACTATGACCTCCGCATTCAGTTCGAATACAAGCTGCCGGAGAGCCAGTTCAACAGAATCCATGATACGATCCGGATCAACGTCAAGGAAGGCATGACGGAGACGATCCGGGCGCTGAAGGACCTGAAATTGATCACCGACGCCGATCTGGTCACCAACCGGGAACGGTACCCGTGGCAGTACGCCGCGGGCGGCTGGGACCAATATGACCAGTTCTATGGGCAGTTCCATATGAGCCCCGAGGAATACTATGAACGGTACAGCGAGTACCCGGCGGGGTGGTTCGGCACGGAGAGCGATGATTCGTCCACGGAGACGGAAATTGCTCCCGCCGTGGATGACAGCCACAGCCCCAGCATGTCTGATGGGGCGGAGGCCACCAGCTTCGGCATCATCGGCGGGGCGGACGGCCCCACGGTGATGGTGACAACCGCGGCCTGACCCAAATCGTACCGCAAGGACGCTCCCCGGCGGGAGACCGCCGGGGAGACAGGATCTGAGAATATACGATATGAATGAGCATACGTTTTTTGAGTGGAAACGCTCCGAAAGACTGACGGCGGTGCTGGCGCTGGCGTTCTGCCTGCTGGGGCTGGGGCTTCAACGCCTGCCGGGGGTGAGCTTTTCCGGAAAGCTGAGCTGGGGACTGGCGCTGGTCTGTCTGGTGCTGCTGGGCCTGAGCCGGCTGAGCCGCCGCCACCGGGGATGGAAGATTTTGCTGCGGATCGCCCAAATAGGACTGGCGGCGCTGGTTCTGGGCTTGTCGGGGGTGGATGTCTGGGTCATCCGGGCCGGACACCGGGACGAGTCAGCCCAACCGGCGGACGCGGTGATCGTTCTGGGAGCCGGGGTCAACGGCACCACGCCCTCCGTGGCCCTGCAAACCCGCATCGACGCGGCGGAGCGGTATCTCAAGGCGCATCCGGGCATCCCGGCGGTGCTGTCCGGGGGACAGGGGCCGGGGGAGGATATCTCCGAGGCCCGGGCCATGTATAACGCGCTGACGGACCGGGGCATTGACCCGGAGCGGCTGATCTTAGAGGAGCAGTCCGCCAATACCCGACAGAACCTGCAAAATTCTCTGGCGCTGCTGCCGGATGACTACCATAAAACAGTGGCCATCGTCACCAACGATTTCCACATGGGGCGGGTGCGGCTGCTGCTGAACGCCGCCGGCCCCGGCAGGGTGGTGCAGGTGCCGGCAAAGCTGCCGTGGTGGTGGCTCAGCGCCAACTATTACCTGCGGGAGAGCTTCGCCGTGGTGAACGATCAGGTGGTGCGTCCTCTGCTGGCCTAAAAAAATTTGAAATTTTTTGGAAAAATGTGCAACAAAATCGGTGTTCAAATCGTCTTATAGGTACAGGAACAAAAACCGCTCCAAGGGGCGCTGAAGGAGAATGTGTGTATGAAAGGAGAAGCACGCACTATGGAAACGACAATGACCAGGGAACCGATCTGGAAGCTGTGGGTAGATACCCAGCGCCGTGTGGTGTCCTTTCATGAGGAGGCCGGTTCTCAACTGATGGAATTCCGGGACCGGGAGATGTTTTTGCGGTGTATCGACGGATACACGGCCCAGCTCTACCGGTATCAGTGACATGAAGCTTATCAAGTGGGTATGACCTTCCACTATCAGTGGAAGGTCATACCCTTTTTTTGCGTCAAAGAGCAGGATGATCTATATGAAAAAACAACAAATAAATCGAAAAAAAGAGGAACCGATTCTGTTTGTTTGGGGTTGCTTCTGAAAGGGACTGATAGTATGATAAAGGTATCACTTTTAAAACGGAGGTAGAGAGAAGCATGAACCGACTCTTCAAAAAGACCCTGTCCCTGATGCTCGTCATTGTCATGACGGTATCTCTGGGGGTTTCCGCCGCAGCTGCGGATCAGACAGGTGCCGCGCAGGCTGAGGGCCCGCTGGGTATCGTCAGCGCTATGAGCGTGGAACTGAACGCACTGGTGGAGGCGACCAAGATCTCCAAGACGGAAGAGATCGCAGGCAACACCTTTTATGAGGGCGTCCTCAACGGCGTGGATGTGGTGCTGGTCAAGGCCGGTATCGGCAAGGTGCTGGCGGCGTCCTGCGCTGAGACCCTCATCGACACCTATCATGTGGGCGGCATCGTCTTTACCGGCATTGCCGGCGGCGTGGGCGACGACGTGAACGTGATGGACATGGTCATTGCCACCGAGTTGGTGCAGCATGACTACGGCACCGAGACCAACAGCGGCTTTGAGTGGAACGGCAAGGCCGGCAGCAATCAGGAGACCGGCATGATCCCTGTGGATGAGAGCCTTTCCAAGATCGCTTATGATTCTGCCTGCACCGTGCTGGGCGCGGAGAAGGTCCATCAGGGCGTGATCGCCACCGGCGACCAGTTCATTTCCAGCGAGTCCTATGTCAAGGAACTTCAGACCAAGTTCAACGCACTGGCCTGCGAGATGGAGGGCGCTTCCGTGGCCCGCGTGGCAGACGAGTTCCATGTGCCCTGCGCCATTCTGCGCTGCATGAGCGACAAGGCCGACGGCATTGCCCATGATACCTATGCTTTCAACTACACTGAGGCTTCCAATACCTCCGCCTCTGTGGTGAAGGAAATGCTGAACACCATTGCCAAGGATCGGGTCGCGCTTCCCGCTGCCAAGGATGTCGCAGCAAAGGACACCACGCCCCGTACCGCCATCATCAGCGCCATGAGCGTGGAACTGAAGGCTCTTGTGGATGCCGCCGACATCCAGAAGGAAACCGTGATCGGAAGCAAGACCTACTATGTGGGTAAGCTCAATGGCGAGGACGTGGTACTGGTTCAGGCCGGCGTCGGCAAGGTCCTCTCTGCCAACTATACCGCGGCCCTGCTGAATAACTTCACGGTCAAGGGCGTTGTCTTTACCGGCATTGCCGGCGGCGTGGGCGACGACGTGAACGTGATGGACATGGTCATTGCCACCGAGTTGGTGCAGCATGACTACGGCACCGAGACCAACAGCGGCTTTGAGTGGAACGGCAAGGCCGGCAGCAATCAGGAGACCGGCATGATCCCCGTGGATGGCACCCTTTCCAAGATCGCTTACAACGCTGCCTGCGATGTGCTGGGCTCTGCCAAGGTCCATCAGGGCGTGATCGCCACCGGCGACCAGTTTATCTCCAGCGAATCCTATGTCAAGGAGCTTCAGACCAAGTTCGACGCACTGGCCTGCGAGATGGAGGGCGCTTCCGTGGCCCGCGTCTGCGATCAGTTTGGCATGCCCTGCGCTATTCTGCGCTGCATGAGCGATAAGGCAGACGGCATTGCCCACGACACCTATGCCTTTAACTACACCGAGGCTTCCAACACCTCCGCATCCGTGGTACAGGAAATGATGAAGACCCTCAGCACTACGCTGCCCTTCACGGATGTGAAGAACACCGACTGGTGCTTCAGCGAAGTGGCGCGGGTCTATGCCGACGGCATCATGGGCGGCACCTCCAACACCACATTCAGCCCCGCCGGTCCCCTGACCCGTGGTCAGGTGGTGGCGATGCTGTACCGTATGGCCGGCAGCCCCGCTGTTACTGCCAATACTACCGGCTTTTCCGATGTGGACAACGGTGCGTACTATGCTGATGCCGTAAAGTGGGCCTCCGGCAAGGAGATCGTGGGCGGCTATGCCGACGGCACCTTCGCGCCCAACCGTGCCATCACCCGTGAGCAGCTGGCTGCTATCCTGTACCGCTACGCCAAGGCCAACGGCGCGGACATCAGTGTGGGTGAGGACACCAATCTGCTGAGCTACAAGGATTTCCAGAGCGTCGGCCAGTATGCGGTGCCTGCTCTGCAGTGGGCTGTGGGCAGCGGCCTGATCGGCGGCACCACCAATGCGATGCTGTCTCCCAAGGGGACGGCAACCCGGGCACAGGCCGCTGTGATCCTGGTTCGTTTCGTCGGAATGACCGCCGCGAAGTAATTTCACCAGTTCCTCCGCACCGGCTCCGCCCTTGGGCGGGGCCGGTTTTTCCACGGGAAGCGGTTGGAACGGAAAAGTCTGTATTTTCCGGGGAAAAACCGGGAAAATACGGTTGACAAACGGCGGAAATGTGATATGATAACCGAGTAACTGGATATTTGGCGAAGAAAAGGAAGAGTAGCCGGTCGAGGGCCTGTAAAGAGAGCCGCCGTTTGGTGCGAGGCGGACAGGCGCGGCGGCGAAAATCACCTTGGAGCCTCCTGCTGAAAGACGACGCGAGTAAGCGTGGACGTGTGACGGGCGTTATTCCGTCAGCCTGTAATGGCAGGCGTGAGTGGCCGCGCTCCGCAAGGGGACCGGCAAGTAGAGTGGTACCGCAGAGTGTTTTCAAACGCTTTGTCTCTGAGTTCAGAGGCAAAGCGTTTTTTGTTTTGCGTGAAGGAGGATTGCCTGTGGAGTGTCCTGCATGCGGTAAGCCTATGGAAGAGGGATACCTTTCCAGCAAAGGCCCTGTGTTCTGGTCGGAGGAGGTCTCCGGATTTTCCCTGCCGACCCGACCGGGAGATGTGCTGCTGGGAAAAGCTATGGGGCTGCTGCGGCCAAAGGCATACCTCTGCCGGAATTGCCGGACGGTTACGGTCAAATACTGAGTAATACTAAGCTAAGGAAAACTTACAATATAAAAGGAGACGCATCATGGATTACAACAAGACCATCAATCTGCCCAAGACCGACTTCCCCATGCGGGCGGGCCTGCCCAAGCGGGAGCCGGAGATGCTCAAGCACTGGGAGGAGCTGGACCTGTATCATGAGCTGCTGAAGAAGAACGAGGGCAAGCCCCGCTTCGCCCTGCACGACGGCCCTCCCTTCTCCAACGGCGCTCTGCACATGGGTCACGCCCTGAACAAGTCCATCAAGGACTTCATTACCCGCAGCTACGCCATGCGGGGCTACTACACCCCCTATATCCCCGGCTGGGACAACCACGGTATGCCCATCGAGTCGGCCATCATCAAGCAGAACAAGCTCAACCACAAGCAGATGTCTGTGGCGGAGTTCCGCTCCGCCTGCCACGACTTTGCCCAGCACTACATTGACGTGCAGATGGAGGGCTTCAAGCGCCTGGGCGTCATCGGCGACTGGGAGCACCCCTATAAGACCATGGACCCCAGCTTCGAGGCGGAGGAGGTCAAGGTCTTTGGGGCCATGTACAAGAAGGGCTATATCTACAAGGGGCTCAAGCCTGTGTACTGGTGCCCCCACGATGAGACCGCCCTGGCTGAGGCGGAGATCGAGTACCAGGACGACCCCTGCACCACCGTCTATGTGAAATTCCCCATGAAGGATGACCAGGGCAAGCTGGGCCATCTGGACCACAGCAAGCTGTTCTTTGTGATCTGGACCACCACCATCTGGACCCTGCCCGGCAACCTGGCCATCGCCCTCCACCCCGACGAGAGCTACGCCCTGGTGAAGGCCGACAACGGCGAGACCTACATCATGGCGGAGGCCCTGGTGGAAAAGGTGATGAAGGTGGGCGGCGTTGACTCCTATGAGATCGTGGAGACCCACCCTGGCTCTTTCTTTGAGAATATGCTGGCCCAGCACCCCTTCCTGGACAAGACCAGCCGCCTGCTGCTGGCCGACTACGTCACCATGGACTCCGGCACCGGCTGCGTCCACACCGCCCCTGGCTTTGGCGCGGACGACTATCAGACCTGCCGCCGGTACGGCATGGAGATGGTGGTCCCCGTGGACGACCAGGGCCGCCACACTGACTACGCCGGCAAGTACGCCGGGATGAAGACAGAGGCGTCCAACCCCGTCATCCTGGCCGACATGAAGGAGAGCGGCGCTCTCTTCGCCAGCGAGGAGATCGTCCACAGCTATCCCCACTGCTGGCGCTGCAAGAAGCCCATCATCTTCCGGGCCACGCCCCAGTGGTTCTGCTCCGTGGAGTCCTTCAAGGACGAGGCCTGCGAGGCCTGCGACCAGGTGCGCTGGGTCCCCGGCTGGGGCATCGACCGGATGAAGTCCATGATCCGGGAGCGCAACGACTGGTGCATCAGCCGCCAGCGCCGGTGGGGCCTGCCCATCCCGGTGTTCTACTGCGCCGACTGCGGCAAGCCCATCGTCACCGACGAGACCATCGAGGCGGTGAGCAGGCTCTTTGGCGAGAAGGGCTCCAACGCCTGGTATGAGATGGAGGCCAAGGACATCCTGCCCCAGGGCTTTACCTGCCCCCACTGTGGGAAGAGCGGCGGCTTTACCAAGGAGGAGGACACCCTGGACGGCTGGTTCGACTCCGGCTCTACCCATTTTGCTTCCATGCAGAAGGACCAGGGCTTCTGGCCTGCCACCGTGTATATGGAGGGCTTGGATCAGTACCGCGGCTGGTTCCAGTCCAGCCTGCTCACCGCTGTGGGCGGACTGGGCAAGGGCGCGCCCTTCCAGGAGTGCGTCACCCATGGCTGGACCGTGGACGGCGAGGGCAAGGCCATGCACAAGTCCCTGGGCAACGGCGTGGACCCCGCGGAGATCTTCCAGAAGTACGGTGCGGATATGATCCGTTTGTGGGCCGGCTCCGCCGACTACCATGTGGATGTGCGCTGCTCCGACAAGATCTTCAAGCAGCTCAGCCAGAACTATCTGAAGTTCCGCAACACCGCCCGGTACTGCCTGGGCAACCTGGCCGGCTTCGACCCCAATGAGCTGGTCAAGCCGGAGGAGATGCTGGAGCTGGACCGCTGGGCGGTGACCAAGCTCAATGAGCTGACCGAGAAGTGCTTCGCCGCCTATGACAACTATGAGTTCCATGTGGTCTCCCACGCCATCAACGACTTCTGCGTGGTGGAGCTGTCCTCCTTCTATCTGGACATCATCAAGGACCGGCTGTACTGCGAGGAGGCCAACGGCCTGGAGCGCCGCTCCGCCCAGACCGCCCTGTGGCTCATCCTAGATACCATGACCAAGCTGTTCGCCCCCATCCTGGCCTTCACCTGTGATGAGATCTGGCAGGCCATGCCCCACCGCGGGGACGAGGACGGCCGCAACGTAGTCCTCAATGAGATGAACCAGCCCTTTGCCGGCTACGCGCTGAGCCCGGCGGAGATGGAGAAGTGGGCTCTGGTGGAGGATCTGCGGGACGACGTGAACGTGGTGCTGGAGAACGCCCGGAACGAGAAAAAGATCGGCAAGGCCCTGGAGGCCCATGTGGTCCTCTATCCCCAGGGCGACGAGGGCAAGCGGGCCATGGAAAAGCTGTCCGCCTTTACCACCGACCAGCTGGCCGATCTGTTCATTGTTTCCGATGTGGAGATCGCTCAGGGCGCCGGCGCCGCCGGCGTCAAGGTCCCCGGCATCCAGGCCGCGGTGTCTGAGGCCAAGGGCGAGAAGTGTGAGCGCTGCTGGAAGCACCACATCAAGGTGGGCGCCGACAAGGAGCACCCCACGCTGTGCCCTCGGTGCGCCAAAGTGATCCGTACCATCGAGCTGTAAAAGATGTGAGATCAAAACAGGCCGGAGCCAAGCTGGCTCCGGCCTGTGCGGTTTAAAATGTGGTTGCGCAGAGGTAAATACGATGCTAAAATGGAAAAGAAGAGGATGAAATGCCCCTTTTCGCTGCTACGTCCAGGGCAGGACATCAGAATAGGAGATTTTTGTGTATGGAGAACGAAAGCTGCCTCAACAGGATCATTGCCAAAAGTGAGAGTCAGAATGCCACAGTGACCGAGCGGAAGATCGCCCTTTATATCAAAGAGAATCTGGAGAAAGTTCTGCACTGCAACCTGCTGGAGCTGGCGGAGCTGATCGGGGTCAGCGACGCTTCCATGGTCCGATTCTGCAAGAGCCTGGGCTATAAGGGCTTCCAGGAGTTCAAGATCCGGGTGGCCATGGAGGCCATCCCCTCAGAGCAGCAGTACAACCCCAAGCTCCAGAAGGACGACAAGCCGGAGCAGATTTGCCATAAAATTTTTGCCACGGAGATCGCCGCCCTCCAGCGCACGGTCCAGACTCTGGATATGAAGAACATCAAGCAGGTGGCGGAGATTTTGGGAAAAGCGTCCCGGATCGTGTTTGCGGGCACTGGGGGCAGTATGATCGTGGCCAGGGACGCCCACCACAAATTTCTGAAGATCGGAATCCACGTCTGCGCGGTGGAGGACAAGGACATCCAGCTGATGGAGGCATCCCTCCTGACACCGGGAGACGTACTGTTTGCTGTATCCCATTCGGGAAATAACCTCCACGTGCTGCGGGCGGCCGAAGTGGGAAAATCCTGCGGGGCCACGGTAGTGGGGCTGACCTCGGAGGGGAAGAACCGTCTGTCCAAGATTGCCGACTACACCATCACCACCATCAGCGAGGAGACCATCTTTCGGTCGGAATCCGCCAGCACGCGCTTGGCCCAGCTGGCGGTGATGGACAGCTTGATCGCCATTGTGGCGTTCCAGGATTACGACAAGTCCTTCCAGGCAATCTATAAGACCCGGGCCTCCACATCGGACAACAAGGGCTGATGGTGTGCTCCAAGGGAATAGTTAAGTTTGAGATACGGAAGAGTATCTCACTTTTCGACTTGAATATGTAGAAAAACTACTACTAAACCGACTTCTGGATGATGCGGAAGTCGGTTTTATTCTGCTATATCACGCTAATATTGGCGCATTGCACAAAAAATAACTGCGCTTTTTCGACAAAGATACAAAAAATATTTTCAATATTGAAATTTTATTTCATAAGTGCTACGATACGCTCAGAGAGCAGAACCTCCCCGGCCCAACAGGCGCAGAAGTTGGAGGAAGCTGTCAAATCATGTAACATGTAAAAGGAAGAAGGAAATTTTCATGAGAGCAGTTGTCCTGTCTGGTCCCAATCAGTTCGCTCCGGCGGAGATTGAAAAGCCCCAGATCGGCCCTGATGAGATCTTGCTGGAAATGAAGGCTGCCGCCATCTGCGGCACGGATATGCGGATTCTCACTGGAAAGAAGACAAAGGGAGTCCGCTATCCCTCTGTCATCGGCCACGAGTTCTGCGGTGTCATCGCCGAGGTGGGCGCTGATGTGAAGGGCTATGAGGTGGGTGAGAAGGTCGCCGTGGCCAACGTCATCCCCTGTCACCATTGCAGCAGCTGCCTGCGGGGCCGCACCAACGCCTGCCTGGACCGCAAGGCCATCGGCTATGAGTTCGACGGCGGCTTCGAGGAGTATATCCGCATCCCCGCCATCTGCATCGAGAACGGAAATGTGGTCAAGCTGCCCGAGCACATGTCCTATCAGGCCGGCGCTCTGATCGAGCCCCTGTCCTGCTGTATCCGCGGCCTGAAGAACGCCGGCACCGGCTTCAATGATGATGTTCTCATCGTGGGCGCGGGCCCCATCGGCCTGTTCCACCTTCAGCTGTCCAAGATCGCCGGCGCCCGCAAGGTCATCGTCAGCGAGCCCAACGAGCAGCGCCGCAAGGTGGCCCTGGAGCTGGGCGCCGACCTGGTGGTGGATCCCACCAAGGAGGAGCTGCCCGCCATCGTCAACCGTGAGACCAACGGCCAGGGCATGGACGTCATCGTCATGGCCATCGGCGTGCCCGCCCTGGTGAACTCCACCCTGAAGCTGTGCAAGCGCGGCGGCACGGTGAATCTGTTCGCCGGCTTTGCCGGAACGGGCGAGTCCACCATCGAGGTCAACACCATCCACTACAACGAGATCAACGTCAACGGCAGCACCGCCTACAAGCTGGAGGACTATCTGGCTGCCGCCGAGATGATCAAGAGCGGCAAGATCGACGCCGACAAGATCGTCACCCACCGCTTCAAAATCGAGGACTTCCAGAAGGCCTACGACGTGTGCGTCGCCGGAACCGGCCTGAAGGTCATCATCGAGCCGTAAGCTTCCGCCGTGTGTGCGGCGGATCCCAAGATCCCATGAAAAGTTGAACGATCTGCTATGAAAGGAAGTATTTCAAATGAGCAATATCAGCCTTGGTAAGAAAGTACGTATGTCCCGCATGGTCAATCCTGTGAGCAACAAGATGATGGCCATTACGGTGGACCATGCCATCTCCCGTGGCATCGCCCCCATGACTGGCCTGCACAGCATCCAGTCCACCATCGATAAGATCGTCGCCGGTAAGCCCGACGCCATGACCGTCACCCCTGGTATCCTGAATCAGTGCTGGGACGCGGAGAAGAACCGCGATGTCGCCATCCTGTGCAAGGTCTCCAATTACAGCCCCGTGGCCCCCACCCAGGACATCGTGTTCGGCAACGTGGATGAGGCCATTGCCCTGGGCGCTTCCGGCGTCTCCATGGGCGCCATGACCCTGGGCACCTACCAGGGCGTGCAGTTCGAGACCATCGGCCGCTTCGCTACCGAGTGTATGCAGAAGGGTATGCCCCTGATCGGCCATGTGTACCCCAAGGGTGAGAGCGTTCCCGTCGAGGAGCGCACCTCCTGGGAGAACATCGCTTACTGCATCCGCTCCGCCTGCGAGATGGGCATGGACATCGTTAAGACCACCTACTGCGGCAACCCCGACGCGATGGCGAAGGCCCTGTCCACTGTGCCCAGCGGCTTCCGTGTTGTGATCCAGGGCGGTGACGCGCCTGCCGGTCTGGACGCCGAGGGCAAGCTGAACCACTTCCTGACCATCACCCGTGAGGCGATGGACTGCGGCGTGGGCGGCGTCACCATGGGCCGCTTCGTCTGGGACTATCCCGATGTGACCGCTCTGGTCGTGGCCCTGCGCTACCTGATCCACCACGGCTACTCCGTCAAGGAGACCAAGGAGCTGCTGGCTCAGCTGGAGCACGACAAGAACTACGACCAGTTCTAAGCTCTCTTCACCATCAACTTAAGGAGGGATCACCATGGAAGAGATTTATCTCCTGGGCGTGGACGTGGGGACCTCCAGCATCAAGGTTACCGTCATTGACCAGGAAGCCAGGTTTGTGGCCCAGGAGAGCGCGGCATACCGCCTGATCAACCCCAATCAGGTGTCGATCCAGATCGACACCGCGGATATGTGGAATGCCTTCACCGGCTGCGTGGGGGCGCTGATCAGCAAGCACGGGGTGGAGCCTGGAAAGATCAAGGCCATCGGGATCTCCAGCCTGTGTCCCGGCCTGGCGGCCTTCGACGCCGACGGACGGGTGCTGGTGGATCCGATCATCTACTCAGACCGGCGCAGCACGGAGGAGGCGGAGATCTTCCGCCAGACCATCGGGAACCAGCGTCTGTTTGAGATCACCGCCAACAGCCCCATGGCGGGGGCCATGTCCGGCACCTCCATGCTCTGGATCAAGAGAAATCTGCCTGAGATCTACGAAAAGACCCGGTACTTCGGCCATGTGAACACCCTCATCGCCGTGATGCTGTCCGGGAACTTCGCCATCGACCACTCCAACGCCTCTTATACCCTGCTGTATGAGACGGCGGGGCGGGGTGTGTGGTCTGAGGAGATCTGTGGCAAGATCGGTATCGACATCCACAAGCTGCCTCCATTGGTCAAGTCTACGGATGTGGTGGGCAATCTGATCCACCCGGTCTTGCTGGCCATGGGCCTGTCCCCCGAGACCAAGATCGTCATCGGCGGCGGAGACACCGCCTGCGCCACTCTGGCGGCCGGTGTGGTCAAGCAGGGCGACGTGTGCGAGTCGGTGGGCACTACGAATGTGCTGACCGTCTGCGTGGAGGAGCCCAAGTTCTCTCCCAATTTCATCAACCGCCGCCATGTGGTGGATGGAGCCTGGATCTATCAGGGGGCTATGTCCCACACCGGCTCCTCCTACCAGTGGATATATGACAACTTCTATCAGGACTATAAGGATTACCCCTCCGTCACCGGGAAGCAGGGCATGATGCTGATGAACGACGATGCGGAGCAGGCGGAGCCGGGAGCCGACGGGCTGGTGTTTCTCCCCTATATGATGGGGGAACGCAGCCCGGTGTGGGATCCATACGCCAGGGGCGTGTTCTTCGGATTGTCCCTCAAGACAACCCGCCGGGAGATGAACCGGGCGGTGCTGGAGGGCTGTGCCTACGGCCTGCGCCAGCTCATCGAGATGGTGGAGAAGGTCACCGGACAAAAGCTGATCAAGTTCTCCTCCATCGGCGGCGGCGCCAAGAGCAAGGTCTGGGCCCAGATCAAGGCCGACATCACCGGCCGTGACATCACAGTGCTGGATATGAACGACATGGCCCCTGTGGGCGCTGCTCTGCTGGCTGGCGTGGGGATTGGCGTGTTCAAGGATGTGTACGAGGCCTCCGCCAAGGTGGAGAAGAGCGTATACATGGAGATCCGGCACAGCGACGCATACAAAGAGGTGTATGACCGCCGTTATCAGGTCTACACCGGCCTCTATCCCAGCGTGAAGGAACTTTACAAGGTGAACCTCGGTGTTCAGTAACGAAGCCGAATGATAAAACGATCAAAAAGGAGTAATTTAAGATGAAAAAGTGTCTCAGCTCTATCCTGGCTTTGGCGCTGACCTTCTCTCTGGTCGGCTGCTCCGGCGGATCCGGAAGCACGCCAAGCGCCTCCGGCAGCGCTTCCGGTGATTCCTCTGATCCCAAGGTCTCCATGAACGTCAGCGTGCCTGACGCTGACAACTCCTACATCTATGCCGCGGCCCAGGAGTTCAAGTCCCGCGTGGAGGAGTACTCCAACGGCAGCATCGAGCTGACCATTTACCCCAACGGTTCCCTGTACGGCGGCGACGGCAATGCCGCCATCTCCTCCGTGGGTAACGGCTCTCTGGACATCGTGATCCTGGCTTCCTCCCTGTACGCCAGCTTCGACCCCAGCTTCTATGTGGTCTCCGTCCCCTACCTGTTTGACGACACCAAGCAGCTGCAGGACTACCTGAACAGCGACATCGGCAAGGACTTGTTCAACAGCGTCGAGAGCATGGGTATTACCTGCCTGGGCAGCTGGACCCGCTCCTTCCGCCAGGTGACCAACAGCAAGAAGCCCATCAACTCCCCCGCCGACCTGGAGAGCATGGTCCTGCGTACCCCCAGCAACTCCCTGTATGTTGAGTTCTTCACCGCCTGCGGCGCCAACGCCACTCCCATGAGCTTCAGCGAGGTCTACAACGCCCTGCAGCTGAACACCCTGGACGGACAGGAGAACCCCGTGGACGTGCCTGCCACCAACAACTTCTATGAGGTCCAGAAGTACATCTCCGCGACCAACCACATTGCCGACGCCTGGATCGTGGGCATGAATACCAACAAGCTGAACGGTCTCACCGAGAACCAGCAGAACGCCCTGCACCAGGCTGCCGAGGAGTGCCAGCAGTGGTATGTGGACTACCAGGCCGAGAAGGACGGCGAGATGCTGAAGCTGCTGACCGACAACGGTATGGAGTACAACGAGGTTCCCGAGGAGGGCTTCCAGGAGTTCGTGTCCGTCTCCCAGGAGCTGTACCCCAAGTTCAAGGAAATGGTCCAGAACGACGAGCTGTTTGATGCCACTGTTGCCTTCTGCGGCAAGGCCTGACCCGATCCCGGCAAGAGATCGCAACTCCATCAACTGAAGCGTAAAGCGGATGCGGAGGAGCCCCTCCGGCTCCACCGCATCCGCTCTATTCCTGCCCCGCAGGTGAGAGAAAAAGAATCTTTGTGTATTAGGAGGGGAATCAATGGAACGCAAGCATTCACCCTTGAGTAAATTTTTTGATGTCGTAGACAAGCTGGAGGATATTTTGTGCGGAGGAACTTTGGTCTGTCTGCTGCTGGTCGTGCTGCTGCAGGTAGGCGGGCGTCTGGTCGGCGTGACGCTGACCTGGACGGAGGAGACGACCCGCTTCTTCTTCCTTTGGATGATGTTCCTGGCGGTGGCCGCCGGCTTCAACCGGGCGGAGTCCTCCCGTGTGGTGATCCTGGTCAATATGCTGCCCCGGCCCATGCAGAAGGTGTGCACCGTTCTGTACTATGTGGTCACCCTGGGCTTCTTCGCCTTCATGGTAAAGTACGGCATCGACCTGACCATGCAGAAGTTTGCCTTCAACGAGATGGCCACTGCCGTTGCCATCCCCATGGGCGCGATCATGATCTGTGTGCCTCTGTGCGGCTTCCTGGGCATCATCGGCACCATCCAGAGCTTTTTAGAGTATCCCCATAAGGTAGCGATCGGAGGCGACGAGAAATGAGTGTAGCACTGCTGTTGATCTTTCTGGGCCTGATGGCCCTGGGCGTGCCCATCGCCATCTCTCTGGGCGCCGCGTCCGTCATCGTGCTGATCACCATGGGCAATATGCCTCTGACGATGGTGGTCCAGCTGATGTACACCTCCATGAACAGCTTCGTCATGGTGGCTGTCCCCTTGTTCATCCTGGCCGGCTCCCTCATGGACGAGGGCGGTATCGCCGACAAGATCTATGATCTGGCGGAGGCCTGTGTGGGCTGGATCTATGGCGGCCTGGGCCATGTGGCCATTCTGTGTAATATCATCTTCGGCGCTATGTCCGGCTCCTCTGTGGCCGCCGTGGCTTCCATCGGCAAAATGAGCATCAACGCCATGGCCAAGAAGGGCTATCCCAAGGAGTACGGCGTGGGTATCAATCTGGCCGGCTGTATGCTGGCCTCCGTGATCCCGCCCAGCATCCTGATGATCGTGGCCGCCTCCACCGCTAGCGTGTCCATCGGTCAGGCTCTGATGGCCGGCATGGTTCCCGGCGTGCTGATCGGCGTCATCTACATGGTTTATAATTACATCCACTGTAAGGTCACTGGCATCGGTGAGAAGTCCCCCTTCCAGCCCAAACGCCTGGTCAAGGCTTTCCTCTCCGCCATTCCCGCCCTGATGGTCCCCGTAATCATGCTGGTGGGTATGTACAGCGGCATTTACACCCCCACCGAGGGTGCGGGCATTGCCGTGGCCTATGCCATGCTGGTCTCCATTTATGTGTACAAGCGTCTGAAGTGGTCTGACATTCCCCGCATCATCGCCAAGAATGCCCGCCAGACCGGTACCATCCTGTTCATCGCCATCGCCGCCAAGCCTGCCGGCCAGATCTTCGAGCTGGACGGCCTGCCCACCAAGCTGGCCCACTTTGTCCTGGGCATCTCTGACAACCAGCTGGTCATCATGTTTGCTCTGTTCATCTTCCTGATCATTGTGGGCATGTTCATGGACGCCACCGCCGCCATCTACATCCTGGTCCCCATCCTGCTCCCTGTGGTGAAGCAGCTGGGCGTCAGCCCCCTGTTCTTCGTGGTGTTCCTGGTTATCACCCTCAGCTTCGGCCTGATCACTCCTCCCGTAGGCGTGTGCCTGTACGCCGCGGAGAATGTCACCGGACTTTCGTTGGAAAAGGTGATAAAATCCGTGGTGCCGTGGCTGTTCCTGACCGTCGGTATTATCTGTATCTTTATCTTCTTCCCGCAGATCATCACGGGGCCCATCGCCCTAATGTTCCCCAACGGCTGACGGGAGAACAAAACAAAAACCAAAACCGCCCTTCGGTGTACGGAGACGTACCACCGGAGGGCGGTTTCATCCTATATAATAAAGTAGGGGCGGCACCATGTGG
>OGHE01000936.1_pt1 | contig 22596 bp, 21 predicted proteins | sample 1571431 | NCBI WGS metagenome assembly OGHE01 (sample SAMEA2581966, study PRJEB24529) | metagenome | biome: Human gut stool | place: China | collected 2011 | reverse complement strand
TCTTGTCCAGCACTTCGTCCTGCAGCAGGCAGCTTTCCACCGGCAGCACCTTGTGGCTGTTTGCCGCGTAGATGCCGGAGGTCAGCTTTCCACCCCAGCCGACGGCAAAGGTGGAAATGACCTTATTGCGGTAGTGGTAGGGCTGCTCCATGCCCCGGATGGGGTGCACCGGGCCGTATTTGCCCACAAGAGCACGGACCTTCTCTTCCTTTTGTTTCAGCTGCGCGGCATAGTCCAGCCCCAGCAGAGGGCAGCCGCCGCAGTTTTTGGCACGCAGTTTGCAATCCATGGCAGTTTCTTCCTTTTTATAACAGATACTCTCTTTTCAGGATATCACAGGGCAGGGCAGATTGCAACCGCAAGGCAGAGGGATTTTTGCAGTTTTCTTTTTTACCGCCGGGGCTTTACTTTCCCGCGATGATTTGCCATAATAGGGGCAGAAAACGACCATTTTGCGGGAGGGCAACAAGATGAAGATCATGGTTTTTGATGTAGGCGGAACCGAGATCAAATACTCGGTCATGGACGAGCAGCTGCACCGCACCCACGGCGGCGCAGTGCCCACGCCGCAGGATACGCAGACGCAGTTTCTGGACGCCATCTACCGGCTGTATGTCCCTCACAAAGACGAGGTAGCCGGCATTGCCATGGCGCTGCCGGGCTTTGTGGATAACCGCACCGGCTATGTGTCCAACGGTGGGGCGCTGCTGTACAACACCGCCACCCCGGTGGGGCAGCTGCTGACGGAAAAATGCGGCTGTCCCGTCCTGCTGGAAAACGACGGCAAGGCCGCCGCCATGGCAGAGCTGGCAAACGGCGCGCTGAAGGGCTGCTGCAACGCGGCGGTGTTCATCATCGGCACTGGCGTGGGCGGCGGCATCATCGCCAATGGGCAGCTGGTGCGCGGGGTGCACTTTACCGCCGGGGAGTACAGCTTCGTCAACACCAACGCCGAGGCGTGGGATGCCCCGGACCAGAACATGGCCTGCCAGTGCAGCACCAGCAACCTGCTCAAGTGGTACCGCGCCCGCAAGGCGCTGCCGGAAAACGCTCCGCTGGACGGCCGCAGCTTTTTTGCCGCCGCCAACGCCGGGGAGCCGGAGGCGCTGGAGGTGTTGCAGCGGTTCTGCCACGCGGTGGCGGTGCAGCTTTTCAACCTGACCGTTCTGCTGGACGTGGAAAAGGTAGCCATCGGCGGCGGCATCAGCAAGCAGCCCCTGCTGCTGGAAGGTCTGTGCAGCGCCTACGACGGGCTGTTTGCCTCCCGCGCGGGACAGGCCTACATGGAGGGCTTGCCCCGCTGCCAGATCGTGCCCTGCGCCTTTTCCAGTGAAGCCAATCAGGTGGGCGTTGCCGCCGCATATTTTGAAGCCATGCAGAAAAAATGTTGATTTTCAGCCGGTTTCGTGGTACTATATCTGCCGTGCATTCTGCACGCAAAACACGAAACAAGGAGACTTTGAACCATGAACCATCTGCATAAATTTGCTGCCCTGACCCTGAGCGCTGTGCTGTCCGTCTGTCTGCTGGCAGGCTGCGGCGCTTCCGCTTCCTCTACCGCTTCCAGCGCGGCTTCCGATGCCGCCTCCTCCGCGGCTTCTTCTGTTGCTGCTTCCGAGGTTGCTTCTTCCGCTGCCAGCGAGGCACAGGCTACGGTAGAGTTCACCGTTACCGCTGCGGACGGCAGCGTTTCCAGCGTTCTGCTGAACGTGACCGACGGCGAAAAGCTGAGCGTTGCACTGGCCAAGGCTGGTATCATCAGTCAGGAAGAGGCCGATGCCGGCTTTGTGACCACCGTGAACGGCGAGACCGCCGACTACAACAAGGACAAGGCTTGGTGGTGCCTGACCGATGCCGCCGGCGAGATGACCACGGTAGGCGTTGCCGACATCGAGCTCCACGACGGTGACAGCTATGCCTTTACCTACACCAAGGGCTAAAAAGCCGGTATCCCTGCACGACCGGGTGCTGCGGCTGGTGCTCAGCGGCCTGATGGGCGCACTGCTGGTGGTAAGCAAGCAGGCCATGAGCGGCCTGCCCAATCTGGAACCGGTAAGCCTGCTCCTCATCCTGTTTGCGCTGGAGCTCCCCCGCGAGGCGCCCGGGGCCATTACGGTATTCATTCTGCTGCAGGGCGTGCTGTACGGCTTTGGTCTGTGGTGGGTAATGTACCTGTATGTGTGGTATCTGCTGGCGCTGCTGGCATGGCTGCTGCGCCGCATGGACAACGCCTTTTTCTGGGCGGTGTTCAGCGGGCTGTACGGCCTGTGCTTTGGTGGACTGTGCGCAGCGGTGTATCTGTTTGCCAAAACGCCCGCCTTCGCCCTGAGCTGGTGGCTCAGCGGCCTGAGCTACGATGCAATGCACGGCATCGGCAATTTTGTGCTGATGCTGCTGCTCTACCGTCCGCTGCGCCGTGCGCTGCAAATGGCAAAAAAGCAGTTGCGAATATAATATAATAATATAAAAACAACGAGGCTACCGCAAAATGCGGTAGCCTTGTTGTTTTATGCTTTGTTTATTTTGGCAAAGGCCTGCCGGACATCGCCGGAAAAATACAGCGTGCCCAGTGCGCACACCGGGCCTTCGCCGCCCAGCTCCTGCGCACGGGCCACACCGGCGGCGATGCTGTCCGCAGCCTCGGCGGTGCAGCCGTAGGCGCGGATATGCTCGGCCAGCGTCTGCGCCGGCATGGCGCGGGGGTTGTGCGCCGTCACGGTCACGAACCGCTCGGCCAGCGGTGCCAGCAGCGCCAGCATCTCGTCCACGTCTTTATCTGCCATAATGCTGACCAGAAAGACGAATTTCTGCCCGGGGAAGCGGTCTTCGAGGCTTTGCACCGTGGCGCGCATCCCGTGGGCGTTGTGGCTGCCGTCCAGCACAAAGGCCGGGCTGCGGCGCAGCAGCTCAAAGCGCCCGGGCCAGCTTACCTGCTCCAGCCCGGTGCGGATGGCGCTTTCCGGAATGTTCCAGCCCTGCCGCCGCAGCACCCGCAGGGCGGTGATGGCCAGCGCGGCGTTGCGGGGCTGATAACTGCCGATGAGCGGCAGCCGCACCCCGTCCAGCCCGTCAAAGCTGAAGGTGACTGCGTCCAAGTCGCCGCCGGTGACCTGCAGCTTTGCAAAATCCACCTCGGTAAAGGGGGCATTCTGCTGCGCTGCCACCCGGCGCAGCACAGCGTCTGCCTCCGGTGCGCCGCCGTAGCTCACCACCGGGCAGCCCGGTTTGATGATGCCTGCCTTGGCAGCAACAATATCCGCCAGCGTGGGGCCCAGCTCCTTGACATGATCCATGCCCAGTGCGGTGATCACCGCGCAAGCGGGCCTTTCGATAACGTTGGTGGAATCCAGCGTGCCGCCAAGCCCCACCTCCAGCACCACGATATCGCACTGCTGCTGCGCAAAATAAAGCATTCCCAGCGCGGTGATGATCTCAAACTCGGTGGGCACATCCTCCATGGCATCGGCGGCGGGCTTTACCTGCTCCACCAGCTCCACCAGTGCTTCGTCCGGGATCTGCTGCCCATTGATCTGGATGCGCTCGTTGAACCGGTTGATAAAGGGCGAGGTATACAGCCCCACCCGGTAACCGGCAGCCTGCAGACAGGATGCCAGCATCGCCGCCGTGCTGCCCTTGCCGTTTGTGCCCGCCACATGGACGAACTGCAGCTTTTTGTGCGGGTCGCCCAGTGCAGCCAGCAGGGTGCGGGTGCGGGTAAGCCCGGGCTTATGCCCCGCCCACTGCACCGCGTGGATGTATTCCATTGCCTGTTCGTAGTTCATAGATACTGCCTCGATTCAAGATCACGATTTGGAATGTGCTCCGCTGCGCTCTGCACATCCTCAGCGGAAAATATATTTTAAATTTGGGGTTCTGAAAAGCCTGCGGGCTTTTCAGAACCCCTTTTTTACAGGAGGGACGCAGCCCAAAACTGCATTTGCCGCGCTGGTTTCCTGCGGAAACAGCCGCGCGGCGGGAAAGCTTCCTCTGCCCTTTACGGCCCCTTCCGGGAAAAGGCAATTCAGGAAAATCCGCAGATTTTCCTGAATTGCAATATAAAATCATAATTCCTCTGAAGATGGTCAGAGCGTAGCGGAGACCATTTTCAATGGGATGTCCTTACTTCTTTGCCAGCTTCATCAGGCTGCGGTTTTCCAGCAGGATGCGCAGCAGCACGGTGTTCACGGCGCTCAGGATCAGGGCGTTGGGGATGCGCACTGCCAGCGTTGCCCACGGGTAGCCGTAAAACAGGCGCAGCGCCAGTGAGGTGATGACCATAGAGCCCACAAAATGCCCCAGCAGCACACTGACTGCCAGCCGCAGACTGGTGGAAAGGCGGCTCAGCTTCTGCCATGCAAAGCCCGCCACCAAGCCGATGGCGCCCGCCCCCAGCGTGATGAGCGGATTGATGGCGTAGCCCGCCAGCACACCGCCGATGATATCGGCCACGGCACCCACCGCAAAGCCTGCGCCGGGGCCGAACACCACCGCTGCCAGCAGCACCGGCAGACTGCCCAGATTGAACCGGACGAAGCCGGTGGAGATGCTGAGCACCCGGCTGAACACGATGCTCATGGCCACCAGCAAAGCCAGCATGGTCAGGGTACGCGCAGAGGTTTTTTTGTCATTCATAGCATTTGTCCTCCTTAAAAAGGAACCGCAGGCAGGACGCAAAAACGCCCTCCCCTGTGACAAACCGCACAAAGGAGGGCGTGAATCCCAACAACATTCACTTCCGGGCAAAAGCCGCAGACGGCTCTCGCCTGCACCCAAGTCCATGCAGCAGCGGGATGCAGACCCTGCACCGCGGCCAAAACCTTCGTCCGCAACACAACTCCCCGTTGATGCGGCACTTAACGCGCAGGGTCTTACTCTGTTGATGATGCCATTATAATCCTTTTTTTGCCGCACCGCAAGCGTTTAAACAGACATCTTTGCCAAAGGGTCGTTTTTATTTTTGTTGGTGTTGTATAAACGTAAGACTTTTGTCTGCCTGTCTCCCTCTTTTCTTTTGGCGCAGAACGTGGTAAGATGAACACAAGATACCATAGGGGAACTGCCCCGGAAAGGAAATTTTCCATGAAATTCAGCGAAATGACCTATACCCGCCCGGACATCGACGCCCTGCTGGCACGGTGCAAGCAGCTGGCCGCCAAGGCCGCCGATGCCCCGGACGGCGACGCCCTGATTCAGGTGTACTACGAGCAGAGCCGCGCCTTTGCAGACTACACCACCGCCTCACAGCTGGCCAACATCCACTACACCTGCGACACCCGCGACGCCTACTGGAAGGCTGAGCAGGACTTTTTTGATGCCAACGGCCCCGCTGTGACCAACGCCAGTGTGGAGATCAGCCGGGCATTTCTGGCAAACCCCTATGTGGAGGCGCTCACCGAGCACTTCGGCACTACCTGCGTGGCCGGCATGAAGAACGCCGTGCTGGGCATGGACGACCGCACCGTGGAGCTGCAGCAGCAGTTCAACGCACTGGTCAGCCAGTACCAGCAGATCTACGGCGGCGCGCTGGTGGAGCTGGACGGCAAGCAGCTGACCATCCCCCAGCTGGGCCCCTATAAGGAGGATCTGGACCCCGCCGTGCGCCGCGCCGCCTACGAAGCCGAGGCCGGCTACTTTGATGCCCACCGGGACGAGCTGGACGAGCTGTACACCAAGATCGTCAAGAACCTGAACCAGCAGGCCGAGGTGCTGGGCTACAAGGATTACAGCGAGCTTTCCTATGTGCGCATGAACCGCATCGGCTACGGTCAGGCCGAGATTCAGGCCTTCCGGGATCAGGTTGCCCGGGACGTTGTGCCCGAGCTGCAAAAGGTGATGGCCATGCGCGCCAAGCGCACCGGCATCACCCACCCCACCTTCACCGACCTGCCCATCATCTTCAAGGACGGTAACCCCAAGCCCATCCCGGGCTATCAGGCACGCATGGACGCCGCCCGCACCATGTACCACGAGCTGAGCCCCGAAACGGCGGAGTTCATCGATTTTATGCAGGACAACGAGCTGTTTGACGTGGAAAGCCGCCCCGGCAAGATGTCCGGCGGCTACATGACCAGCCTGCCCAGCTACAAAGCACCCTTCATCTTTGCCAACTGGAACGACACCTCCGGCGATGTGGACGTGCTGACCCACGAATGCGGCCACGCCTTTGAGGGCTATGTGGCCGAGCGCGACCCCAACGTACCCGCCGATCTGGAATGCCCCGCTATGGAAAGCGCCGAGATCCACTCCATGGCGATGGAGTTCCTCACCGCGCCGTGGCATCACCTGCTGTTCGGCAAGGATACCGAAAAGTACGCCCTGCTGCACGCTGAGGACAGCTTTGTGTTCCTTGCCTACGGCTGCGCCGTGGACGAGTTCCAGCACATCATGTACCAGAACCCGGACCTTACCCCCGACCAGCGCAACGCCGAGTGGCTCAAGCTGGAAAAGAAGTACCGTCCGTGGATCGATTTTGACAACCTGCCCTTCTACGGCCGCGGTGCAGGGTGGCAGCGCCAGCTGCACATCTACGAGTGCCCCTTCTACTACATCGACTACTGCCTGTCCACCATGGCAGCGCTGCAGTTCTTCCTGCTGAGTCTGGACGACCACAAGGACGCATGGGAGCGCTACCTCAAGCTGGTGCGCCGCGCCGGTCTTGCCAGCTACACCGAGCTGCTGCAGACCGCCGGGCTGAAGGTGCCCTTTGAGGAAGGCAGCGTGAAGGGCATTGCCCAGCAGATGACCCGCTGGCTGGAGGAGCATCAGGTGGGCTAAAGGCAGGCTCAGGTCGTTTCGTTACAGTGTCAGGGCGTTTCGTGTCAGTTTTCTTGCTTTTCCGCCGGGCTGCGATATACTGAAACCAGCATCATCCCCCTTCGGAAATGGAAAGGAGAACTGAATTGTGAGAACTTCCCGTTTGTTCCGGCGCGCAGTGGCTGGGTTATGCGCTGCCGCCATGCTGTGCGGCGGCATGGCGGCAGCAGCTGCTGCACCCGAACCGCCCGTTGCCCCCGCTGCCGTGGAGGCCACCAATGCCGCCCCCAGTGATGCAGAGCTCAGGGCCGCGTTTTCCAAGTTCATCGTCACCTACGATGAACAGACCGGCGGCTGGGATCTTTCCTCTCCGCAGGAGCAGGCCAGCATGGAAAAAAAGTCCTGCGGGCTGTACCCCTACATGTATGTGCAGGACGACGGCCTCTCCTTCAACATGATGCTGACCTACGCAGGCGGCAAAAAGCTGGACCTCAAAACCGTCAACGTGTCCGCTGATGATGATCTATACACCTTTACCTGTGACGAGGACTACGGCGGCGGCTACGATCAGGATCTGGGCTGCTGGTTCGACTTAGAGCTGTTCCAGCTGGACGATGACCAGATCAGCTGGCTGAGCGAGTGGCTGAACGCCAAGAGCGTCAGCGCCGTTTTCGTCGGCCGGGACGGCACCACCCAGAGCTACGCCCTGACCAAGGAGAACCGCACCGCCATTCAGGAGATGGTCACCGCCTACAACCTGATGCTTTCCTCCACCGTAGAGCAGTGCGAGCCCATCCTGAGCAGTCTGGCAAAGTAAAAGCAATTTACGAAGTCCCCGGAACGTCTGCGGACGCTCCGGGGACTTTTTGCGCAAAAATATTATTTTTTGCAAAAAACGCTTGCAAAACCCGCCAAGCTGTGCTATACTAATCGAGCTGTGATGTGCTGCTATAGCTCAGTTGGTAGAGCGCATCCTTGGTAAGGATGAGGTCTCCAGTTCGAATCTGGATAGCAGCTCCAGCTCGACCGCCCTGAAGTCTTAGGACTTCGGGGCGGTTTTTTGTTTGCCTTTCAGCAGCATTGCAAAGAAATACCGCCGCACAGATGTGCGGCGGTATTTCTTATTCCTCCCCGTCGGGGATATTCTCTGCGTCCAGCAGATACTCGGTCTCGGTCTGCTGTTCCATCTGCTGCGCTGTCCAGTCCAGCTGCACAGCGCCGCTCAGGTCCAGCGAGTAGTCCTCGGTATAAAGCAGGCTGCCGGTGTTCAGGCTGCTTTCTGCCGGGCTGCGGGCATCCCATGTAAAGTGCAGGCTTTCCGGCGGCACGGTGCACTGTTTTGCCAGTGCAGTCAGGGCATAGCAGTCCCGGGCAAAGTCTGCGGCGCTGTCGTAGGGGCCGAACAGCTCCACCGTCAGGGTCAGGTAGGCATCGCCCGCGGGCAGGGCGGCTGCCTGCTGCAAGGTTTCCGCCTTCGGGCCGCTCAGGTACATTCTGCCGCCGATGTCCCGGATGGCAATGTCCTGTGCATCCTGCTTGCAGGCGGTGTACAGCTCGTTAATGGCCTGTGCGCTCAGGCGGTTCATGGTCTGCCGGTTCTCGCCGCTCACTTCGTCCCACAGCAGGGGCAGCATGGCCATGCAGAAGCAGCCCGCCATCAGCACCAGACAGACCAGCACGGACACAAAATCGTACTTCCAGCGGCCGGGGCGTGCGGCAAAAAACAGCACCTCGCACCCCAGCAGCACCAGCGCCACCGCCGGGGCGATCTTCAGGGTCAGCTGCACATCAAAGCCCGGCACAAAGAAGTACAGCAGGAAGAACGCGCCCGCCGCGATAAGGCACGCGCCCAGGGTCAGGCTGCCCACCCGGCGCAGGGGCTTTTCTGCGGGTCTTTTTTCTGCCGGTTTCTGCTCCGGCGGAGTGGGTGTTGCACTTTTATTCTGCTCGGTCATCGTCATCCTCCGCAGGGTCTTCGTCCTGTTCTGCGCCGGTCACCGGCTCGCCCAGCAGCGCCGAAAGCTCCGGCATGGCAAAATGGGTGTCTGTATCCGCAGGATCCTCGGTATCCTCAGCCCGCGGTGCCGCCGTGTAGGCGTGGAAGTCCTCAGCTTCCTCTTCGGTGGGCTGCTTGCCCTTTTTGTTTTTCGGACCGCGCACCAGCCACATGCCGCACACGATCAGCGCCACGCAGACCACGATCTGCGGCAGGGCGTCCAGCATCAGGTAGATGGCGCGGAAGAAGGGGTTATTCTGCCCCCAGCGCCACATCACATCGCCCAGCACCCGCATGATGATGTTGTTGTAGAACACGATCGCGCCCAGTGCGATAAGCCCCCAGCCCACCAGCTTGTGGCTCTCGCCCATGAACTGGGTCATGCGGGCATCCTGCCAGTTGAAGTGCACCAGATAATCGTCCTCCGGGGCTTTTTCTGCCGCCAGCTGCGCGCGGAGGTTGAGGGTATCGAAAAAGCTGTACATATACACCACGATGCAGCCGACGACCAGCGCGTCCAGCCCTGTGGTGCTGCCTAAGATAATAAACAGGCAGAACATCGTGATGAGCGAAAGCCCCCGCTTCATATAGCCCTGATACATCTGCCCCGCACCGGGGATGCAGGCAAACAGCAGGGTCAGGATCCCATTTTTCTTCATAATCAGTTCCCTCATTTCTCAGTGGTGTCTGCACTGCGGTGCAAAAGCGCGTCCAGTGCATCGGATAGTTTTTCGGTCAGCTGCTTTTTGTCCTCGATGGGCTTGCCCAGCGGGGCGGTGGAGGGCTGCGGTGCTTTGTCCTTCACCGGCTTGCCCAGCAGCTCCGGTTCGGTCTGCTGCGTGGTCTGCGGCAGCCATGTGTTCAGCTGCTGCCCGGTGTGCAGGATCTGTTCCAGCGTACCGGTGCGCCACATGGTCAGTGCCAGCACGGCGGCTACGGTGGCCACGGCGGCGCGTCCCCATGTGTTCTGCATCAGCCGTATCCAGATGGTGCCCATCACCGCGCCCCGGGCGGAGCGCGGCGGCTGCTCCAGCACATCATCGGTCAGCAGGGCGGTGTAGCGGTCCATGCAGCGGTCGCAGTAGGCAAGGTGCTCGGCGGCTTCCAGCCGCTGCAGCTCGTCCAATCGTCCATCGACCAGTGCCTGTAAGCCTTCCTCGCTCAGGCAGCCTTTTGCGTCAAACAGTTCCATGTACGCTCCTCCTTTCACAGGGTATGCGGTCGTTTTGCAAGATCTGCTGCGCCAGCAGCTTTTTGGCGCGGTAGATCTGCGCTTCCACCGTTTTTGGCGGGCGTCCGCACAGTCTTGCAGCTTCGGCCATGGTGTGCTGCTCCAGCAGCACCAGACAGCAGGGTGTGCGGTAGGGCTCGCGCAGATTCAAGATCATCTCCGTAAGCTCCTCTTCGCCCAGTGCTTCCAACACCTGCTGCTCCGGCTGCATACCGGGCGGCGCGCCCTCCAGCGCCAGTACCTCGTCGCCGGGGGTGTTCATTTTGCGCACCCATGCGCTGCGCAGATAATCCTTGGCTTTGTTGGCCGCGATACGCGCCAGCCATTGCTTTTCAAAGCCGGGCGGGCAGCGGTCGATGGCCCGCCACGCCTCCAGAAAGGTCTCCTGCGTCAGATCCTGCGCCTCCTGTACATCCGGCACCAGCTGATGGCAGACCGTGTACACGAGCGCCTGATATTTCTGCACCATCGTGCTGAATTCCTGTGTTGTCAACGCGCTGCACGGCCTCCTTTCCGGTCTTGGATGCGGTACTCTGCGCCGCCCTTCTGTCTTTAATACGAGGGAGCGGCGGCGTTTCCTGCAAAAAACTGAAATAATTTCAAACTTTTTCTTCTCCTGCAGATATGGTACAATAGCAGTATAGCACACAGGGAGGGTTTTCGCCATGGCTTCTACCACCCGTCAGGCGCTTTTACAGGCGCTGAGCGCCGCCGGGGGCGCTTATATTTCCGGCCAGCAGCTGGCGCAGCAGCTGGGGGTCAGCCGCGCCGCCGTGCACAAGGCGGCGGCTGCGCTTACCGCCCAAGGCTATGCGCTGGAAGCTGCCTCCCGCCGGGGGTACCGTCTGCTGGGCGGCGACCCCTTCTGCGCCGAGGCGGTAGGCGATTACCCCGCCCCGGTGCAGCTGTACGACACGCTGGAAAGCACCAACCGCACCGCAAAGCTGCTGGCGCTGGAAGGGGCTGAACACGGCACGCTGGTGCTGGCAGGCGGGCAGACCGCCGGGCGCGGGCGGCTGGGGCGCAGCTTTGCCAGCCCGGCGGGCAAAGGGGTGTACTGCTCGGTGGTGCTGCGCCCGCCGCTGCCCGCCGCCAACGCCCAGACTGCTACCATCGGCGCGGCGGTGGCGGTGTGCCGGGCGGTGCAGGCGCTGTGCGGGCTGGAACTTTCCATCAAGTGGGTGAACGACCTGTATTATAAGGGCAAAAAGGTGTGCGGCATCCTGACCGAGGCCGGCACCGACCTTGAAAGCGGTCAGCTGGAATGGCTGGTGGTGGGCATCGGGCTGAACCTGACCGCCACGGTGGAGGATCTTCCCCCGGAGCTTGCCGCCAAAGCTGGCAGCCTGTACCCCGGCGGCCCTGCCCCGGTAAGCCGGGCGGCGCTGGCGGGTGCCATCGGGCGGGAGCTGTTAGCGCTGTGCCCGGGCTTTGCCTGTCTGGACGAGTACCGCGCCCGCTGCTTTGTGCCCGGCCATTGGGTGACCGTGTGCACCGGCACCGAGACCTACGCCGCGCAGGCGCTTTCCATCGACGATGCCGGGCGGCTGGTGGTGCAGCGGGAGGGCGGCCGCACCGAGGCACTGCGCTGCGGTGAGGTGACCATCCGCCCCACGAAAACAGAATAAGACCGGGGCGCTCTTCCTTGCAAAAGAGCGCCCCGGTCTTATTTTTTATAACAGAGATCCTCAGTCCATATCCTCGGCTTCCAGCACCGCAACGCCTTCGCTTTCAAAGGTCCTGCGCAGGACCTCGGCCAGACCCGGGTTGGGTGCCTTGTTGTGGATGCACAGAATGATCTTTCCGTTCAGGCTGGCGGCCTCCACACCCAAAGATGCTCCATCCGGCGGTACCCAGACCCCAAAATCCGTAGTGTACTGTGCCAGCTCCGGGGTGGCAGGCATCAGCGGATTGCCCAGATAGCTGAGCCAGAAATCCGAGATGGTGCCACCGATGTACTCGCCCATCTGGAACACCCGCTGCTTGATGCGCAAAGGGGCCTTTTGCTGGTCCACCTTGTACACCCAGCCCATCTGCGAGGCCATGCGGCGGCGCTTGGACTGCGGCTGCAGGTCCCGCCGGATGTCTGCATCTACATCGGCCACAAAATCCGCAAGGCGGGTCTGGGGTTGCAGCTGCACCATGTGCTCAAAACTGCACACGCAGTTGTACAGCGCATTCGGCACACCGGCCACATCGCGGGTATCGGCAGAGTAGGAAAACTGGATATTCCCCTTGCCCAGATACTCCCGCATGGCCATGCACAGCAGGCTCAGCAGGGCGCTTACCGGCTTTGCGTTGTTTGCCAACGCCTTTTCCACAAGGCTCTGCTTGCTCAGGCACACCCGGGTGCGGCGCAGCGCACCCTCGTAGGTCTGCACGACCTCCCGCTGGATGACGTCGCCGCCGCACTCCACGGGCGGGTACTCTGCCAGCATCGCCTGCACATCATAGGGCGGGTCGCACACGATGGGCGGGGCCGCAAAGGCAGTGCCGTAACGCAGGTTGCAGTACTGTTCCAGAATGCAGGTGAACAGGGGGGATACCCCGTGGCCGTCCATCAGGAAGTGGTGCCAGTCAAAGTAGACGGTGTTCCCCTCGCAGCTGATGCAGAACAGGTAGCCGTTCGTTTCCTCCGGGATATTGCGCATGGTGCTGCCGGGGTACACAAGGCAGGGCTCTGTATTGGGCTCCAGCCACATCTCCCGCTTTTCCTGCACCAGACGCTGGGTATAATAGGGCGCATTTGCCAAGGCCGCTGTCAGGGCCTGCTGCAAAAGGGTGCTGTCCACCGCATCCCGCAGCGAGAACTGATACCGGCACTGGACCTTTTCCCGACGGAAAAAATACATGACACCCTGAAAATTATATTCCGTCGAGCGCTGTTGTGTTTGCATTGGTTTTTACCCCACGTTTGCAACCAGATAATCCACCAGATCCCCCATGGTGACAAAGTTGCGCAGCTCCTTTTCCGGGATGCGCAGACCAAAGGTCTCCTCAATATCTGCCACAATGGTCAAAATCTCCATAGAGGAAAGATCCAGATCGTCCATCAGGACGCTGCTTTCGGTCACATCCTCCGGCGATACCTCTGCGACATCCTCCAGAACTGCCAGGATCTGAGAAAAAATTTCTGCACGTTCCATTGTACTATGCTTCCTTTCTGTTGCGTTTTACTTACGCACCAGCTTACCCGTAGCGTTGCGGGGCAGCGGCGTTTCGCTGAACTCTACCACGCCAATACGCTTGTACAGCGGGATGGTGCGGTTCATCTGGGTAACAAAGTCCCGCACGGTCTGCTGGTGCTCCTTTTCACAGTATACCACAACACCTATCTTCTTGCCCAGTTCTTTTACGATACATTCCTGCACGGCGGGACATTTTCCCAACATGCCCTCCAGCTCCTCGGGGCTGATGTTCTCGCCGCTGTCCAGAATGATCAGGTTCTTCTTGCGTCCGGTGATGTAATAGTAGCCGTCCTCGTCCACCCGGGCAAGGTCGCCGGTATGTACCCAGCCGTCCTTGTCAATGACCTCTGCAGTGCCCTCGGGGTCCTTATAGTAGCCCAGCATCACGCAGTCGCCGCGCATGCACAGCTCGCCGTCCGGCTCGATCTTGTAGTCCATCAGCTTGCTGCCCTGACCCACGGCACCAATGTGCTTTGCATCCTGTGCAAAGTTGATGATGCCCGCGCCACAGGTCTCGGTGGCGCCGTAGCACTGGATGACGAACATCCCGTTGTTGGCCATATCCAGCAGCACCTGCGGGTCAAACATGGCAGAGGAGCCAATGGGCACCCACAACTCGCCCAAGCGGTCACGGCGGCCGCGCATCACGTCCTTGTGCAGAGAGTTCATGATCACCGGCACTACGGACATCACCTGACTGGGCATCTTCTGGATATCGCGGTAGAAGTTGCGGATATCATCGCCCAGATTCAGCGGCCAGCCCATGACGGTGGTGGAGAACAGGTCGATGAATGCCCCCAGATGGAACATGGGCAGCACCATATAGTGCCCGGGCAGCGGTTCCTTCTGGCTGATCTTATCCTTCAGCTGTGCAGAGATGGCCCACAGCACATGACCTGCGCTGAACAGGTTGCGCTCGCTCATCATAACGCCCTTGCTCAGGCCGGTGGTGCCGGAGGTGAACATCAGCACCATCAGATCGTCGTGACCGATGGGGTGCAGCTCCGCCGCCGGCTCGTAGCTGCGGAAATCGTCCATCAGGTGCAGGATGCTGCCGTAGGCGGCCTCCAGCTGTGCCTTGTTGCCATAGTCCTCGCCATCGATCAGGATGGCGGCGGGCTCTACCAGCTCCAGCTCGTGGGACAGCTCCTCCCAGCTCTTGCGTTGGTTCAGCGGTACCAGCACGCAGCCCGCCATGATCGCACCAAAGGTGTTTACCACATATTCGTAGCTGTTCTTGCTCAGCAGGCAGATCTTTTTTCCCTTTACGTCCGGGATGGTGCTCTGCAGATAGTTGACCGTGCGGCGGACATCCTGTGCAAGCTCCTTAAAAAGAACGGTGGTCACCGTGTCGGTCTCCTCGGTGTAGTAACGGAAAGCCACGCGCTCGGGAAATTCCTTTTCCATGCCCTGCGTAATGGCCTCGTACATATTGTCCACGAATTTTTCCAGTTCCATTGTAGGCCCATCCTGTTTTATTCTATTTATTTTATACTCAGCGCAACAGCTTGCCCGTGGCGTTGCGGGGCAGCGGTTCTGCGCTGAACTCCACCACGCCGATGCGCTTGTACATGGGCAGGGTACGGTTCATCTCTGTGATATGGTCGCGCACGGTCTGCTGTGCTTCCTGCGGGCAGTACACCACCGCACCGATCTTTTTGCCCATTTCCTTCACGATGCATTCCTGCACGGCAGGGCACTTTTCCAAAAGTCCCTCCAGCTCCTCAGGGCTGATGTTCTCGCCGCTGTCCAGAATGATCAGGTTCTTTTTGCGGCCGGTGATGTAGTAGTAGCCGTCCTCGTCCACCCGGGCAAGGTCGCCGGTGTGGAACCAGCCGTCCTTGTCGATGACCGCAGCGGTCGCCTCGGGATCCTTATAGTAGCCCAGCATGATGCTGTCGCCGCGGATGCACAGCTCTCCGTCCGGCTCGATCTTATAGTCCAGATAATCATTGCCCTGTCCCACAGCACCGATGTGCTTTGCATCCTGCGCGTAGTTGATGATGCCATCGCCGCAGGTCTCGGTAGCGCCGTAGGTCTGCACCACAAGCATCCCGTTCGTGGCCATGTCCAGCATCACCTGCGGGTCAAACATGGCAGAGGAGCAGATGGGCACCCACAATTCGCCCAGACGCTCCTTGCGGCCGCGCATCACATCCTTGTGCAGGGAGTTCATGATCACCGGCACCACTGCCATGACCTGACTGGGCATCCGCTGGATCTCCTTATAGAAATTGCGGATATCGCCGCTGATGTTCAGCCCCCAGCCCGCGTGTGCCCAAGAGAACAGGCAGATAAATGCACCCAGATGGAACATGGGCAGCACCGTGTACTGGCTGACCACAAGCTCCGGGTCGTGCTTATACTCCATCATGTGCTCACCGATCTGCACATGGGCACGCATAACACTGAAGAAGTTGCGCTCGCTCAGCTTCACGCCCTTGCTGCGGCCGGTGGTACCGGAGGTGAACATCAGGATCATCAGGTCATCGTGACCGATGCAGCGGGGCATCTCTGCCACCGGCTCATAGCTGCGGAAGCCGTCCATGGGGCGCAGGATGCTGCCGTAGGCGGCTGCCAGCTGCTCCTTGGTGCCGTAGTCGTCGCCATCGGTCAGGATGGCGGCGGGCTCCACCAGACCCAGCTCGTAGGACAGCTCGTCCCAGCTCTTGTGCTGGTTCAAAAGCACCAGCACACCGCCCGCCAGAATGATGCCAAAGGTATTCACGGCATACTCGTAGCAGTTTTTATTCAGCAGGCAGATCTTTTTGCCTTTGATGTCCGGGATGGTGCTCTGGAAATAGTTGACCGCCCGGCGGATATCCCGCGCGTAGTCCTTATAATGGATGGTAGTCACCTCGCCCGTTTCCTTATCACAAAAGCGGAGCGCCACACGCTCCGAAAAGCGTTGTTCCATATTCAGGGTGACCAGATCATATACGTTGTCCAACACCTTGATCATTACAATTCCCTCCTGATGTTCATTCCGTGCTGTATCGCACTGTGCTCAGTATACAATATCTTCCAGTGCAATGCAATACTTTCGCAACATTTAATTCCTTAAATTGGCAACTTTTACTTGCGTATCATCAGGTGTTGTTTGGCCAAATTCTACCTTTCGTTGCAATCGGCAGCATCCTGTGCTACAATTTTTAGCGCAAAATACCATATCCGGCATCCCGCAGACTGCAAAACAAAATTGACAGTCCACCCAAAAAGCATTATACTAGCCATATATCATGCTTATCCTGTATAAAAACTGATCATTTGCGCCGTATCCGGCTTTTTCTCAAGGGGTGTTTGGCCGGCGCAGGGAAGGAATCTTTCATGGAAACAACCAAGCCCCGCACTGTCAACTCCATTGGGATGTTTGATATGCTCAAGGGCGCAGGAATGCTGGCCATCGTGCTGGGGCACACTGCGGAACTTTATCCGCTTCAGCTGAAGGGTGGCCTGTCGTTGACTGCCTTTGTTGGCTTTATCTACCGCGAAACACTGATGGCGGCCTTTTTTATTGCCAGCGGCTACGGCTTCCGCAAGCGCTCCATCGGCAAGTGCATCCACCAGCAGCTCAAAAGCCTGCTCAAGCCCTTTTGTTATACTGCGGTCTTTACCACGGTGCTGCACTTTATCATTCATTATAAGACCTTTCACTATCTGCCCGGCTCGCTGACCGAGAGCATCAAGGTAGCGGGCGGTTTTCTGCTGGGCCTGCCCCATACCGCCACCTACTTCGGGCAGGAGTTCTTTTCCTGCGGGCCCATGTGGTATCTGCTGGCGCTGCTGGTGGGCTGGATCACACTGGACGTCATCCTGAACATCTTCCCGGAGCGTTACACCCCTTGGGCGGTGGGCGGCTGCGCCATGCTGGGCTGGGGTGCCAGCCTTGCATGGGAGCTGCCCTTCTGCCTGATCCAGGGCATGGTGATCACGCCGTACCTGTACCTTGGCTACCTTGCCAAGCGTCAGCACTGGCTGGACCAGCCCCTGTCCCGCCGGATGTCCTGCATTTTGTGGGCAGCCGTCCTGCTGATCCCGGCGGCCGCCCTTGCCACCCGCCGCACCGACTGCGTTTCCATGGCGGAGTGGTCTCTGGGCCCCATCAGCATCCTGCTGGACGGCCTTGCGGGGCTGCTGTTCATCCGGCTGTTCCTGCACTGGAGCCGGTACCGGAACGCGCTGGTGCGCTTTTTCGAGGCCATCGGCCGCCGCTCGCTGTACATCTTCTGCATACATACCGTGGAGCTTATCGCTATTCCGTGGTATCTGTTTGCGGCCAAATACGCCGACCGCCCTGTTCTGGGCATCAGCCTGCAATATATCCTTTCGCTCAGTTCCATCTGGCTGATCTGCGGCCTGCTGCAGCGGCGGCGGGAGCTGATCATCCGGTTGTTCCCCGCCCAGCGGCACACCCCGCAGGTGCACTACACCGCGCGACACTGATCTTTACGCACATTCCGGCTGCGGCGGCGCAGCTGTTGTAGGATAAAGGAAGAGGAGGATCCCGTTATGAACCACGATACCCCCGTGACCCCTGCTGCCCTGCAGGCTCACATTGCGGAGCTGGAGCAGCAGCTCAAGCTTTCAGACGAGGGTGTTTCCCAGCTGGCACAGCGGTGTCTGGAGCTGGAGCAGCAGCTGCTGGTCTGCCAGAAAGAGCTTGCCAAGCACAGCACCGAGGCGGACAGCATCGCGCTCACCCTGCCGCAGCTGTTCTACGATACCGGCAGTGGCTTCTCCCCCCGGGAATGCCTGATCGCCGCCGAGGATGTTTACAACGAGCTGACCCACGAGGTGTCGGTCACCTTTACTCTGCCGGAGGACGCACGCGCCGTGCGGCTGGACCCCGGCGAGCTGGCCTGCTGCATTACCGACCTTGCCATCTCGGACGACCGCATCAGCTTCCAGTTGGTCAACGGCCTTGTACTGCAGGAGGACAGCCTGCTGTTTCTGGACGTAGACCCCAATCTTGCACTGCACTGCACCACCGGCTTTAGTGCCGGCATGAAGTTTGCGGTAAACTACCACTACTACCCGCTGGGGCGTTTTCTGCACGAGCAGCCCGGCAAGTCCCTGCTGCGGGCGCTGAACGACCTGAAGCTGAAAAACGCCGCTGCCGCGCAGGAAGCAGACGAGATGCTGCAGGCCAGCCGCGCCGAGTGCATCCGGCTGAACCAGCAGCTGCTGACACTGCAGGCCATGCAGCACGAATATCAGGTCTCGCTGGATAATATGCGCGCCAGCAGCAGCTGGCGGCTGACCGCCCCGCTGCGCAGGCTGCTGACCCTGCTGCGCGGCCGCTGAGCCGCCCGCTATTCTTGCCCGGAGGAGTTGGAACATGTACACCAGTTACAGTACCCTGCAGCGCAAGCAATTGTCCACGCAGGCCTATACCGATACCCAGAGCACCTATCTTCTGGTCTACGCGCCGGGGCGCCACAAGGCGCTGGAAATGGCGCTGCACAACCAGCTGCACCGCAAGTTCCGTCTGGTGACCCAATTGGAGGGCGAGCTGACCCCCGCTGTGGCCGGGGTGCTGCTGGTAAGCGAGGATGTGGAGTGCGTCCCCACCGCCCTGACCTATTTTGCCGCCGCCCTGCGGGAGGGCGCAGACCTTGCGGTCTGTGATGCCTCCTTTGGCTTTGACGGTGCCACCGCCCTGTACCTGAGCACCCGGCATCTGCCCGGCAACAGTTGCGCCATGGTGTCCCGCGCGCTGCTGGACAAGGTACGCGCCGCCGCCCGCGGCAAGGACAGCGTTACCGAGCTGCTGCGTCTGGCCCATGCCATGGCACAGCACAGCTGCTGCATTCCGCAGGCGCTGCTGCACTTCCGCAGGGAGCTTGTCGCCGAGGACGTATTCTCCGCCAAAGGCCGCCGTGCGCTGATCTTAAGCCACGAGCTTACCATGACCGGCGCGCCCATTGTGCTGGTAAGCGCCGTGCCGGTGCTGCGCAGCCTTGGCTTTGAGGTGGTGGTGCTGGGCCCCACCGATGAGGGCCCGCTGCAGCTGTTTTTGGAGGCCGGTGCCGCCGTGGTCACCCGCCCGGACTGCGTTACTTCCAGCGCCCTGTGGGGGCTGGCCACCAGCGCAGACTTTGTGCTGGCCAACACGGTGGTGGAGGCCCCTGTGGTGTGCACCCTGAACGGCTCCTTTGTGCCGGTGCTGTGGTGGCTGCACGATGCCTTTGCCGGCTACCCCTTCATCACCCACAAGATCCCCAAACAGCTGGGCAAAAACGTACACATCTGCGCCGTGGGCTCCCATGCGACCGCCGCCATGCATTCGGTGCGGCCGGATTTTGCCATCGAGCAGCTGATCTACGGCCTGCCGGACTACGCCGCCGAGCAGTTCCCCCGCTACGACATCAGCTTTGCCGGGGGACGCACCCTGTTTGTGACGGTAGGCTCGCTGGAGCCCCGCAAGGGCCCGGATATCTTCTGCAACGCCATCCGGCTGCTGCCCTCTGCGGTGCGGGAGAAGGCAGCCTTCCTCTTTGTGGGCAAAGCCGCCGACAAGGGGATGTACAACGCCGTGGACGCTCTGGTGCGGGACTACCCCCAGACCGTTTTCTACCGCAAGCGGCTGGAGCGTCCGGAGGTAAAGTCCCTGATGGAGCAGTGCAATTGCGTAGTGTGTGCCTCCCGCGATGACCCCATGCCCACCTTTGTCACCGAGGGTCTGATCTTCGGCAAGCCCTCCATCGTATCGGAGCACACCGGCACCGCCGGGCTGGTGACCGAAGGGGTGGACGGCTTCCTCTACAAAGACGACGACCCGCAACAGCTGGCGGACAAGCTGACATGGGCCATTGAGCACCCGGAGGCGCTGGCTGCCATGCACGACGACTGCCGCCGCCTGTACGAGCAGAAGTTCTCCAACGAATCCTATGTAGCCACCCTGACAAGGCTGGTAAAAGAGCTGACGGACGGGAACGAATAAGTTAAAAAGCCATACCGGGCAGCTGCGGCTGCCCGGTATGGCTTTTTAACGCTCTTTGCATTTTATCAAATGCCCCAAATTGCCCAACAAAGTTCCGCATCCGTTCACAAAAATCAACGGGAGATGTGCTATACTGGTTCCAGAATTTCCGGCGAAGATCCGCCATACCCGAAAGGAGTTTTGTTTCCATGAGCCAAGCCGCTGCGCAGCAGCCCTCCCGCAAAAAGGCCGCGATCTCTCTGCTGGTGCTGCTGGTGCTTACCTGCATCATCGTGTTCATTTTTAAGGATCACTGGGCCGAGATCACCACGGCGCTGGCGCAGCTGTCGTTGTGGCAGGTGCTGGCGGTGCTGGCGGTCGGCCTCAGCTACCCCCTGCTGGAAGGGTGCGTGGCGTGGGTCATCGTGCGCAGCCGTCTGCCGCAGTTCAAGCTGTGGCAGGGGCTGGATGTGGGCTGGTGCGGCACCTTTGGCAACGTGGTCACGCTGGGTGCCGGCGCTGTGCCGGTGCAGCTGTACTACCTGCACAAGGCCGGGCTGCCGCTTGGCCCCGGCGCAGGTCTGATGACGCTGGAATACGTTTTCCACAAGAGCACCGTGCTGCTGTACGCCACCGTGATGCTGCTTTTGCAGCGCCGCTGGCTTACCGCCAACACCACCGGTGTCATGCGCTATCTGCCCATGGCATACGCTGTGGTAGCGGTGATCATTGTGGCGCTGGTGCTGCTGTGCGTTTCGCCGCTGGTGCAAAACCTCGCCCGCTGGCTGCTGGGCTTTTTGCCCAAGACCGAAAAGTGGCAGCAGCGCCGCACTGACTGGCTGGAGCAGCTGGAGGTGCTGAGCACCGAGAGCCGCCGTCTGCTGGCGGATAAGCCCCGCTGCCTGAAAATTTTTGCCCTGCAGGCGCTCAAGCTGTTCGGGCTGTTTTGCCTGCCGTACCTGTGCATCCGGTTCATGGGGCTTTCGCCGCTGGGCTTCTGGCAGGTACAGTTGCTCACCAGCCTGATGCTCTTTGTTTCCAACGCGCTGCCCAATGTAGCCGGGATGGGCTCTATCGAGACTGCTTTTCTGCTGGTGTTCGGCAGCTTTCTGGAGCAGGGCGAGGTGATGAGCGTACTGATGCTCTACCGCATCGCCAGCTATTATGCGGTATTTGCCGCCAGCGCCGTGGGCTTTTTCATCGCCCAGCGGCATCTGGCACAAACGGAGCCGCCAAAGGAGGCGTGAGCTGATGAAAAGCTTCCACATTCCCCGCGCTGCCGTGTTTTTTATCCTGTTTGTGCTGGTGGTCTTTGCAATGCTTTACCGCCCCATCGACCTGAAAGCGCTGGTGCGTGCCAGCTCGCAGGGCAGTGTGCGCACCGAGACCATCCGGAATTTCGCCAGTCGGGACGAGATGGACTACCATATCCTCTCCATGGACAGCGAAGAGTTCCAACAGGCGGCAGAATTGCTTTCCACCGTTTCCTGCCGCAAAAAGCTGAATCAGAAATACTCCTCCTACACCCACACCACCTTCCCGGTGCAGTCGGTCACTATCAGCTTTTATGACGATGCCGAAAATCAGAAGTTTCTGCTGACGGTATACTCCGACGGCGTGTGCATCCTGAACAGCGCCTTTGTCAGCGTAAAATACCCCGGCGGCGGCGCAGCGCAGCTGTATGAACAACTGGCGGGGCTGGGGAAGTAAAAACAAAAATCGGGGCGTGCAGGTGGTCAAGCTGCACGTCCCGATTTTGTTTTCTTTGCGTCGGCTGTGGTACCAAACACAGCCGGTGCCGCGCAGGGAGCAGCAGAGCAAACCGTGCTGCCGTCTCCCGTAGAAAAGAGAAAGGAATGGAGGAATGGAGCGGAGCGCTTGCAGACGCTCCTTTTTTCTGGTGCAACGTGGTTAGATTTAGCTAACCATCGCTGCGAGAACAGGATACCACAGATGGTTAGTCTTGTCAACCCTTAATTTGCAATTTTTTTCGCAAACGGTGTGCGCTGCCGGGGTTTCTGCCGTTTTTCTACATTCTGCCCAAAGAACAGCCTTTCCGCTGGAAGAAAACCCACTTGTTTTCTATTGCATTTTAGAGCAGTTCTTGCTATTATAGTAACGCAAGATTTTGTGGGCAAGGTTTTATTTTTGTCTACACCTTGTAGTCAGGGTTGCCAGACCGGCAGCTCAAGACCGTTCCGCCCCCAGAAAACCGCCTGCATAGAGCGGTTTTTCAAAGGCTCAGAAGTTAGAAAACGCTAACCGCGTAATGGAGCAAGGAGGTTCCAATGATCCAGTTTGAACAGTGGGAAGGCTTTGAAGGCCGCATCTGGAAGGAAGAGGTCAACGTGCGTGACTTCATCCAGAAGAACTACACCCCGTATGACGGCGACGAAAGCTTTCTGGCCGGCCCTACCGAGGCGACCGATAAGCTTTGGGGCGCTTTGCAGCAGCTGCAGAAGGCCGAGCGCGCCAAGGGCGGCGTGCTGGATATGGAGACCGAGGT
>OGHE01000935.1_pt1 | contig 22597 bp, 17 predicted proteins | sample 1571431 | NCBI WGS metagenome assembly OGHE01 (sample SAMEA2581966, study PRJEB24529) | metagenome | biome: Human gut stool | place: China | collected 2011 | reverse complement strand
TTTCCCTCCACGACGCTCTTCCGATCTGTGCGATGTCTGTTAGTATTTGTATCACGTCTAATCCTGCGGTGCGTACAACCTTAACATAGCCTCTTGCTTCGAGCCTATACAGTATCTGCAATAAAGACAGTGTGTCGAGCAAAAACACCTTGCCAACGCTGTATATAGAATTTTGCAGTTGAGAGATCTTTACTTCCTTATCCGTGCCAACTTGTTTCAAAATCGCATACATAACTATCAGTTCGGGCAGATTGTCTATCTTAGGAGCGGATTTTCTGAAAATTCTTCCTCCTTGTGTAGTCGTAACATAGGAGATAAGCCCTAACTCGGTTAGAGGACACTCCATATTATTTTCAGGATCGACTTCGGTTTTTTTGTATTGTTTATTATCACAATAGGTATTTATAATACACTTGAAATCCTCGCTGACTGCTCTTGCACTCGGCATAGGTTCATCTTCCTGCATGGTGATATATTTTCGTAAAAATTTATAGTAGTCGTCCTCTGAAAATTCCTGCATTTGGAACTCATTAAAAAACAGATACCATGCAGTAGCATTGTTAATATTTGTTGCAAGTCCATGATGAACGAGCCATAAAGAGCCTGTTTCCTCAAAGTATGGATCATTTTTATATATAATTTCTCCGATAGGTGTAAACGCTTGCACTCTCTTGCCGGAATTTGGTTCTTCCGTAAGTCCCGTTGCCTGTAACCAGTAACGCATGGACTTTACCATATTTGCACCTATACCTAATATATCCATAGGATTGTTTTCTTTACTTACGAACACATCGGGTGTTTGTTCTACGTTGCGAAGTCCTTTATGCAACCACCCTTTGCGTATTGCAAATGTTTCATGTGCTCTAAACTTCATCAGATTTTCCCTCTTTGGTTTTCAAATATTTATCCATCATGCAGCCACCGTCAAGGTATTTCGCTGTTACACACATTTTGCAACGCTTACACTTTTCTTCATCTATATGGTAGCTGTCACCGATGATAGAGATCGCTCCAAATCTACATAGCGATTCGCATTTCAGACATTTACGGCAGGCATTGAACTTTCTGACTTGATAGCCAACCATTCGTTGCAGATCATCATGACTTGCAACATTCAGGGTCTTGACTTTTACGGAATACTCATAGTCAGCCTGCTGAAACGGCTGTACAGATAAGATCGGTACATTTGTCTTAGCATCTAAAACAATGACCTCATGAACCAACTTTCGCCCCAGTTCTTTTGATACTACGCCGAATGGGGTCAGCATATTCAGAAATTCATCATCTAACGGACGATTTAGCTTGTATATCTTAGCGTGTTCTTCCGCGGTGCAGTTTGTAAACCTTATCTTTACATCTTCTGCCGCCTTGACACCGTTACCGCCTTGACGTGCTTTCCACTTTCCGCTGTCTACATAAACCGCGGGATCTGGCTTGCCGATACGAATAGCAAACTTAATGAGGAAATCTCTCCATTGCTTGAATTTTTCAGGCATATATATAGATGAAAGAAACTGTGCTCGCAGATTATTATTCGGACAGCACCAGCACCCAACACGATCATATCCAAGACGATAGGCATCATTAAAATCTATTTTTTCCGTCAGGATATACAACCAGATGTCAAGATCTTTCCAATAGAAAATAGGTGTAGCAACAGTCTGTTTGTTAATCTTTACGGATTCCGCATTGTCTTCAACACGATTGTACTTGCTTCTGGCAACAGATTCGTCTCTGCGAATGCCGTAAAACGTCAGTATACGTGCATCACGGTAATACCTTGTAAGAACACGAGTGATCGGTCCAGTCTTAAACATAGAACAGCACCACCTCATCATTCGGGCAGGCGGTCCTATATCTTCGCATACGGACATAAAGTCTTGCTCATTATTCTTAGCTGTCTTGAATATGGCAAGCGGATTTTGCTCACGAAAACGCTGTGCATAATCGAGAGTTGTAGGAAATTCAAGCGTCGTATTGCCGAAAATATGTACTAAGCTCGGATTTTGCAATGCTTTTGTTGCGAGATCCGCTGTCACTGTTGAATCCTTACCACCGGAGAATGAGAGGACAATATTCTCAATCGGAAGCTTTGCGGCTTGCTCAATGATAAACCTATGTGCTTCCTCTACTATTTCATGGAATCTGACAGAATTTGCCTGTATAAAAAGGTCAATGTATTTAATAAAATGATCATAGGTGTTTTGTTCTTTGTAGTCATCTAATTTTTCGATAAAATAATCGGCAGAGTGTGATGAATACATCTTTGACGTTATTGATATGGATTTACCGTTAATGTAGTATCTGCTGTTATTTGCCCATACAGAAGAATCCAGATATTGCAGAGGCTTATCCAACATCAATTCAAGCAACAAACGCTCCTCGGGAAATACAGGGCGAAGATCTGTGGAAAGATAATTTGTTTTGCCACTGCAAAGAGGGCATATATCCTTAGAAATATCATTTTTATATCGAATGATAGGAATATTACATGACTTGCACCAATAGACTTCGGTAGGAACAACAGGATCTGTAGTAGCTCCGCATACTTCACATATTTCATTTTCGGTTTCGTGCTGACATTTTTCGCACCACATATCTGTTCCTCCTTCCTTAATACTTCAAAGCTTTTATTTCTTTCCACTTTCGTTTATTGCACTTTTACCGCTATTGACCCATTCATCGATCTCCGAACGCTTGAATTTCCATAGCCGTCCGATTTTATGAGCGGGGATATTGTTCGTAGGATCGTTTACCCAACTTCTTAATGTAACGGGTTTGACGCCGAGATATTCAGCAATTTCATCCAAACCTACATAGTTTTCATTATTCATCGTTTCCACCCATACTTCTCCTTACAGTCATGTTTTTTGTTTGTAATATCAATTGTTCAAATTTAGTTAATATTAGTAAAAAATATTTGTGTTGCAGTTATGCGCTCATGATATAGTTATACATTATTTATTGTACACCATTGTAAAAGGCTTGTCAAGCTGTTTTTGCATATTTAATTATATTGGTTTGTATTAACGATAACAGCATATAACATGAAGTGGTAGTTAGGAAAACATACAAAAAGCACGATTGAGCATTTGTCAATCGTGCTTTTTATTATTCTAATTCTTGTTAATTCTTACTCTTATCTTTCTCCTTCCCCTTCCTCGGCTTCTTCGCAATCTTCATAGCATCACGCTTCAGCTTTGCACGTTCAAAGTAGCAAGTTTTCTTGCACTTTGGAACGTTCTTCTTAGCCTCGATAGCCGCCTTGTTCAATTCATCGGTTAGGGTTTTCAGCCTGTCCTCCTTGCTGTCAAGTTCAGCCTGCTGAGGGAACGGCTCTGCTACGATTTTCTGTGCTTCGGCATGGTCAAGACGGAGTTTTGCAAGATTTTCCTTGACACCCTCGATCCTGCCGTCAATGTTGTAAAGAGCGGATTCAAGCCTGTTCAGGTTATGGGCGAAACTCTCTATCAGCTTGGTGCTGTGAGTTGCCTGCCACTGCATTTTCGCAGTTATACCACCGCCCATTGCGGAGCTGTTTACCGTAACGGATAGGTCAAATCCCTGAAAACTACCGATTTTAACGGGTGTGTCTGCGATCCTGATGCCGAGTGCCGCCGTTTCAAGGGCTTTTGCAGCTTCCTTGCGGTCGGTGTATTCCGTACCTTGAATGGTGATCTTGAATACGGGTAACTTTCTCTCCGGGTCAATAGGCAACTTGCGGAGCGTTTCACGGTCGGCATGAAGTCCGTCAAGCGTGGCAGTCAACTTTTGCTCCTTGTCGGGGAATGCGCCTATTTTATCCTGCATTTCATAGACGGTATTCTTATGTTCAGCCGCCAGCACTTGCAGTTCCTTGACATCATTTTCAAGCATGAGTTTTTCCTTGATACGTTCATCGCCCGTACGGAGCACTTTGATCTCCGAGTAGGTCAGTGCCTACTGGTCTACGTCCTCACAGCGTCTTGCAGGGGCCGATGTAGTATAATAAAACTTGACACCCTAACCTCAAAGGAATAAAATAGGAAAAGAAAGAAATAGATGAAAAAGGAATGTCAGCTTTTAACGGATTTGTCATGGCTGGAACAAAAGAATGAATGGAAAGGGTTGAATGCACTTGGCTGTGCAAGGTCAACAATTGCGGAAAATGGAGAAATCCTTGAATTTACGAGATATTTTATCACTTCACTTACGAATCTTGAAACATTTGCTGATTCTGTAAGAAAGCATTGGTCTATTGAAAACCAGCTTCACTGGTGTCTTGATGTTGTTTTTCGTGAGGATGCCTCAAGGGCAAGAAAGGACAATTCTCCGCTGGATCTTAATGCTTTACGTAAAACTGCACTGAACCTGATTTCTCAAGCCCAGTATAAACGCATCAGCAAAAAGCGGCTTATGCTTAGGGCTGCTCTCGAACCCACGCTTTTTCTTGATATTCTTTTTGACCCTTCTTCCGTTTCTCCTCAAAAGTAAATGCTGTTGCCCTGACGAGTTGAATCTCTGATCATCGAAAAATTAACGACATTTTTTCAAAAAAGAACTCACAAAATCGTATCACTTTTCTCACCATCAATCACGCTATACCGTGAAAAAAGTGACACACTTTCCTCAAATCACATCCCCTGCAATATCTCCTCCACTCGTTCTTCCAGTTCATCCGTCTCATAATCGTTTTCCCGCAAGACCCGGATCGCCAGGTCATAATATCGCTTGGCATTTTCCTTATCCCCTGCTTTGTGGTAATTGTCTCCTACCATAAGATATGCCCATTGCATTTGTTCATGCAGTTCCCCGAAATTCTTCTGAAAACACTCCAACGCCTCAGCTGCAATGATATTACAATCCTGGAACTCTCCCAATTCTGACAACACAGAACTATATCGCATCAACAAATTTGCAAGTGTAACTTCATTGCACGCATCATGCTCCAGTAAGATTTCCAACGCCTGTTCCATGGCAGCTTTGCATTTTTTCAGCAGTTCCCGGCCTGGCTCAGCGTTGTACCAGTCGATCAATGCACAGGCATAGGCAGCCCAGATCTCTCCGGTTTCTTCATGCTCCTCTCCATAGAGCTGATTTGCCAGTACGATCGCCTCCTCATAATTTTCTTCCATTTCAGAAAATTGTTTCATTTTCAAATTGCAGAATGCCATATCAGTTTGAAAATGCACAAGCTTTGTATTTACTGTCACGGATTCTTCCTGCATTTCCACTTGAAACAATTCTTGTTCTTTTTGATAACACGCCATTGCACGGGAAAACTGCTCACAATCCCGATAAATGTCCCCCAACTCTGACCAAAATGATATATCTTGTTCCTGTTCCGCCGTTTGTTCTGTAAAGCACTGGTTTGCATAAAACACCGTTTTTTCGATATAAAAAGATTTATTGCAATCGATTCGATAAATATTTTCCAACCAGATGAAATTGGAATATGCTAAAGCAAGTTTCATAGGCTCTCCGATTTCTTCCGCAAGCTGTATGATCTGTTCTACATACAACTTTGCCTGGTCAAAGTCACGTTCTTCGTATATATATTCAAATAATACTCCTTTTAAAACAGAAAATTGCTCCGATGCAGACAACTGCAATTCCGCTAATTCTGCTGCCGCTTTTTCGCTGGTTTCTGTATCATGCAGTTTAATAGCAAAATCCTGAATAAAAGATAACGTATTTATCAGTCGAACCCTTGAGTCTTCCTCCTGTCTCAGAATCCGAAGTTCCTGCTGTGCAGCCCACAGGGCATCCTCACAACGATTTTCTCCCAGATACAGTCGATAACACATCATAGCAAAGAAAAATGATAATTCCGGGTCGTCGCCCTGAATATGATGTGCCATATGATCCAACCACTGCACAGATAAAAATCGTTGTTCTGCATTCTCGGATTCCTCAATATAACCAGCAGCACTACCAGCAAGTTCCACCATATTTTTGCATTCCCTGCTGTTCGGACGCAGTTTTTCACACAGCACTTCTACGATCAGCGGATGAGTGGAAAGAATACGCATTTCATTCTGGTACACTTCGGAGATCCAGCCGCTTTGAATCAGCCGATCCAGGCTGTCGATCTCTACCTCATTCAAGTCACTGATGACTTCAAAATATTGCCGCACCATTGGCGTTGCACCGACCAGGGCAGCACAGCGAAGCACCTGCTTTTCCGATTCGGACAAATCCAACACGGAGAACAGGATCTCCATATGATGGAACGCTGTTTTTTCCCGGAGTGTGCTGTCTTTCAGCTGACGCACTTTGCCGTTATCTCCGGAAATGCCTTCTGCACAGAGCTTTTCGTACATTTCACAGGAAGTGAGCTGATGCAGTGCCATTTGCTTTGCCACCAGTTTCACTGCCATGGTATGCCCGTTCAGTGCCTTCAATATGGCATCGGTGTACAAGTCCGGCTCTCGCTTTGTATAGTACGCCATCATTTGATACAACGCCGATTCGTCAGACAAAATGTCTACCTCATACTGAGGAAAAATGCCGTCATAATCCACTCTGGAAGTCACCAGAATGGGGCAAGGCAACTCTGTCAGAAAGTCCAGATTCCCGCAGTCGCCAGTATCAAAATTGTCCAGCAGGATCAGATGCCTTGGCGTACAGATTTGACGCAGTACCTGCAATTTTCGTTCCAGATATGCCTCATCACTTTCCCCGTCAGAGCGTGTACAATGCACAATGGGGAAATTGGTATCGCTGAGAATGGTGTTCTCCATGCTGTCCAGAAACCGAACAAATACAACGGCGTCATACTCCTCCGCATACGTCATAGCATAGTGCTTTGCCAGTTCTGTTTTTCCGATACCGCCGACACCATGGAGCAGCAGGAACTTTTCCTGCTGCAAAAGGGTATGGATCTCCTGCAATTCGATATCCCGTCCGCAAAAGTAATTGTTACCCAAGGGCAGTTTGGTTTGCAGATAGGGCTTTGGCTGTTGAAACGAATCCAGAAAAGGCTCGATCTGTGCCAGGAGTTCCGCACAGGAGGCATATCGCTTTTCCGGATTGGCAGCCAAGGTCTTTCGCAGCAGCTCCGTGACCATGCGTCTGATTTCCGGAGAAGTTCCGGCAAGCACCAAGTCCGGGAACTCCGTATCCCATACCGCACGATTTCTCCTGTCCTTTACTTCCGGAGCACGGCGAAACAACAGGTACAACAACAGTCCGCCCAGCGTATAGACATCGGACACAACACCGATCTTTCTGCGGTTTTGCTGTAACACTTCCGGTGCTGCCCACTTTGCTGTACAGGAGATCACTGCATCAGAAAGCCGGCTTTTTTCAATGGCACTGTCAAAATCAAACAGCATCACCAGTTCCGGCGTTTCCGGATAGAGCAGCACGTTGGCAGGCTTTAAATCCAGATAGAGATACCCATGCTGATGCAGATTGTCCAGCTGCTGTGCCACTGCACGCAGTACTCGAAATGTGTCATAAAGCGACAACTCCTGCTGTTCCAGTGGAATGCTGTTCTGACAGTTCATAGCAATATACCGGGTGCCGTTTCCGGCAAAAACGCCCTGGACATTGCTGATACTGTTGCAGCTCTCCGGGAACTGCCGGAACTGCATCTGCTTTTGATACCCCCAGATAAAGCCTTGCATCTGCCGCTGAAAAGCTTCTTCGTCTGCTGCAAGCAAACTGCCGTCCTGCTGCCGAATCAGGTGTAGATTTTCCGGACAGAACTCTTTCAGCCGGAGATAGAATTCGTTTTGTTCTCCGTCCCTGCAAACCGCCGTATAGACCAGACAGCTGGCTCCTGTTCCGATCAGTTCCTGAATCTGCACCGTGATCTGATGCTGGGGGCCAATGGCGAAAAGGATCAGGTGTGTACCGACTGGCAGTGGCGTTCGCATGGTAAGTTCCTCTTTTCAAAAGTTGTGATATTGATTTATGACGGCATCTGTAAAAGGTATTCCTGCAATTCCTGCAATGTCTGAAATCGCCTTTTCCAATTGCTGCACAATGTTTTCTGATAAAATTCCGAGTGTGACGGAAAGACAGCAAACCGTCTTCGCTCCAGCCATGTCACCGGTTTTCCCTTCCATTGAAAATACAGATAGCTGCCGATCAAATAGACATAGCTGCTTTCTGTGTAAACTGCCTTCTGCCTGCATTCTGGTGCGAGCAGTGACCACAAAGGGATACCTGAAAAAAATGGTGCGTGCTGTTTCAAAAAAACTGTCGGGGAAACGGACTCCTTTTGCAAAGCAGAGATCAGTTCCATTGCCTGGCGAACACATTCCTGCAATCCCATCACCTCCCGGCTGTCATCGTAACACAATGCCATACGGCATTTGTAACAACCACTTGAAAAGTCATTGTTACAAACCCATTTCTTCCTATGATACAATGAATCATGCGGAAATCTCTCCGCCAATTTACAACAGGAGGAAAAATCATATGAAACCATTTCAGGAAACAAACTACATTGCCAAAGACAAAGAAAACGAACAATGGAAAAGCAGTCTGCCGCCGGAAGAAGTCAAGGAAAAGATGCTGGCACAGCGTGGATTTACACAAGAAAACGGCAGCAAGATTCAATTCGACCACACCGTATTTATTCAGTATGCAATGACAAGAGTCCACGCATTATACTGCAATGGAAAGCTCTACTTCTACAATTTTAAGTCAAAGTGTTATGAATATCTGGAAGATCACGCATACAAAAAGATTTTCTTTGCGATCATTGAAGAAGCTTCCTGCAATATCTGGAAACGAAAGCAGGAAAACGAGTATATCCCCTATTTTAAGCGAAAAGTTCCCTATGCAGAGGATAATGGAATGCGTCCGGGACTCCTGCAGTTCCAAAACTGCATCTTCGATTTACAGGAGGAAACGATAGAGAAACCAACGCCGGACATTTTCTGTCTGGTACAGATTCCATATGACTACGACCCCAAGGCAAAAGCACCGCAGTTTTTCCGCTTTCTGCAGGAACTCTTTGACAATGACCAGACACGGATTGATCTGGTTCAGGAGATCATGGGAGCCTGCCTATACTATGAAGACATTATGCAGAAACTTGTTGTCTTTCTGGGTTCTGGTTCCAACGGAAAGTCTCTGTTATCCAACATGATCAAGCATATGCTGGGAGAACGGAATGTATCCGCTATTGCGTTGGATCAGATCAGCAGCGGAAGATTTGGCAAGCAAAACCTGGACCGAAAGCTGCTGAATATTTCCTCTGAGACCAAGACTGAAAAGCTGTACAGCACAGCTGACCTAAAGGCACTGACCGGCGGCGATTCCATTGAAATCGAAGAAAAATTTGAAAAGTCCTATACCACAGAGATCCACAGCAAGTTCATTCTCCTTGCAAATGATATGATCCAGACCAAGGATTACAGCGACGGGTTCTATCGCCGGCTGCTGATCATTCCCTTTGAACAGTGTTTCCACGACCTCGCTCCCAATCAAGAACCGGAGGAGGGTGTTCTCTACAAGAACATTTATCTGGAAGGAGATCTGATGCAAGAACTCCCGGGCATCTTCAATTTTGCCTATGCCGGACTGGAACGGCTGATCGACAATGATTACAATTTCACCTATTCTCCTGCCTGCGAAGCTGCATTGGAGCATTACAAAAACGAACACAATGTGGTAAAGGCATTTTACAATCACTGCATCGTCCTATCAGAACCCAAGCACAAAAAAGCAGAGCGAACCGCTGTGGTATATGCCGGATTTTTAAGCTACTGCCGGGAGAATCGATTCCCCTGCAGCATTTCCAGCATTCAATTTCACCGGATGTTCCAAAACATTCTGACCGAAGAAGGCACAGAAGCACGCATGGTACACCGTAACCGCGGTGACTTCTACTTACACCTGCAAATGCAGTTCTAAAATCAAGACCATGTTCTAACAGCAACATGATCCAGGCACATCACTTTCATCACAGTGTGGAAAGTGATGTGCTTTTTTCGTCTGCCTGGTCAAAATAGTACCGCCGCATGGCAGACCGCAGTTCTTCCAACGGATAGGGGTGATTGGCACAGTGCAGAAACAGCCAGTCATAAGGATTCCGCACATACAAAGCCGGCAGACCGCTGCTGCACAACAGGTCATTGGTTTCATGAACAAAGTCCAGAAAATCAGACTCAATGGCACAAAACAAATCGGAGGTGTCATTCTTTGCAAACAGCACTGCAAAGAAACAATAGAAGTTCAGCAGGATCAGTGTCTTTCTCAAAATCGTATCTGAAACTGGTTCTCCCCGTTTGATTCTGGAAAGGTTCATTCCCAAGGGAAAATCAGAACGTATCAATTCCGGAAAAACAGCCTCTTTGGAAAAGGAACTCTTTTTCTGATAAATCCGCATATTCTCCCCGAAGATCACACTCAGCAGCAGATCAACATTTCCGGATTTCTGCTTTTGGTGGGAAATTTCATTTTGATCTGCAACTGCATTTTGGGCAAGTTCTGTGGCTTCCTGTATCAGGCACTTCGCATAGTGAATGGCAGTCTTTCTGGGCATCTGAAAATCCAGACGGTTTTCCCGGAAAAAGCAAAGCAATTTCTCTGTAGAACCAACTTGCAGCAGTGCACTTTCCAGCTGGCTGGTCTGCTCATAGCACAGCTCTTCCTCTGCCGTACTTTCCCCATTTATCAGCTGTTCTGCCTGCTCTGCCAGGGACAGCATTTCTGGATATCCCATTCCATTTCGCAGACAGTACCAGATCACCGTTTCTTTTGCACTGCGGAAATTGAAAGGACAGGAAAAGTACACCTTCTGAAAAAAAGAAGCCGTTTCCCGGTCGTTCAATCCCAGTGCAAAACAGAGCCGGAACAGACTGTCCCGGCTGCGTTCGCCGCTGTTAGGACGAGTTCCGCAGAACCAGCTTTTGATGACTTCCGGATTAAGCGTTACCCCTCGCTGCTTACAGCATTCCCGGACATAAGCAATCTTTTCTTTGGCATCGTCTGCCTGTCCGGAAAATCCATGCTGCAAAAGCGTATCCGTCAAGCCCTCTGCAAATGTTTTGCACGGATAAGTCAGCAGGTACTCCGACGTGTAAGTTTCTTCATCGTCCTGCACAAAGCCATACTCCGATTCCAGAATGTCATCCAAACACTTTCTGGTAACCTCGCCTGCACCTGCGTACAATTCTTCTTCCGTCACACGATCACCTCCTGCAAAGTCGTTTTTACAAAATGGATTTTTAGCATGGTATACTATAAAGGCAGAAAAAACTGCAAATCAATACAAAGGAGATTTTTTCAATGAAAGACACTTGCAACTACCCAGACGGCACATTTATCGGCATCATCACAGACATTCAGACAGTGGAAAAACCGTATCCCAGTGTTACAGTAACCGCCGCACTGGCGATCAACGGCAAGATTGCTAAGCATCAGAAATGTTTCAACAAGCCCTTTACCAACGGACGAGAAGCATTCCAGAATTTCTGCGAGGAGTTCGACCTGTTTTCCGATCGAGCAGAACATCGAAATGACTACGTACTGGAACTCGACTATGCCATTGGAACACCTTGCACCGCTGTTCTTTCTTCAGACCGTGGCTTTGAAAGCATCACACCTCTTGGCGATACAGATCTGAAAATTGCTTTCGGACTAGACGACTGCTACGAGAAGATCCGCTGGTTTCAGCCGGAAACCTACTGCACTGAAAAGGATATGGCAAACCTTGCTCCGGAGATCAGGGAACAGCGTCTGCAGCTGAAACGAGATCTCATGCTGATAAAGAGCGTTTCTTATCAAAAGGCAGAACGGGAGATTCCGGCATTATTCCAAAACTACCGTCGTTTTCCGCCGCTGCAGCTGCATCGCCCCTGTGCCGGATTTATCGAAAAGATCCAGCTGAAAAAAGACCGCTTTCGTCCGGAAGAACTGACACTATACTGTTACGTTGCTATCATAGACAGAGGACACATCGTACACAAGGACTATTACATCAACCGCATTCGCTCTGTAGGGCGTGGCGATTACGAGCACTTCTGTGCGACGCTTGGGCTGCTCTATGAAGAAGACAACCCCAATGAGCTGATCGATCTGTGTGAGCTGCACAATGCCTGCTTTGTACCGCTTACCATCTATCTCTATCAGTCCCCGAAATCCGGAAACCTCTATGTAAACCGGTTGATGAAATACTCTTCAGTGAACTTCCAGGACGAAATGGACATGATGCAGTTTGTCTGGGCTTATGAGCATTATTGCAACCAGGAACATGGCAGCTTCGATTTTTGCGAATGTTAAAGCTGCACCAACCCTGGAAAGACACTTCCGGCAATTGCCGCTGTGAAAGCTGCGGCAAAGTCGTTCCGGAACAGCAGCTGCATTGGGAGAAGCGATTAGGCTACTGTGACACGTGTTTTGCAGAAATTCGGAAATATGCTCCCAAGAAATCATAACGGAAAGGATCGGCTGCATGACAAGCCGGTCCTTTTTCATTACAGCCGTAACATTTCTTTGAACGGACAGACGTTTGTCCTGCTCATTTGCTACAATAGAATCAAAGGGAATCTTTCTGCACCGCCACGGGAATTGCCGGATCAATCAAGTCCGTGATCTCCACCTGCAGCACCTTTGCCAGTGCCACCAGTTCCATATCTGTCACAAATCGTTCTCCATTTTCGATGCGGCGGATAAAGTGGTGGTCTACATCATATCCGGCAATTTGCAGATTCTTTGCCAACTGTCGCTGAGAAAGCCCTTTTTCATGCCGGATCCGAATCAGATTCGGTCCGCAGATATTGTTGGTGCCCAAGGTGGTTTTCAGTTTGAACATATTGGTTTCCCTCATTTGAAGATATGGTAAATATTATTTGACATCATATCTATTATATGATATAATGAGTATAGTGGTGGTTAATAGTATTCACCATTTGAAAAATAATTTTTTGAGAAGAAATATGCTTATCAGAAAGGACGAGCTATCGATGAATCGTGAAGAAACATTAGAACGGCTGAGTTCAGAGATTTCTTGTGTACAAAAGCTATTGGATACCAAATATAGTGAAGTAATTGAAATTTCTTATCAGCAAAAGCTCCGGGGAATTCTGAAAAAAATGACTTTTTTTCAGGAAAAGCTAAAAAACAACACCTTTGAGATTTCCATTGTTGGCCTTGAAAAATCCGGAAAAAGTACTTTTGCAAACGCATTTATGGGGAATGATGTTCTTCCGACGAAAGACACACGGTGCACATACACCGCAACCAGCATCCGGTTTGGCACGGAGAACGATGCACAGGTCGATTTCTACTCCGATGCACAGTTCAACGAGGAATTTCACAGAAAGCTGAACCTTCTCGGCATTGAAAACCCGCAGCATTGGAGCGAATGGTCAAAGGAATTGCTGAACAAAGAAACCGAACAATTGCCACCCTTGCGTTCGGAACAGAAAAATATCTATAACGACATCCTCGAAATCATCACAAATCGGAGCAGCATTCAAAATCTGATCGGTTCTGAATCTCTGCATTTTGTTAACCATGAACTAGAAACCGAGGTAAAGGAATACATCGAAAATCCTGCAAAAGCACTTGCCGTTAAGGAAATTGTGATACGCTCCGATAAGCTTTCCGCCATGCGAAATGCGATCATATATGATGTCCCAGGTTTCGATTCTCCGACGCAACTACACAAAGACCAGACCAGAGCGTGGATGAAAAAATCGGATGCTGTCATTTTAATTGTCAATGCAGATCGCCCCAGTTTCAATGATTCTCTGGTACAGTTCTTTGAATCTGTGGACAAAGACGATGACGGCATTTCCATTGGGGAAAAGCTATTTGTTTTCGCAAACCGTGCAGATATTGCAACCACACTCCAGGATAATTTGCAGCGGATTCGAGAGGAACTGCAAAATTACAGAATCATGCCAACGGCATTGATTGCACAGCGCCTGACGGCCGGCTCCGCAAGGGCAAGAATTGAACTTGACAATGGCAATACGCAAAGTGCAATTTTACAAAGCCTAAAAGAAAAAGGACTTGCCGGAGACGGCATCGACGCCATCCGCAGCCTGCTTGAAGACTACAACAATACCGTTCGCCTGCAAGTGATGCAGCAGCGCATTGCCAACTTAAAGGAAAATGTGCTCGCACTATTCAGTGAACTCCGACAGGAAAATCAGATCGACGGCAATTCCAGCATAGAATTGCAAATGGACAATCTGGTTGACGAACTAAAAAGAACGGCAAGGCAGAGAATCCATAACGCACTGGCAGAGTGCCGGACGCAAATTGTACAGCAGTGCAAAGAGAACAAGCCAATCACGGATAAAGTACGCAAAAATGCAATTCAAAGCATCGACCCTGTACGCTATCAGATCACCGAAGACGAGATTCGAAGAGCACAGTACGAGGAACTCTCCGGTGCAGGTGTTTTGGAGCGATTTGACGCATCCATACGAGACAGCAAATTCACTGCGATGTATGAGGAGTTTATCGACAATGTAGTACATTTGGCAGTGGAAGAGTATCGTGAGAGCGAAAAGAAGATTTTAACCGCATTTGAATCCGGTCTGGAACTGACACCTTCCCATCCTTTTTTCAAGGAGCTGGAGAAAGCACTGAAAAAGTACATCTCCGAACAATGCGGAAAAATTGCACCGGAAGGCTATTATAACAGCTTGATTCGCCGCTACTCCAGAAGCCTGTTTGAAATATTGATTTCCACACCCTTTGGAAACATCGCAAGATATAAAAAATTTGATGACGACCGACGCAACTTCTACAGCATCTCTCTGTTTACAGATGAAGAAAATCCGCAGATCCAGCCGGACAAACAGTCGATGCACTATCAGATCTTATTTCATCAGCAAATCAATTCCAACAATGACCCGCAAAGCAATTCTTTGAACGATGCAATTGTAAAGGTGGAATCTGTGACAAACGAAGTGATCGCAGTCAACAGCCCGCTGTACCACAATCTGCAAAACTTCTGTGAAAAGCATCCGAACAATGCACTCGCCGAACTGGACACCCTTCTGGCTCAACTCCCACCGGTTGAAACGGCAAATGCCAATGCAATTCCGCTCTTTGCCATTCAGGAAAATCCAGCAGTCACCAAGCTGAATCAGCTGCTGGAACATGCACTACAGGAAAGTCCAAATTCCGCTGAAAGCCAGTTGACAGAAAGAGCATATGCGCAGTTCTTTCAGAACTACAGAAAAACAATTGAAAAGATTCCGAGCGAGTTCAACCAGGATGTCTGCATCCTGAAGAACATTTTAAACGAACAGGTCATGAATGCGGTTTCCATTGAAATTCCTTTCTTGGATCTGGTAAAGCAGGATATTATCAGCTTACAGAAAAGTCTGGAAACTGCAGCATTCACCTCGTTCATCAACATGGAAAAGGCACATATTTTAGAGGAAAAATATAATCAGCTAAATGCAGAGAATGAAAATCGGAAACGCAGGCTGGAAATCATTCGGGAAATCGACCAGATTCTCGCTGCGGAGGACTAAGGAAAAGGAGATAGAAAAATGTCTGAATTGCAAGCAGGAATGCAAATTGAATTAGATGATAACATGGGAACGATTCAAATCGTCCGGAAATTGGGAGAGGGCGGCCAGGGATATGTCTATCTGGTGGACTATCTCGGAAACCAGATGGCATTGAAATGGTACAAAAAAGGTTCGATAAAGGACATGGAGGGATTTCGCAAGAACCTGCAAAACAACATCCGGGAACAGGCTCCCACAGACTCATTCCTGTGGCCCGTTGCCATCACCCGTATGTACTACGATACATTTGGCTACATTATGAAACTGCGCCCCGATAACTACTATGACTTTTCTGATTTCCTGATCGGAAAGATTGATTTTTCCAGTGTTCACACGCTGCTGAATGCAGCCATCAACATTGTAGAGAGTTTCCGGATTCTGCATAACCGTGGATTCTCCTATCAGGATTTGAATGACGGCAACTTCTTCCTGAACCCTGAAACCGGAGATGTCCTGATCTGCGATAACGACAACGTTTCCCAGTTTGGAGAAAAGTCCGGGATTGCTGGAAAATGCAGATACATGGCACCATCTATCGTTGTAGGAAGAAAGACGCCGGATAAAAGAACTGACCAGTTTTCTCTTGCCGTTGTCCTTTTCCTGCTGCTGTTGAGAAACCACCCTCTGGAGGGCGAGCAGACGCAGAGTAAGGCCGTCATGACGGAACAACGACAGAAGCGCTATTACGGCGAATCCCCTGTTTTCATTGCCGACCCCAAGGATGCGTCCAACCGTCCGGTAAAGGGTGTGCACAATAACTTCCTGATGAGATGGCCGCAGATGCCGGTATATATTCAGAATACCTTTATCAAGGCTTTCAGCAAGGAAGTCATGTGCGAAGACAAAATGGGAATCACGGAAAAGGAGTGGCTGCAAAATCTGCTTCGGTTCCAGTCGGAAGTCATCCTCTGTCCCAATTGCGGAAAAGAAACCAGATATACCACTGAAAATGCAACGTGTATGTGCTGTCATCAGCCGATCACGCACATTGGCTGGATCCAGACACAATATTTCCGCATTCCGATTTTCCCCAAGCAGGAGATTGTTACAGCCTACATCACAGATTGCTACGACCAAAACGAATGCCGGACAGTTACAGCAAAGGTCGTACAGAATAAAACCAAAACCAAAATTGCACTCATGAACAAGTCCGGCGAATCTTGGCGGATCAACAATGAAACTGTCGCTCCCGGAGAGCGTGTTCTGATTCAAAAGGGAATCCGCATTCAAATCAAAAATGAGTATATGGAAATCAAATAACAGAAGAGGAGACTAGACTATGTCTGAAAATCTAAGCAGTTTTCTGGGAAATGCAGAGAGCATCCCGAAAAGAGTCATGCCGATCTTTTTCCTGATCGATACCTCCGGAAGCATGGAGGGCAAAAAAATCGGTGCCGTCAATTCTGCAATCGAGGAACTGATTCCGGATCTGCGGCATCTTTCCGAATCGCAGGCAGATTCCGAAATCAAACTGAGCGTGTTGAAGTTTTCCACCGGCTGTGAATGGGTTACGCCTGCTCTGATGTCCCTGGATGCCTTTGATGATTGGGAACCGCTGGACGCCAATGGCCTGACCGATCTGGGCGCTGCATTTCTGGAGCTGAACGACAAGCTGTCCAAAAATGGATTCATGGACCGAGGCGCAGCATCTTCCGGATTTTATGCGCCTGTCATCCTGCTCCTCTCTGACGGCGAGCCAACAGATGACTACCTCACTGCACTGAAAAAGCTACAGCAAAATAAGTGGTATCAGGCTGCGTTGAAAATTGCAATCGCAATCGGCGAAGATGCCAACCGTGAAGTGCTGAAAAAAGCGATTCGCAATGTCGAACTTCTTTTCACTGTAAACGACATCGGAAGCCTCAAAAAGATCATCCGTTTCATTGCAGTCACCTCCTCACAGATTGCAAGCACCTCTGCAACGGTTTCCGAGGATTCTGCGGAAGCACCGGCAGATGTGAAAGACGTCCGTTCTACGTCTGCGGAACATCAGATGGCGGAAGCCGCAAAGGTTATGCTGGAAGAAGAAAAGGAATCTGCATACAGCAGTATAGAAAGCACCGAAGAATCGCCCGAACCGATGATACTGGGTTCGGATGATTCCGATGATGATGACGAATGGGATTAAACAATGATGATGTACGAAGGATTTGCCGTTTCAGAAAAGGGCTATCAGCATATCTTGAACCATACCGTATGCCAGGACAGTACACAATATCTGCAGGATGCGGACTGTGTCGTTGCAACTGTGGCAGACGGTCACGGCAGCAAGCAGTACTTCCGGAGCGACCGAGGTTCCCGCTTTGCCGCAGAGATCGCTTGCAATAAGATTCGGGAATTTCTAAAATCAATCACCTTTCCGTTTCCAGACTCCAAAACGAAAAAAAGTGTGGTGACACAGCTGATCCACAGCATCATTACGGAATGGCATATTGCCGTGAGAAATGACCTGATCAAATCCCCTTTCACGCCGAACGAACTGGAGAGAGTGCCGGAAAAGTACCAGAAAACCTTTCAATTTTTCACCGAGGAAAACTACAGAGCACATACGGAAAGTGAGATCTCAGACCTGATACAAAAGGAGCATTCTCACGTACAGAAAGCCTACGGTACTACTCTGATTGCGGTCGGGTTATGCAAATACTACGCCATCGGTCTGCACATCGGCGATGGGAAATGCGTTGCCCTATACGAGGACGGGACCATGGACGAGCCGATTCCATGGGATGAGAACTGCCATTTGAACCGCTGCACTTCCATTTGCGATAAAAATGCAGCCAGTGAATTTCGCTGCCACATCTGGGACAACCAGATTCCCGTTGCCATTTTTCTAGGAACGGACGGTATCGATGATACATTTGCCGAGATGCTGCACTCTTTTTACCGCAACGTTGCACTTGATTTTTTACACGACAATTTCCGAAAGCAAACAGAAATGCTGCAAGCCAATCTTGCAAACATCTCCAAAGCCGGCAGTCATGACGATGTTTCCATTGCAGGGATTCTGGATGTGCAGAAGTTATCCGCTATCGAACAAACCTTACAACAGATCACAAAATTGGAGACGCTGACTGCACAGAAAAAGCATTTGCAGGACACCATTCAGGAATTGCAGTTCCAGCTGGAAAAGATACAGCGACTTTTGTCACAATCGGCTGAAATGCCGGAAACCGAGGAAAAAATCAAGCGGTATCTGGAAAAGAAACGTAAAATCGAGGAAAAGCTCTCTGAACAGCAGCAGAAGCTGGCAGGTGTCACACGGGATATTGCAGCAGTGCAAAGAGGCTGGGAAGAAAAAGACGATGCTTCCGGTCAGGTGCAAGCTGCTGATACAGAGGAGAAAACACAAGACAACGCTGCAATCTGTCCCACGGTTTCAGAGGATGACCGGTCACAGGAAATCACAGCGCAGCAAGATGCACAGGAAGCCCACATTCCCGCCTGTGAAACAGAAACCGCATCTGCACAGCCAGAGGAATTCTCTCTAGATGCAGCAGAACAAGATTCGGCAGGGAGCGATGATGCCAACAAAGTAAATGACGCAGTTCCGGAAGAGATTATCAGCGAAAGCGAAAATGAATGGGAAGAGGAGTGAGAAACATGGCGATCAAAGAGGCACACATTGTTCTTGCACGATGCCCCCAGTGCAACCGGCGCTTATACGGCATCCGAGTCGAAAAGCAGCCAGACCACTGGGCACTGACATGGGCGTTCCCGATCGACGAGAGCAAAGCAAAATCGGAGGGTTACGACGAAACTGTTTTGAACGGAACGTTTCACCCGTCCCCCGATTATAACGGCTGTCCCTTTTGCGGAACCAAAACTTTTTTACACTGTCCACGCTGTTCCAAGATTACCTGCTACCATGGGGAATCCTATGCAACGTGTGCCTGGTGCGGATTATCCGGGGAAACAAAAACACAAAATACCATGTCGCTAAAAGGCGGCAGTATGTGAGAAAAGAGGAGTGTAATTATGAAGTGCAGCAAATGCAATAAGACATGGAGCTTGTTTGACGAAAAATTGTCAGATAAGCAGCATTGTCCCCATTGCAAAGAAAAATTTATCTCTAAGTTCCAGTATTTCGATTCGGTTTCGGAGGGAATTGCCTACTGTCTGGAAATGGGCGGAAAGGAAATCCTGAAAAACAAATCCAAAATGAACGCCTATATCAATGACCTGATGGGCAATGATTTTCCGGATCACAATCTGGTGAAAAATGCCATCGACAGCGACATTGGTTCGATTCTGATCGATGCAGACGAAAAGGACGAAAAAGCAAAACAGGCTGCCGTACAGCAGGCCATTGGCAGACTGATTCGTGAATTCTCGACAGAGAAAAAGAAAGCCGAAGAAGTTGTCACATATTTTACAGACGCACTGCAATGGAAACTTCCCGCAGCGGAAAAAACAGGAGCTGTGAATGCAGCAGCGAATCCGGCTGCACCGAAGCTCGCTGCAAAAGCCGCCGCACCGCCGACACAGAAACAGCAGCAGGCTGCGCCAAATGCTTCTCAGACAAGCCCGAATCCGGCAGGTCAAAATGCAACATTTTCACCTGCTGCTGCACCCGGAACTGCAGCACCTCAAAATGCTGCAATCGCCGGTCAGCCAAATCCTGCCGCAACTCCAAACGGACAGAATCCTCGGCAGCAAGCACCGAACGCTACCTTTCAGGGTGCACAGCCCTATCCTGTCCCGCCGGTGCCGAACGGACAGGCTTATCCCAACAGAACGATTGCACCGCAAAATGCAAACGGTGCACTTCAAAACAATCCTAACGGCACTCTGAATCCGGAAAATGCTGCCGTCAAAAAGAAGAAGAAGTCGCCGCTTGGCTGCCTGATCGCAATCCTGATTCTGCTGCTGCTTCTCGCCGGATTGGTCATCTGGTATCTGATGAGCCACAAAAATGAACCGGAGCAAACGGTATCCACGCCTGCCATCGTCGCCGAAGTCGAAGAGAGCAGCGAAGCGTCCACCGAACCGGAAACAGAATCCAAAGAAGAGATCACAGAAAAAGCGACAGAGACAGATTGCACAACGGAAGCAACAGAGGAACAGACAACAGAGAAAACAGCTGGCAATACGGCAACTTATGGAGTAAAATCTTTAGCACATTTTAATACACATGATGGAACATATAAAATTCAATATAATCCGGTAAACAATAGAATCTACTATATGCAAGACGAAGCTAAAATCATGTATTACGACCTGAATACAAATAAAACAGAAACAGCGGTTGATTTATCCGAAAGCGATTACCGAGATGCATTCAAAACATATGGGGTGAATCCGTATACCGGAAAGCTTTACCTGAATGTTCAGAATGAAAATATTGGTATTTACGATGTAGAGGCAGATAAAAGTGTATGCTATATAGAAGAGTCTTACAACGTTGTTTCGCCAACAGCTTTTACTTTTTTGTCAGAAAATGAAGCCTTTACAAATGGATATCAATTTTCTTTGGATACGGGTGATGTTCTCGCTTCCGGAAAAGTTCCTTATGTAGGTTATCCTTCCTTCTCTTATCCTTTTTTGTATAATGATGAATATTATTATTTGACTGCTCTTTCAAGCAGCGTTGATGATAAAATTAGTATTGTAAAAACGACACAGCTGCTAACTTCGGACGGAGAATATTCTGAAAAAATAAAAACAAACATTGATGAAAATCCGTTCTTTGTAGACACAGATGCCGTGTATTACATGACAGAAGACCATTCCATCTATCAGGTGAATCTTGACTATCAGGAATCTGATACAGGTGCCTTAAATAAAAAAAGTGACGAAAACCATGATATCCTAATCATAGACGGCAAAGACATCGAAAACTCCGGCACCAATTATCTCAGCGACAACATTGTAGCTTTCACCAAAATTGACGACTCCACATTCGCCGTTCTGGATGGTCTGGATAACTCCCTGAAATTGATTTCGGCAAAGTAAGCCTTTTCTTACAAATTTCAACCCTATCACATAAAAAATCCGGCAAGGTTTCCTCCCAAACCTCACCGGATTTTTTCACATCTCCCCTACTCTATCAGCTTCCCCTTACCGATTCCGCCGCAACGGCTCCTTTACATAGTATGACTCCGTATCATGCTCCATTCGCAGGTCATACTCCTTGACCGGAACATACAGATTATGCGCTGGAAAATCCCTTTTCCGCATCGAGATCCATTTCTTGTCATGTTCCGGATGTCTGGGAATTGGAAGCTCCGGCATATTCTTTCGATAGATACACCGAATGTTCGGGTGCAGCCATAGATGATCGATGCAAAACCAATATGTTTCTTCGATATCATCTACATACTTTGCCAGCGGTATGGTGCTTTCCGCTTTTTCTTCTGCCACAGCAATACGAGCAAATGGTTCTGCAAATTGCAGATGATCCCAATCATTTTCCCTGTCACAATTCGACACCACCGGCATGACTTCGTCAATTTTATCCTCCGGTATTTGCTGCTTTTTCGGATAATACTGCACAATGCAATAGGCTCCCAGCAGACGATTCAAATCGCAGTATACGGACCTCGCACAAGCCAGCAAGCCAAAATCCACACACAAATCACGGAATTGGCTGCTGCCCCATGTGGTCAGATAGCTAAAGTATTTCACCTCTTCTTGCACAGTCACACCATCCCAAACCGCAAGAATCAGTTTCAGATGATAGTCGCAGCAATCCTCGTAAAGCAGATAATCTGTCACCATTGCCTTGTATCCTATTGTAAATTCGTTTGGTTTTCGTTCTTTCTGAGACATTGAAAATTCCTCCTGTTTCGTTATCGGCTGCAATGCTTTTGCAACCGCAGTATCAGTATAACACTTTGGATTTTCAGTTTGTAAAAACGAGTTGTTTTCGGAAAGGTGCTGCGAAAACCACATCACTTTTCTCACCCGTATCAACCCCAAACCCCAAATATATATTATAATTCCGGTAAGGTAAATTCTTTCAGCCTTACCGGAATTTTTGTTTTTGGAGGAACTTGAAATGGAAGAAGAAGTAAGAATTTGCGACTACTGCGGAAGAGTGCTTGTGGAGGAAGAGGGCACACCAGTAGACGATGAACTGCTCTGCGATGACTGTGTTGAGGAACACTGTGTCACCTGCG
>OGHE01000930.1_pt1 | contig 22658 bp, 17 predicted proteins | sample 1571431 | NCBI WGS metagenome assembly OGHE01 (sample SAMEA2581966, study PRJEB24529) | metagenome | biome: Human gut stool | place: China | collected 2011 | reverse complement strand
AGGGGATACCCTCGGCCTTGGGGGCCATGCTGTTCTTGGAGGTGAAGGCCAGAATAACCATGGAAGCCACAAAGGGCATCATATTATAGATGTTGCTGGACCAGTGCAGCTGTGCCAGGAAGGTGGAGTCTGCAATATTTGCAAGGCTCTTGAACACAGCAAAGAACATGGCTGCACCAAAGATGTGGAAGGGCTTCCACTGGCCAAAGATCATAACTGCCAGTGCAAGGAAGCCTGCGCCGGCCACGCCGACCTCAAAGTTCCATGTCTGCACCGGGGGCACGATATAGGCCAGACCGCCGATCGCACCCAGCGCACCGGAAAGGATCACACCGGCGTAGCGCATCTTGTAGACGTTGATACCCACCGAGTCCGCAGCCTGCGGATGCTCGCCGCAGGCCCGCAGACGCAGGCCGAAGCGGGTCTTGTACAGCACAATGTAGCTGACCACCAGCAAAACCAGCCCCAGCGGCACAAACACGCTGAGCTCCAGCCCACCGATGCTGAACAGGAAGGGCTTGTTGGAATAGTTCAGCTTTGCGCTGCCGCTCTCGCTGAAGTACTTGGCAACAACCACGGCAATGGCGGTGGCCAGCAGGTTCAGTGCGGTGCCGCCGATAGTCTGGTCCGCCTTCAGGTTGATGGAGGCAAAGGCCAGCAGCAGGCTGTAGATCATGCCCGCCAGTGCTGCCACCAGAATGGAGATAAGCACCACAAGGAAGGGCGAAAGGTCTGCAGGCAGCATGGTCAGGGTAAGCACACCGGCCACACCGCCGATGACCATGATGCCCTCCAGCGCAATGTTGATGATGCCGGAGTGTTCGCTGAACATACCACCCAGTGCTACCAGCATCAGCACAATGCCGTACAGCAGGGTATATTTGATCAGAAGCAGCATATTACTTGCCCTCCTTTTTGGTATTTTCCTCGGCAGGCGCGGGCTCTGCGTTCACATTGGTCTTTTCGGCATTCCTGAACAGCAGGTTCTGGATCTTGCCCCGGAACAGCATGGAGAATGCGCACAGATAAATGATGATGCCGCTGATCAGGTCCGAGATCTCGGTGGGGTAGAATTTGGTGGACAGGAAGGAACCGCCGACCGAGATGTGGGAGATGAACAACGCAGAGAACACGGTGCCAATGGGGTTAGAGCTGGCCAGCAGTGCCACCGAGATGCCGTTGAAGCCCATGGCCGGCAGACTGGTGGAGTTCAGCGGGTTCCACTGGGACACGTTGGACAGATAGAACAGGCCAGCGCCAAAGCCTGCCAGTGCACCGGCAATGGCCATGGAGAAAATGATATTCTTTTTCTCGTTGATACCGGCGTAGCGGGCGGCGTTCTTGTTCAGACCAACGGCCTTCAGCTCATAGCCGAAGGTGGTCTTGTTCAGCACCACCCAGATCAGCACGGCAACCGCTGCCGCCAAGAAGATGGCGATGGTGGTGCTGTTGGTCTGGAAAGCCTTGTTCAGGCCAAAGTCCGGGATCAGGGACTGGGCAAAATCAGCGTTCTTGCTCAGGTTCAAGGTACGGGTGTTGCGCACATCGTACATGGGGCCGGTACCGTTCTGGTAAATAAGCTCATTTACCAGATACAGGCCGATCCAGTTGAACATAATAGAGGTAATGACCTCGTTGATGTTGAAGTATGCCTTGAAGAAGCCGGGAATGGCGCCCCACAGGCCGCCCAGCACGGCTGCTGCCAGCAGGCAGACGAACCACGGCAGCTTGAGCATGATGGCGCAGTACAGCGCACCGTAAGCGCCCAGCGTATACTGACCGGCTGCGCCGATGTTGAACAGGCCGGTCTTGAAGGCAAAGGCCACGGACAGACCGGTCATGATCAGAGGTGCTGCATTGGCAAGCTCCTTGCCAACGCCGTAGGGGGCATCGTGGAAGCCGCCCTTGAGGATGCGCACAAAGCCGTCGCCCCATGCGTGCGCGGGGTTGATGGCCACCAGCACCAGAAAGCCCACCAGCATACCGATCAGGATGCACAGCAGTGCAGCCAATACGCTGGTAACGGAGCTTTGCAGATTGCCGCTGCGGGAAAGTTTTTTCTTATTCATGTGTTACTGCTCCTCCTTTCCCTGCTTGCGGGCGCCTGCCATATACAGGCCCAGCTCCTGCACGGTGGTGGTCTTGGGGTCAAACTCGCCCACGATCTCGCCCTCGTACATTACAAGGATGCGGTCAGAAAGGTTCATCACCTCGTCCAGCTCCAAACTGACCAGCAGCACGGCCTTGCCCTTATCGCGCTCGGCCACGATCTGGCGGTGAATGTACTCAATGGCACCCACGTCCAGACCACGGGTGGGCTGCACTGCCACCAGCAGCTTGGGGTCACGGTCGATTTCGCGGGCGATGATGGCCTTCTGCTGGTTGCCGCCGGACATACTGCGCACGGTGGTCAAACTGCCCTGACCGCTGCGCACGTCATACTGCTCAATGAGCTTATCAGAATACTCGCGCACCTTATCGGCACGGATGAAGCCGCCCTTCTGGAACTCCGGCTGCCAGTAGCGCTGCAGCACGATATTGTTTTCCAGACTGAAATCCAGCACCAGACCGTGCTTGTGGCGGTCCTCCGGGATGTGACCCATACCGTCCTTGGAGCGCTGGCGGATGCTCTCGTGGGTGATGTCCTTGCCGTCCAGCGTAAGCTTGCCGCCGTTCAGCTTGCTCAGACCGGTCAGACCGTAAATGAACTCGGTCTGGCCGTTGCCCTCGATGCCCGCCAGACAGACGATCTCGCCTGCGTGCACCTTAAAGGACACGTTCTTCACCACGTCCTTCTTGCGCTGGTCGTTGTGGATGGTAACGTTTTCCACGTCCAGTACAGTCTCGCCGGGATGCGCGGGCTGCTTTTCCACCTGCAGCTGCACGTCACGGCCCACCATGCGGCGGGAAAGCTCTTCCTTGGTGGTACCCTTGATATCCACCGTGCCCATATACTTGCCCTTGCGCAGCACGGTGCAGCGGTCGGCCACAGCCATGATCTCGTTCAGCTTATGGGTGATGAACAGGATGGACTTGCCCTCCTTTTTGAACCCGCGCATGATCTCCATCAGCTCGTCGATCTCCTGCGGGGTCAGCACAGCGGTGGGCTCGTCAAAGATCAGGATCTCGTTGTCGCGGTACAGCATCTTCAAAATCTCTACGCGCTGCTGCATACCGACAGAAATATCGCTGATCAAAGCATCCGGGTCTACCCGCAGACCGTACTTTTCGCTCAGCGCCATCACTTTTTTGCGTGCCTCGGCCTTCTGCAAAAAGCCCATCTTGTTGGGCTCCACGCCCAGAATGATGTTGTCCAGCACGCTGAAGCATTCCACCAGCTTGAAGTGCTGGTGCACCATGCCGATGCCCAGTGCGTTGGCATCGTTGGGGTTGCGGATGGCGACCTCCTTGCCGTTTTTCAGGATCTTGCCCTGTTCCGGCTGATACAGGCCGAACAGCACGCTCATCAGCGTACTTTTGCCTGCACCGTTCTCGCCCAGAAGGGCGTGTACCTCGCCCTTGCGCAGCTGCAGGGTGATATCATCGTTTGCCTTGATACCGGGAAATTCCTTGGTAATGTGGAGCATCTCGATCACATAATCCTCTGCCAATCTGCTCACTCTCCTTTCGTGCCGTAACGACACTTTTTCTATTGTACAAACCATTATACCTGATTTTTTGCGGTTTGCACACGGCTTTTTGAATTTTTGTCAGAAAGCACAGGTAAAAGTATTACTTTTGTCTGGTATGCACAATCTTCCAGCCGTTTCTCCTACGCAGGCATACAAAAAGGGCGGGGTGCCCCTGCATGAGCACCCCGCCCCTATCACGGGAGTAATTCCGGGAAAGCGATTACTGGATGTAGTTGACCTTGGTGAACTCGCTGACGGTGGGCTTGGTAGCGTCATCGGAGCTGTTGTCCACAACAAGCTCGCCGGTAGCGATCTTCTTCTTCAGATCCTCGTACTCGTCCTTGGTGAAGGTCTTGAAGTTCCAGCTACCGTCAGCAGTGGGCAGGCCGATGTAGTCGCCATCCTCCAGACCGAAGTTGCCGTTGGTAGCAGCGATCTCGCTCCACTCGCCGGCCTCGATGTCGCCCAGAGCGGTGCTGACAGACTCGGACAGACCCTTCATGGCAGAGGTGACGAACGGGTTGTATGCGTAGCCGTCCTTCTCAACACCGTTGACACCAATGTAGTTCTGGTCAACGTCAACGCCCACAACGTAGCCGTTGTTCTTCAGGGCAGCCTCGACAGCGGAGGTGTAGATGCCGCCGCCGCAGGCAAAGACGATCTGGGTGCCGTTGGCATACCAGCCCTCCATACGGGAGGTGATGTTGGCGTCGCCGTAGAACTGGCCGCCGTAGAAGTAGTTGATGTCGATGTTGGCGCCCAGCTCCTTTGCAGCGGCGTCAGCGCCCTGCACATAGCCGTAGCCGTAACGGATAACAGCGGGCACAGCCATGCCGCCCAGGAAGCCCAGCTTGTTGTAGCCGTCCTTCACAACGGCGTAGCCTGCCAGATAACCTGCCTGCTCCTCCTTGAAGGTGATGCAGTAGCAGTTGGCGGGGATGCTGTCGGTGCCGATATCGAACTGGGTCACATCGATAGCAATGAACTTGATGTTGGGGTACTGCTCAGCAGCCCATGCCAGAGAGGCGCCGTACAGGTAGCCAACGCAGACGATAACATCAGCGCCCTCGTTGACAGCCAGACGGATCATGGTCTCGCGATCCTCATCGGAAGCATCGGACTCGGGGATATAGTACTGGCAGTTTTTGCCCATGTAGCCGGAAACAGCAGTCCAGCAAGCCTGGTTGAAGCTCTCATCATCGATCGTGCCGGTGTCGCAGGTCAGAGCGACCTTGACGATCTTCTCGCCGCCCTCAGCAGCGGAGGAAGCGGTGGAAGCAGCAGCGGAAGAAGCGGTGCTGGTGGAAGAAGCGGAAGAACCGCCACAAGCGGTCAGAGCAGCGGCGGCGGCAGCAGCACCGGCCACAGCCAGAAAGTTACGACGAGAAATCTTCATAAGAAACTCTCCTTTTATTTTAAAAAATTGCGTCAAATAAATGAAATGTGCGCTCTGGCACATTTACTGGCTCAAGTATAGCGGTTAGAAGTGACAGATGCAAGCAATTTCCGATTACAAATTCTTTACAAATCTTTTGTATAATTTATGAAAAAGTAATGCTTTTTAACCAATTACCCCTGCTTGCGCTGTTTTTCAAAGAAAAAAACTCAGTTTTCTTCCACGGCGCTGTTGCCCGCCACGTTGGAGGGCCCAAAACCGAAGGGCAGCAGCTCGTCCATGCTGCGCTCAATGAAATCCTCCGGGGTCTTTGCCATGATCACGTTCAGCTCCGGCCCGCCGAACTCGAACAGCGCCTGACGACACACCCCGCAGGGCGAGGTGATCTGCCGGTTCACTTCGCCCCGGCGGCTGCCCACCACGGCGATATCCGTAAACGCGGTCACGCCCTCGGCCACGGCATGGAACAGTGCAGTGCGCTCGGCGCAGCTGGTGGGGGTAAAGGCGGCGTTCTCCACATTGCAGCCGGTAAAGATGCGTCCGTCCGCAGCGCGCAGCGCAGCGCCCACCATAAAATCGCTGTAGGGTGCATAGGCCTTTTCCCGCGCGGCCAGTGCCATGCGGATCAGCTGCTGCTTTTCTTCCATGGTCAGTTTTGTCATGCTGCTCCCTCCTTTTGGGCAAAAACAGCGCGGCTGTGCCTTGGGCGGCAGCCGCGCTGAAAAAATATGCGATCAGTACTCTGCGCCCAGAGCAACCTTCATCATATCGGTAAAGCTCTTCTGGCGCTCCTCGGCGGTGGTGATGCCGGGGGCCACAAAGCTGTCCGAGATGGTCAGCAGGCAGGCAGCATTCTTGCCCAGCACCTGCGCGTTGGCAAACAGGGCAAAGCTTTCCATCTCCACGCACAGGCAGCCATCCTCGTCCCGCAGCTTTTCCCAGTAGGTAGGCTTTGCGTCCGAGGGCTGGCGGTAGAATACATCCGAGGAGTGGATGTTGCCCTCGATCAGGGGGATGCCCTGCTTTGCAGCGGAGGCGCGCAGCTTCTCGTTCAAGGCTACGCTGGGCAGGGTGATGTTGCCGGCAAAGCCGCTCTGCACACGGGCGTAGTTGCTCTCGCTCACAGCACCGGTAGCCAGCACAGTGTCGAACAGCTTGGCCTTCTCGGTGTAGCTGCCGGCAGAGCCGATGCGGACGATGTTCTCCACGCCGTAGAAGCTGAACAGCTCGTAGGAGTAGATGCCGATGGAGGGCATCCCCATACCGCTGCCCATCACGCTGATGGGGCGGCCTTCGTAGGTGCCGGTAAAGCCCAGCATCCCGCGCACACCGGTCACCTGCCGGACATCCTGCAAAAAGGTGTCGGCAATAAATTTGGCACGCAGGGGGTCACCCGGCATAAGGACTGTCTTGGCGAAATCGCCCATTTCTGCGCTGATGTGAGGGGTAGACATAGATGATCTCTCCTTTTTTATTCATGATACAGCAGATGGGCCTTTCCCTGCGGAAAAGCCCTCTGCATTTTTACCGGTATTTGCTGCGGTTGAACACGTTCTGCGGTGCAATGTAAGCACCGTTGCGCCGGATCTCGAAGTGGCAGTGGTTGCCGCTGGAGCGTCCGGTGCTGCCCACATAGCCGATGAGCTGGCCCTGCTTGACCGACTGACCGGCCTTTACCGTCAGCGACAGGCAGTGAGCGTACACAGTGGTGTAGCCGTTGCCGTGGTTGATGATGACCGAGTATCCGTAGCCGTTGCCCGCACCGGCGCGGTTGTAGCCGGCCTTGGTCACGGTGCCGCCCGCCGAAGCGTAGATAGGCGTACCGGCGGCGGCGCAGATATCCACGCCCTTGTGGCTGCCGCCGTACCAGCGGGAGCAGTTCCGGTAGCCGGGCACCGGCCAGATGAACTGTCCGCTGCCGGTAATGTAGGATGCACCGGAGGACACTTTTTTAGTGCCCACCGTAACTTTTTCAGTCACAGGCTCCTTGGTCACCACGGTGCTCAGGATCTGCTGGGAAAGCTGATTGCCGCTTGTATCGTACACCCGCTGTGCCGTCACGGTGCGGATGCCGTTTTCACCCTTCTGGGTCACCCGCTTTGTGCCGGAGTTCAGCTCGTTGGACTTGGTGGTCTCGGTGGTGTAGGAGATCTCCTCCTCCCAGCTTTCCACCTTGGTGATGCGCACCTCCAGTGTCTCCTCTTCCCGCACCACGGTCAATGCATCGCCGGGCAGGATCTTGGAATCCTGCGTCAGGCCGTTTTCCCCGTTGGCGGTAAAGCCGGTGTTCATTTCGCACAGTTCCTTCACGGTCAGGCCGTTTTTCTGGGCAATGGACCAGATGGTGTCGCCGCTCTGCACCGTATAGGATTTTTCTGCCTGCTGCACACCGGAGAGCAGCTGTTCCACCTCGGCTTCCTCCTGAAAGCTCTCGTTGAAGTAGATGCCGTTTTCCAGCGTGACATCCTTGTTAAAGCCCACAGTGGTGTTGGGGTCGTCCGGATTCTCGTAGGGCTCCAGCAGGCTGCTGATGTATCTTTGCAGGCTGGTGCCGTCCGCGCACACGGCGGTAAGCTCGCCGTCCAGATACAGGGCCGTGCCCTCGCTGATCTGGTCGCTGGAGGTTTTGAGGATAGCGTCAGCCACGTCATTTTCGTCCATCACGTTGTGGGCGACGGCCACAGAATAAGTAGGCTCCACGGTAAAGCGTGCCCGCTCTGTACCGGAATAGTTGATACGCTGCTGTACCGCCTCCAAAGCAGAGTTGAACACCTCTTCGTTGGCCACATAGCCCACGGTCTTGTTGTCCACCTGCACCTGCAGGGCATAGGGCTGGCGCATGGTGGTCCGGAACACGGTCACCATAACGGCCAGCGCTGCCACCGGCAGCACATACATAGCCATACGGGGCACAAGGCGGATGTTGCTTGTAACGCCCTCGGCAAGGAAGTGCCCACTTGCGCGCAGCGCCGCACCAAAGCCTTTTTCCTTGCGCACCCGGTGCGCGTGGCGCAGCAGCGCCGCAGTGCCCCGCAGGGCAAGCACTACCGGGCCAAACAGGTCCCGCAGCAGCTGTGCCGCCCCGGGGAAGGCCATGGATGCGATATTTTTAAGCAGTTCCCTGCCCATCTGCGCCAGCCGCAACAGCCCGTGCTGCAAACGACGGCCTGCCCGGATAACGGCATACTCTGCGGAAAAGCCGATAGCGTAAAGTCCCTCGCCCACAACAGGGGCTACGGGGTTGTGCAGCAGCTTATGCAGCCACTTTTCCCGGCGGTGCTGGCGCTTGCGGTGCAGCCTGTGCCGCCGCAGCACACCCCGGCACTGGAGCTGCGCCCACAGCGAGCGCAGCTTCTGACGGCGGGGCTGCCGTACCGGCTGCGCAGCGGGCTGCTGCTCCTTGGTTTTATCTTCAATCAACGGGATTTTCTCCTTCCTGCGCCGCTGCAGGGCATTTTTTCGGCCCGGAACACAGCAGCTAGATGGTGTACGTTCCCCTGTTCAAAGGGTCAACAGGGCCTGTACACAACACGCTCTCTTTTTATTATACACTTTGCACGGTTTGAAACAAGCGCTTACATAAAATTTGGGTATTTTTTCACGCAGTTTTCACGAAAAAAGCGCTTCCATGTCCGGCGGCAGCGGGCTTTCCACCGTCACGGTGCGCAGCTGCAGGGGCGTTTCCACCCGGATGCCGTCCGGCAGCGGGGTGTATACCGGCACGGCAAAGCTCTGCCGGGCACAATGCAGCGCCTGCCGGCCAATGCGCTCCCGGCTGCCGCCGTAAAGGTCGTCCCCGGCAAGCGGATGGCCGATGGACGCAAAATGCACCCGGATCTGGTGGGTGCGGCCGGTCACCGGCACGCAGGCCGCAAGGCTGAGGCCGTTTTTTTCCTTTATAATAGTGTACTCAGTGCGGCTGGGCTTGCCCTCGGGGGTGACGCAGCGACCAATGATGCTGTCGCCCCGGCGGCCGATGGGTGCATCGATAACCCCCTCCCCCAGCGGCAACGCGCCCTGCGCAATGGCGTAGTACAGCTTTGCCACCCCGCTTGCCAGCAGCGGTGCGGCGTAGGCGTTTTTGGCTGCCAGCACAAGGCCGCTGGTGTCCTTATCGATGCGGTTCACCGGGCGGAACACCGGGCTGTGGCCGTGGGCAGCCGCCCACGCCGCGTAACCGTTGGCCAGCGTGCCGCCGGGGTAGTTCAGGGTGGGATGCACCGCCAGCTGCGGCAGCTTTTCCAGCACCACGGCAAAGGCATCCTCGTAGACGACCCTGACCGGGATCTCCGGCTGCGGGGTCACGCCGTCCCCCTCTGGCGGCAATGCAAAGGAAAGCACCTGCCCGGGGAAGATGCGCCGGTTTGCCAGCACGGGCTCGCCGTCCGCAAAAAAGCCGCCGCCCCGGAACTTGACCGCCCGGGCAAGGTCGGTGGAAACCGCACACTGGCGCAGAAAGCTGCGCACCAGCACCCCCTCGTGGGTGGTAGCCGTATCCGGCACGGCAAAATACAGCTGCATGGCCCGCCTCCCCTGCAAAAAATGCGAAAATACAAATGATATTATAACAAAAAATCCTTATACTTGCAAATCTTGCTTTTTTATGGTATCATGAGGAACGGAAAACGAGTGGAACATACGGCGGCGGGGCGGCTTGACCGCTCTGAGGAAAGTCCGGGCCTCACAGAGCACGGTAACTGCTAACGGCAGCCGAGGGTGACCTTAGGGAAAGTGCAACAGAAAACAAACCGCCGCAGCAATGCGGTAAGGATGAAACGGCGAGGTAAGAGCTCACCAGCGCATGGGTGACCATGCGGCTTTGTAAACCCTACCGGAAGCAACGCCTATATGGGACGTACAGCGCTGCTCGCGTGTCCCGAAGGCGGCACGAGCCTGTCAGCAATGGCAGGCCTAGACAGATCGTCGTTTAATACAGAACCCGGCTTACGGTCTATCTCGTTTTCCGCTTTTTATGCTTTTTGCGCTGTCTGCTGCTATGCAGGCAGCTTTTTTGTTGCAATAAAAAGGGCAACGTCCTCGCCCTCTCAGTCATCGCTACGCGATGCCAGCTCTCCCAAAGGGAGAGCCTCTGGCGAAACCGTATACTTTTGCGTTTTGACCGGATACTTTTCCGCCATGCCAAGGCCTCTCCCTTTGGGAGAGGTGGATGCGAACACAGTGAGCAGACGGAGAGGGCGAGCCCGCTAACGGAAATGCCTTTACGCGATATTTTAAAGTACAAAAAAGAACCGTTGCGCAAAACAATGTGCAACGGTTCTTTTTATAAATAGACCTCTCTTATTCCCCGCTGCCGCCAAGGATGGCGTCCAGCACGGTGGAGGCGGCGCTGTACAGCGAGCTTGCGGCCTGTTCCACCTGCTCCTGCGTGGGCAGGCTGACGGCGGGTTCTTCCGTGCTGCCGCTCTCGGCGGGGGCTTCCGGCTGAGGCGTTCCGGTGGCGGCAGGCTCTTCAGCCGGCTGCTCTGCGGGCTGCTCCGGGTCAGGCTCGGCGGGCTGCTCCGGCACGCTTTCTGCCGGCAGTTCCACCACAACGCTGTCGGCGGGCTCCTCCGGTACAGAGGCTGCGGCATCGGGGTCGGAGGTGGGGGTATACACATCCGTCTTTTCCGGGGTCTGGGTGGTAGAGCTTACCGTGCCCTCGCCGCCCAGCACAGCCGCGATCATCTCCTTGGCCTTTGCAACGGAGCTTTCGTCCGGCTTCATGACGTAGAGCTTTTGCCCCTTGGCAGAGTAGCACTTGGTGCTGCTGCCGGAAGAGCCGGTAACGGTGTAGCTTTCAATATTCCACTCTGCAAAATCGCTCAGCTGCATACGCACCAGCGCGCTGATCTGGTTTTGGGAAAGGCTGGTGACAAAGCAATCTGCGGCAGCATCCATGATCTTGGAAAAGCCCACCAGCAGCGCCGGGGACTTGATCTTGTTCAGCATGGCATCGATCACCTTCATCTGGTTGATGCCGCGCTGCACATCGCCGGTCTTAAAGGCGTGGCGCTCGCGGGCAAAGGCCAGCGCGGCCTTGCCGTCCAGATGGTTCCACCCCTCGGCAAAGGTGGTGGGGTCGTAGTAGCCGGGGCTGCCCACCGAGGTGAACGCCTGATCGGAGTACACGTCTACCCCGCCCAGTGCATCAATAATATTGATAAACCCGGTAAAATTGATGCGGATGTAATGCTCCACGTCCACCCCGTACAGGTTGCCAAGGGTGTCCATGCTGGTCTGCACGCCGTAAAGGCCGGCGTGGGTCAGCTTATCCTTGCTGTTTGTACCGGCAAGGTCCACATAGTAATCGCGCGGGGTGTTGATCAGCACCACCTGCTTGGTCTTGGGGTTGACAGCGGCAATAATATTCACATCGCTGCGGGCTTTTTCGGTCAGGTCGCCGCGGGTATCCACGCCGCTCAGGTACACCACAAAGGGCTCTTTGGTGATCTTATTGGCCTCGGCATTGCTCAAAAAGCCGGTGGTCATATTGCCCAGTGCTACAAGGCCCTGCTGCGCCCACACGCAGCCCAGCGCCATGGCGGCGCACAGCACCACCGAGAACGCGCGGGACACCATGCCTGCCGTTTTGTACTCCTGACAGCGCTTGACCAGCAGCCACAGCAGCGCCAGCAGCGCTGCCAGCACCACCAGATACAGCACCGGCAGCATCTGGGTGCGCCACAGCTGCACCAGCGCCAGAACGCTTAAAATTGCCTGTACGATCAGCAAGATCTTCCCTCGTTTCGGGGGCGTATAGGCCCCATTATCCCCGCCAGCGGTGCTGCGGGGGGGGTTTTGCTGCGGGCGGCGGGGCGGCGGGGCGGCCTGCTCCGGCGGCAGCTCCGAAAAAAACGCGGCGCTGTCCACCTCTACGGTGGCGTCCTGCTGCTCAGTCTTTTGCAAAAGACGGTGCAAGGAACGGCCGTCCTCCTTGCGGGAATGCTCGTTTTCGTCCAACATGAGAATACTCCTTTTTTCAGCCCACCGGAACGATGGTCAGCACGGCGCGGGCGGGCAGGCAGGTGGCGGTCTGATCCTCCGCCGACAGCCAGCCAAAGCCCTCGCAGATGTGATCCGGGCAGGGCGAATCAATAAACCGCGCTCTGCCGTCCTTTACCTCTATATGCACCGTATAATAACCGGTGTCCACACTGTAAGTTTCGTCCTTTTCCAGCGGAATGTCCAGCACGGCGTTGTTGTCGCCGTAGATCAGCTGGGCAGCCAGTTTACCGCCGGTGGCGTGGCGGCTGCGCACAGCCAGCAGCACCGCTGCTATGGCCAGCACCACCACCGCAAACAGGATATTGGTGAAAAGCTTTTTGTTCTTCATGGCTTACTGCTCCCCGGGTTTGAGCCGCTCCAGCTCAGCCAGCCAAAGGGTGGCGCAGGCATCGCTGGGCATCCGCCAGTCGCCCCGGGGCGAAAGGGTCACGCTGCCCACCTTGGGGCCGTCCGGCAGGCAGCTGCGCTTGAACTGCTGGACAAAAAAGCGCCAGTAGAAGTTGCGCAGCCACTTGTACAGCACTTCGTCCGTATACTCTGCCCTGCCTGCAAAGGCTGCCTTTGCCAGCCGGTAGATCTTTGCCGGGCCAAAGCCGCAGCGCAGCACATAGTACAGGTAAAAATCGTGCAGCTCGTAGGGGCCAACCAGATCCTCGGTGATCTGTGCAATTTCGCCGTCCTTGGCGGGCAGCAGCTCCGGCGAGACCGGGGTGGCCAGAATATCCAGCAGCACATCGTGCAAAGCGGCGGTGGCAGCAGTCTCCGCTTCGTACTGCACCAGATAGCGCACCAGCGTTTTGGGCACACCGGCGTTTACGCCGTACATGCTCATGTGGTCACCGTTGTAAGTGGCCCAGCCCAGCGCCAGCTCCGAAAGATCGCCCGTGCCCACCACAAGGCCGCCGGTGCGGTTGGCAAGGTCCATCAGCTCCAACGTGCGCACACGCGCCTGCCCGTTTTCAAAGGTGACATCCAGCACGCTTTCGTCCTGCCCGATATCCGCAAAGTGACTGCGCACGGTGTTGGCGATGCAGATTTCCTGAAAGCTCACGCCCAGCTCCTCGCACAGGATCTCGGCGTTGCTGCGGGTGCGCTTGGTGGTGCCAAAGCAGGGCATGGTAACCGCCAGCACATCGGTGGCGGGGCGGTGCAGCTGCTTCATGGCGCGCACAGCCACCAGCAGCGCAAGGCTGCTGTCCAGCCCGCCGGAAATCCCAATGACCGCCTTTTTGGCGTGGGCGTGCTCCAGCCGCTTGGCAAGGCCGTCGGCCTGCATCTTTAAAATCAGCTCGCAGCGGGCGGCGCGGCGCTGCACATCCCCGGGCACAAAGGGCGCGGGGTCGATGCGGCGGGTCAGCACGGTCTCCACCGGCTCAAGGTCAAATTTCACCGTAACGTAGCCGTCGGCGGTCTGCTCAAAGCTGGTGTTGCGGGCGCGCTCGGCTTCCATGCGCTGGCAATCCAGCTCGGTCTCGGCGTAGTTGCCCGCAAAGGGCGTGGTCTCGGCCAGAATGCTGCCATCCTCGGCGATCAGGTCGTGGCCGGCAAACACCATGTCGGTGGTGCTTTCGCCGTGCCCTGCCGAGGCGTACAGGTAGCCGCACAGCAGCCGGGCAGACTGGTTTGCCACCAGTGCGCGGCGGTACTCGGCCTTGCCCACGGTCTCGTCGCTGGCAGAAAGGTTTGCGATCACGGTAGCGCCCGCCAGTGCGTGGAAGGTAGAGGGCGGCAGCGCGCTCCACAGATCCTCGCACAGCTCCACGCCCAGCACAAAGCTGGGCATCCGGCGGCAGCGGAACAGGATCGACGTGCCAAAGGGCACCTGCTGCCCGCAGACGGTCACCGTTTGCACCTCGGTGCTGCCGGGGGTGAACTGCCGTTTTTCGTAGAACTCGCCGTAATTGGGCAGGTAGGTCTTGGGCACGATGCCCAGCAGCTGCCCGCGGCACAGCACGGCGGCGCAGTTGTACAGCTTGCCGTGCACCAGCAGCGGCAGGCCCACCAGCGCCACGGTATCCAGCGTGCGGGTCTGCGCCAGCAGCCATTCCAGCGCATCCAGTGCGCCCTGCTGCAGTGTGCGCTGCAAAAACAGATCGCCGCAGGTGTAGCCGGTAAGGCAAAACTCCGGAAATACCGCTAGCTTTACCCCCCGCTGCGCGGCAGCCTGCAGCTGCGCCAGCACCTGCTGCACGTTATAGGTGCAGTCTGCCACCCGCACCGCAGGCGAAAAGGCAGCCGCCTTTAAAAAACCATCTTTCATAAGAGGATTTCACATCCTGTCTGTTTCAATGTTGCATGGTCTCCCATGATAGCTTTAGTATACCACAAACCGTGTAAAACGGAAAGTAACAGACTGGTAAAAGAAGTGTGAACGCACCCTCTCAGCCAAAGCTGCAGGCTTTGCCTGAGGGAGTTACGCAAAAAACACCCCCGCAGGCTTACGCCCACGGGGGTGTTATTATGCCATTATGTCCCCTGCACCTTTACAGGTACAGTTCCATGATCAATCTGTTAAGATCGATTACAGAGTCTTGGGCAGCTCAATCTTGACATCGCCACGGCCCAGAGTGTAGACAGCAGCCAGACCGCCGACAACAGACAGAGCAGCGTTCAGAACGCCGTTAGCGCCGCGCAGGAACTTGTTCTCAGAAACGATAGCCTCGGAACCGGTCTTGTACTTGTAGCCCAGAGCGCCGGTCACAGTGCTGAAGATCTGGCCGGGAACGTAAGAACCGGTGAACAGAGGAGCGACAGTAGCGTTGACCAGCTTGCCAACGAAGGTGTTGCCGACGATGGAGACCAGGTTCAGGTTAACCTTCTGCCACTCCTTCTCGGTCATAACGGGAACCAGGACATCAACCAGGCTACCGCCAACAACGTAGGTCATCTCGTTCTCAGACACAGCAGAGAAATTTGCAGGCATCATCATAATGAATTACTCCCTTCAAAAATAGAAAAATATTTCGAACCGGTGTTTCCGGCTCAATCCTTACTAGGATGGCAATAATATACCACACTTTCCAGAAATGTTCAAGTACTTTTTTGAAAAAAGTGTAAAAACTGTGAAACATCGTCCCCGCTTTTGTAGCAAATATGCACTGTTCATGCGGGTTTTTCTGGTGTGACAGATTTTTTCGCAAATTTATGAAAAATAGACTACCAGAACCATAAGGCGGTGCTTTGCAATGAAAACAGTTGTTTTTGTGGACGAATTGCTGCTGGTAAACTTTGCCGCAGCCGCCGCGCTGCTGCTGGGCGCGGGGCTTTTGTGCGGGCGCAGCTGCACCGGGCTGCGCCTGTGCGCGGGCAGTGCGGCGGCTGCCGTAAGCACCCTTGCCCTGCTGGCCCCGCCGTGGCCCGCCCCGCTGGCGGTACTATATAAAATAGCCAGCTGCTGCGGGGTGGTAGCGGTGTGCTACGGCGTGCCCGGGGCGCGCAGCTTTGCCCGGCTGTGCGGGTGGTACGCGGCGCTGAACGGCCTGCTGTGCGGCGCAGTGGTGCTGCCCGGCGTGCAGGCCAATAACCTGAGCGTGCTGCTGCCGGTGCGCCCGGGGCGGCTTTTGCTCTGCTGCGCCGGGGTGTACGGGCTGCTGCGCGGGCTTTTGGCGGTGTTTGGCCGCCCGCGCCGGGGCTGCTTTGCCGCCGTGCTGCAAATAGCGGGGGCGGCCGTGCCGGTGCAGGCCTACCACGACACCGGCTTTACCCTGCAGGACCCCCTTGCCGGGCGGCGGGTGGTGCTGGTGCAGTACCCGCCGGTGCGCAGCCGCCTGCCCGCCCCGCTGCGGGAGACCTTAGACAGCTGGTTTTCCGCCGGTGCTGCCCCACCCCCGGGGCTGGGGGTGCAGTTTGTGCCCTGCGCCGCCGTTACCGGCCACTGCCTGCTGCCGGCCATACCCGCCGTGCTGTGCTGCGGGCAGCGCCGGGTGTCCGGCCTGCTGGCGGCTTTTTGCGCGCCGGACACCCCCACCGGCGCGTGGACGCTGCTGCTGGGAGATGACGTTGCGGAGGAGGCGGGGGTGTAGTGCTGGGACGATTTAAAATGCGCTCCGCCCTGCTCTGCGCATAATCAGCGGAAAAATAGTTTTATATTTCGCGTTTGTCGCGCTCTGCGGGAACTTGTCGGGGCAAAGCCCCTCCATCTGCTAACGCAGACCGCTCCGCCGCTTAAAAGCCCCACTGGGGCTTTCATTGCTACGCAACCGCGGCCTACTCCAAACGCACTTTCACAGGAAGGAGCGTAAAGGCGGAGTAGTATTTGCAGCGCCGCTTTCTGCGAAAGCGCGGCGCTGCGGGCAGCAGGCTCGCCCTCTCAGGCGCTAACGCGCCAGATTCCCCCTTTTGTCGCTGCGCGACATCTTCCCCCGGAGCGGGGGAAGTCTTTCCTCAAAGGGAGAGGTGGCACGGCGTAAGCCGTGACGGAGAGGGCGAGCCCATTTCCCTTATAATACATATAACAATCGGTGCACAGGAGGGATATCCATGTTGCAATTTTTACGGCAGGTCTGGCAGCGGCTATGGGGGCGTTTGCGCTACTGCGGCGCGGTACATTATCTGGCGGGCGGGCCCAGCCTGCCCCCGCCCCTGAGCCCTGAGCAGGAAAAAGCCCTGCTGGACCGCATGGCCGCCGGGGACGCCGCCGCCCGGGATGCGCTGATCACCCACAACCTGCGGCTGGTGGTGTATCTGGCCAAAAAGTACGAAAACAGCGGCGTACCCGCCGAGGATCTGGTAAGCATTGGCACCATCGGGCTGATCAAGGCCGTAAATACCTTTACCCCCGCACGCAGTATCAAGCTGGCCACCTACGCCAGCCGCTGCATCGGCAACGAGATCCTGATGTACCTGCGCAAAAGCTGCAACCGCCGGCAGGAGACCAGCATCGACGAGCCGTTGAACGTGGACGGCGACGGCAACGAGCTGCTGCTCTCGGACATCCTTGGCAGCGACGCCAACGCCGTAAGCCAGCAGCTGGAACAGGACGCCGAGCGCGCGGTGCTGCGCCGCGCCGTGGCAGCGCTTTCAGCGCGGGAGCGGCAGATCATGGAGCTGCGCTTTGGCCTTACCGACGGTGTGGAGCGCACCCAAAAGGAAGCCGCCGACGCCCTTGGCATCAGCCAGAGCTATATTTCCCGGCTGGAAAAGCGCATCATCCACACCCTGAAAGCCCGGCTGGAAAGCGAGTAGCGGCGGGGCGCAGACGCTTGACAATCCGCGCTGGAGCGTGTATAATAAAAGCACAAAAGGCGCTGGCCCGGCAAACGGCTAACTCCTTACCATACTAGATCAAAAGAAAAATGACCGTTCAGGATTGGGGAATCATGTAGGCGGTCATTTTTTCTTTTTATCATCACTGTGCGATACAGTCCATGTGATCTGAAAGGTAATGTAGATCGCCCCGCCAAGCAGCGTGAGCAGCAATACGACCTGTTCAAACGTCATGACGCATCCCCCCTTCCCGCCCTTAAGCGTCCGGGGAGAAACGAGATCTCAAAGAAAAAATTTCGCTCTTGCCCGGCACTCAGGTACCGGTAAGGAGCTAGCCGCCTGCGTTTGTGGGCACAGCGCCTGATGGGCGGCTTGCGCCGCCAGTCACAGCATACCATAAAATTACAGCTTTGTCTATATGCGTCCCTTCTTTGCGGAGGGGCGCTCAATTTTTTCCACGCATAGCGCCCGGCGCACAGAGCCATACTTCCGGTAAAGCAAAAAGACCGGGGGCGTTTGGATGTACAACAAGGTGGAGCTATGCGGTGTGAACACGGGGCAGCTGCCTGTACTGACCGAGGCGGAAAAGCGGCAGCTGCTCACCCTTGCCCACGCCGGGGATAAAGCTGCCCGGGCGCGGATGGTGGAGGGCAACCTGCGGCTGGTGCTCAGCGTAGTGCAGCGGTTTGCTCAGCGGGGCGAAAATCTGGACGATCTGTTTCAGGTGGGGTGCATCGGGCTGATAAAAGCCATCGACAACTTTGACCCCGCGCAGCCGGTGCGCTTTTCCACCTACGGTGTGCCCATGATCATTGGGGAGATACGGCGGTTTCTGCGGGACAACAACGCCCTGCGGGTAAGCCGCACCCTGCGGGACACCGCCTACCGTGCCATGCAAACGCGGGAAGCGCTGGAAAAGCAGCTGGGGCGCGAGCCCACCATGGACGAGATCGCCGCAGCAGCCGGGCTTGCCCGGCGCGAAGTGACCGCCGCACTGGAATCCGTGGTGGAGCCGCTCAGCCTTGACGAGCCGGTGTACACCGACGGCGGCGATGCGATGTATGTCATTGATCAGGTGCGCGACCCGGACAGCGAGGAAAGCTGGATCAGCGGGTTGCAGTTCCGGGATACGGTTGCCGCCCTTTCCCCCCGGGAAAAGCGCATTATGGAGCTGCGGTATCTGCGCGGCAAAACGCAGATGGAAGTAGCGCAGGAGATCGGCATCAGTCAGGCGCAGGTAAGCCGGCTGGAAAAAGGCGCGCTGCAGCAGTTCCACACCGGGGGATAAAAGCAGCCGCAGCTGCTGTTTTTATCTGCGTCCTCTATGAAAAAGTGGTTCAAAAACGCCCACAGGTGTTTTTGAACCACAAATTATAATCAGGTTTTTCCGCTGAATATGGCCAAAGCGGCGCGGCGGCCATTCAAAATCGTCCCAGTCAAAAAAAAGACCGCTGCGCAGGGCAACGGTCTTTTTTGGCTTCAGCGGCGGCTATATCTGCGCCGGGTGGCAGCACCGCCCCGCAGGTGACGCTCGGCCTTGTTGCGGGCCAGCACGGCACGCACCTGCCCGTACAGCGCAGGGCTGATGCTGCGCAGCCGCACGGCAACATCCTTGTGCACGGTGGACTTGCTGCAGCCGAACGCAGCCGCCGCTGCCCGCACCGTAGCGTTGTGGGCTGCAATGTATTCGCCCAGCTGCACGGCGCGCTGTTCCGGATCGGCTTTCATATCCCGCCTCCCTGCGTTCCAGCTTTGCAATGGTATAACATACGCGCCGCCGGGGCGGAATATGTCTGCGGGCTTGACTTTTTGTCCCCCGGCGCGTTATACTGTGCACGGACATAAAAACAGGGGCGCCGTAAGGCTGAGATCCGCACTGTGCGGAGTACCCTTTACCTGATCCGGGCAATGCCGGCGTAGGGAGTTTGCGGAACTGTCCGGTACGTTCAACAAATCTCCATGCGTCTGCTGCCAGCAGGCGCATTTTGTGTACTATTATAAGAGAGGAATCTTTCCATCATGTCCAAAACCTATTCCAAGACCCGTATTCTGGTGGAATGCGCCCTGATGATCGCCATCGGCACGGTGCTTTCCAACATCAAATTCCTCACCATGCCCAACGGCGGCAGCATCACTCTGCTGAGCATGCTTCCCTTTGTGCTGGTGTCCTTCCGCCACGGCGCAAAGTGGGGCCTGTTTACCGGCTTTGTCAACGCCTGCCTGCAGATGCTGCTGGGCTTCTGGGCTCCCCCGACGCCCACCTTTATCTACTTCCTCGGTGAGGTACTGCTGGACTATGTGCTGGCCTTTATGGTGCTGGGTCTGGCCGAGCTGTTCGCCCGTCCCTTCAAGAACCGCACCGTGGGCGTGGCCGTGGGCACCTTTGCTGCCGGCTTCCTGCGCTTTATGTGCAGCTTTTTGTCCGGCGTGCTGGTGTGGGGCAACCTGACCGATGGTCTGTCCGCATGGATCTACAGCCTGACCTACAACGGCAGCTACATGCTGCCCGAGACCCTGCTCACCATGGTAGCCGCCGTGCTGCTGTGCCGTGTGGCCCCGCAGATCTTCGACCGTCAGGCACGCTAAGGCGTAGTTTTTCGTAAAAGAATCCTTCCCCGCTTTCCGAACCCCGCCAGGCACACGCCCTGCGGGGTTCTTTGCTGCAAAAAAATTTCAAAAAACTGTTGACAAGCGCCCCCGCAGCTGGTATAATTACACACGTCGTCAGGCACAAGGCCAAACATCTGGGGGTTTAGCTCAGCTGGGAGAGCGCTTGCATGGCATGCAAGAGGTCACCGGTTCGATCCCGGTAATCTCCACCAGAACAAAAGCACTACACGGAAACGCGTGGTGCTTTTTTATTTTATCTGCCGTTCACCTTAACGACCTCTTTCGTAAAAAAAAAGCGTTTGTCGCAGCCCGCAGGCCGCGACAAACGCTTTTTATTTTACTGTGCGCCCAAGCGCATTTTAAAGTCCTGATAGCCGAAGTGCACCAGCTCCCGGCAGCTGCCATCTGCGCACAGCAGCCAGATAGGCGGCAGGGGCATTCCGTTGAAGGTGTTGTTCTTGCAGGTGGTGTAGATGGCCATATCGCCAAAGATGAGCTTATCGCCCTCGGCAAGGGGAGCTTCAAAGCTGTAATCCCCGATGATATCCCCCGCAAGGCAGGTGGGGCCGCCCAGACGGACGGTGTGCGCCTTCTCCCCTGCCTCGCCGGCGTCCAGCAACGGCGGGCGGTAGGGCATCTCGATAACGTCCGGGGTATGGCAGGCTGCCGACATATCCAGAATGGCCAAGCTGGTATCCCCGTTGCGCAGGGTGTCCAGCACGGTGGTGACGAGATAGCCCGCGTTCAGCGCCCAAGCCTCGCCGGGCTCCAGATACACCTGTACGCCGTACTTCTGCCGCACCGACAGGATGCAGCGTTCCAGCGTGGCAAGGTCGTAACCCGGGCGGGTGATGTGGTGTCCGCCGCCGAAGTTGAGCCACTGCATCTTGGGCAGCAGGTCGGAAAACTTTTCCTCCACCGCTGTCAGCGTTACCGCCAACGCGTCCGCGTCCTGCTCGCACAGGGTGTGGAAGTGCAGACCGTCCAGCAGGGCGGGCAGCTCCGGGTGCGCCGCCACGGCGGCGTCCCACTGGGCACGGGTGGTGCCCAGACGGCTGCCGGGTGCGCAGGGGTCATAAATTTCATGGCCCTCCTGTGTGGAGCATTCCGGGTTGATGCGCAGACCAATGCTTTTACCCGCCGCCTTTGCCGCCGGGCCGAATTTTTCCAGCTGGCTGGGCGAGTTGAACACGATATGGTCGGCGTACTGCAGCAGCTGGGCAAACTCGTCTGCCCGGTAGGCGGCGCAGAACACATGGTTCTCCTTCTCCGGCAGCTCTTCCCTGCCCAAGCGGCTCTCGTACAGGCCGCTGGCTTCCGTACCGGCCAGATAGGGGGCCAGCACCGGGTAGACGTTAAAGTTGGAAAAAGCCTTCTGCGCCAGCAAAATACGGCAGCCGGTGCGCTGCTGCACGCCCAGCAAAATTTCGCCGTTGCGGCGCAACTGCGCCTCGTCCAGCAGGTAGCAGGGGGTGGGCAGGCGGTGCAGCTGCTCTTCAGGCAGGTTTGCCAGCCCCGCAAAGGACGGGCGGCTGTCGCGCACCCGCATCAGTCCACCAGAGCCGGGCTGTGGCTCTCGGAGCGGGGCAGGCCGTACTTATCCAGTGCATCCAGATACGGATCGGGATCAAACTCCTCTACGGTATGCACGCCCTTGGTGGTCCACTTGCCGGTAAGCAGCATCAGGGCACCGCACATGGCCGGCACGCCGGTGGTGTAGCTGATGGCCTGAGAACCCACCTCTTTATAGCACTCCTGATGGTCGCAGACGTTGTAGATGTAGTAGGTCTTATCCTTGCCGTCCTTTTTGCCGGTGAAGATGCAGCCGATGTTGGTCTTGCCCTTGGTGCGGGGGCCAAGGCTGGCGGGGTCCGGCAGCAGCGCCTTGAGGAACTGGATAGGCACGATCTCCTGCCCGTTGAACTTGACGGGGGTGGTGGACAGCATGCCCACGTCCTCCAGACAGCGCATGTGGTCCAGATAGCTCTGGCCAAAGGTCATGAAGAAGCGGATGCGCTTTGCCTCCGGGATGTTCTTTGCCAGAGACTCGATCTCCTCGTGGTGCAGCAGGTACATATCCTTGTCGCCCACCTGATCAAAATTGTACTCCCGCTTGATGCTCATAGCCGGGATCTCCACCCAGTGGCCGTTCTCCCAGTAGCTGCCGGGGGCGGACACCTCGCGCAGGTTGATCTCGGGGTTAAAGTTGGTGGCAAAGGCGTAGCCGTGGTCGCCGCCGTTGCAGTCCAGAATATCAATGGTGTCAATGGTATCAAACTCGTGCTTTTTGGCGTAGGCACAGTAAGCCTGGGTCACACCCGGGTCAAAGCCGCTGCCCAGCAGGGCGGTCAGACCGGCCTGCTCAAACTTTTTGGCGTAAGCCCACTGCCAGCTGTAATCAAAGTAGGCAGAGAAGCCGGCTTCCTTGCAGCGCTTCTCGTAGATGGCGCGCCACTCCGGGTCGTCGGTGTTCTCGGGCTCGTAGTTGGCGGTATCCATGTAGTTGACGCCGCAGGCAAGGCAGGCATCCATGATGGTCAGATCCTGATAAGGCAGGGCGATGTTCATCACGAGGTCGGGCTGGTAAGCCTTGATGAGAGCGATGACCTCTTCCACCTTATCTGCGTCCACCTGTGCGGTGGTGATCTTGGTGGCAGTGGTGGGGGCCAGCTCGGCAGCCAGCTTATCGCACTTTGCCTTGGTACGGCTGGCGATGCAGATCTCGGTGAACACCTCGGGCACCTGGCAGCACTTATGGATGGCAACGGAGGCCACGCCGCCGCAGCCGATGATCAGAACTTTGCTCATGT